>Ga0214502_1000016_pt1 | contig 16036 bp, 27 predicted proteins | sample G5R2MT_8_FD_206151 | JGI IMG/M metagenome (GOLD analysis project Ga0214502, IMG submission 206151) | Metatranscriptome of phyllosphere microbial comminities from switchgrass, GLBRC, Michigan, United States - G5R1_NF_12SEP2016_LR2... | ecosystem: Host-associated > Plants > Phyllosphere >... | reverse complement strand
CTACAATGGCAATAGCGATTGATTACGATAAGCCGCCTACTCCACCGTGGATGTGGGCGGTCCTAGTTTTTGTAGGTCTAAGCATTGCTTGGATCTGTTACGGAGTATAATATGCCTAGAGTACCATCCGAAAGCTACAACAAGTACGCGGCTAGAATGGACAAAGAATTAGAAGACTACGGTTGGGATTGCCCAACCGATAGAGAACGTACAGAGGCCGACGCAAAGCGCGCAGCAGAAATCAAGGCAATGGAAGTTGCTCTAAACTCGTACAATCGGGCATCCAAGAGAGTGATCCCAAGCACAAATCCTTGTAGAGAGGTTTTTGTCGGAAATAATCCTATTCACACTATTAATAACGTATCAGGTGCAGCAAACCTTAGCGACTGGATGACCGGAAACGACCACACTACGATTAGAGGCGGCACACTAATATCAGACGGCGCTATCACAAGCGCACAGATCGCAGCAAACACAATTTCATCAGGAAAGACTCAAATGACCGATTTCAGCTTCAGTACCGCCCGTGGCGATGTTACCGTATCACAGAGCTTTGGGCAGGGCCTCAAGGTAGACTTCGATGAAGCTGTCTGGACCATTAATGTTCCCGGTGTCCTCAAGGAGGAGATCAAGGTCTTCACCGTTAAGGATCGAGTCTATGTCGATATCGAGAAGGCTGGCGTTCGTCAGAATCGCTTCCAGTTCTTGCTCGCAGAAGACGAGAAGGTCACGGCGACCAAGCTTGATCTCGGTATCCTTAGCGTTACCATTGATCGTCCTGCTAAGCGGCAGGAAATCGAGGTCGGCTAATGTGGGCAGCGTTTAAGCTGCTCACTTGGCAAGCCAAAGCCGGGATCGCTGTTGCGGTCCTGGCTATCTTGCTAGCATTAGTAGGATCTACGGCATACGTTTCCTATAATAAGGGACTCAACGTATCCAAGGTCGAGATTGCCAAGTACAAGGGCGAAGCCGAAACTCTCAACAAGAAACTGGCAGTTGCACAAGGTAAGGTTGACGTTCGAGTCGTAACCGAGTACAAGGATCGTGTAAATACGATTGAAAAGATCGTGTATAAGACACGTACTGTTGTCGGCGAGAATGTGCCAGAACAGTTTACATTTAGCAGAGGATGGGTCTATGCCTATAACCAGTCTGTTCGCGGCCTGGAACTGGACCCCGTACTTGCTTCTGATAAGACGGCTTCACCAGTCAGCGACCTGCGAGCACTCGCAGATACAATCGTGCCGAACAACGGCATCTGCCTCACCAACAAGCAGAAAGCCGATTCGCTTCAAACTTGGATAAGAGAGACGGAGGCATCACGTGCGCAAGTCGTTAAGTAATATTTTGGCGCTCCTGCTAGTTGCAGGGTGCACCACAGCTAAGCTGCCGGAACCTACCGCAGTTTATCCTACCCCACCTGCGGCTCTGATGGAGCCGACTCAAAACATGGAGACCATTCCACTTGTCAACAGTCGCTAATACTCTAGCCGAGCGCGGATCGCGCTATGGTGAATTTGCAGATCACGCCAAGATTGCTCAAGGTCTACAGGACGTAATGCGGTCGCATCCCAATTGGGATAAGCTTGATCTAGATATGAAGCAGGCACTTACGGTTATTGCCGATAAGATTGCTCGCATTTTGAATGGTGACCCGTTCTACATTGATAACTGGCATGACCTTCAGGGCTACGCAAAGCTTATCGAAGATCGCCTACAGATGATCGAAACCGAAGTTCCTAGCCTGTATGCGGAAGACGCACACTTTGAGGAAATTCCGGAAGTCATTTACGACCAGCACAATCCCATTCTAGAGGGTGGTACTTACAGACGCCCACCTATGGATGCGATGGCGGCCAATTCTTAAAAAGGTTGTTGACTCACAGCCTTGATTTTGTTATAATGAGTCATTCAGAAAGAGGGAGCCTCTAATGTACGATCTACTTGTTTTTATCGGTCGATTCCAGCCACTGCACGCTGGTCATCAGGAAGTCATTGAACGCGCCCGCGAGCTGTCGAAGAACGTCCTTGTTCTCGTCGGTTCTGCGGGCGTTGCGCGTTCCACGCGCAATCCGTTTACGTATGAAGAGCGTCGCGGTCTTATCAAGACCGTCTTTCCAGATGTTCTCATCGCTCCAATTCACGACCACACCTATAATGACGCAGCTTGGATTCTCGAAGTCCAGCAGCGCGTTCAGGACACTCTGACCTGTCTGCCCGATTCGGACAAGCAGTACAAGATTGGCCTGATCGGCTGTAATAAGGACCACACCAGCTATTACCTCAAGCTGTTTCCAGACTGGGCTAGCGAAGGTGTCGAGTTCGTCAATCCGCTGAACTCGACCGACATTCGTAATATGCTTTATGGCGAAATGCCAGAGCGCCACGAAATGCCTAGCGTCATGGACCTGCGGACTTACGATTGGCTCATGGAGCATCGGCACACTCCTGAGTTTGCAAAGCTCAAGATGGAGTTCGATTACCTCATTGAGTACAAGAAGAAGTATGGCGAAGGTCCGTTTCTCACGGCCGATACGCTAGTGCAGGTCGGTGGTAAGGTTCTTCTTATCACTCGTGGCAAGGAATATGGTCACGGGCTTATGGCCCTTCCAGGAGGGTTCGTAAACAAACATGAAACGTTCATTAACGCCGCAGTACGAGAACTTAGAGAAGAAACACGACTCCGTGTTCCTGATCCTGTTCTTCGCGGTAGCATTAAGTCTAGCCGCACTTTCGACGAGCCTAATCGTAGCGCTCGTGCTCGGTTGGTTACTCAATGCTATCATGTGGCTCTTCTAAACGACACCAAGACGCCAGAAGTGCGTGGCGGTGACGATGCAGACCATGCCGAGTTCTACGATCTTGCGTGGATTCTGGAAAACGAAGAGCTGTTCTTCGAGGATCACTTTCACATCATTAAAGCCATGCTAGGACTTGCATAATGAACTTCTTTGACACACTAAAGGACAAGAACGTCAAGGCTCTTTTTAAGGTGCTTGCACTGGAAAAGTATGGCCGTGATGGAAAGAGCTGGCAGCAGGTCTGTGATACTCTGACGTTCGAGCAGCGTTGGGCAATCTTCGCAATCGTGCATGACTGCATGAAGGCGATTGGTCTGCCCAATTGGGAGACACCAATGCTTCTCAATCGAGAAGAGCCACTTTGTCCAGAAGCCGATGCTTGAGTATGGCGAAAGCTATCTAAAGCAAAATGCAGTTATTCTGCGTCGCTACCGACTAGAGCTACAACTGCGCGATAAGCTTCATGTTTATCGTCTAATGCAGGAAATGGCTCGCGAACAAATGGCGGAAGACGACGCAGAAGATCCACCAAAGGAAACCAATTAATGCAAGTATTTCTAGATTCTGACGGCGTACTAGCCGACTTCGACACCCTCGCGGGTGAAATTCTCGGTATGCCTTCTCGGGAGTTCGAGAAGCGTAAGCATACTGGTGGCGCTGCTGAAATGTGGAAGCGTCTCTATGAGCATGAGGACTTCTTTTATAAGATTCCAAAGATGCCCGATGCGGATGAACTCGTTGATGGTGTTCGAGCAATGGGCTTTGATCCGATCGTTCTTACTGGCATTCCTAGCAAGGACGGTAGCGATTGGGCAATCGGGCAGAAGATGCGTTGGTACGCAGAGAAGTATCCCGATCTGCCGGTGATTACCTGCAAGTCCAAGGACAAGCTGCTGCACATGATCGAAGGTAAGCATAACGTGCTGATCGACGATTGGACTCAACACAAGAGTGCCTGGGAGAACGCAGGTGGCACGTTTATCGTTCACACTAGCGCAAGCAAGTCGCTTACCGAACTGGCTTCGGTTAAGTTCTACTGGGATAATTTGGCATGACCTTTCCATTTGGATGGGACGATGAAAGCCCGGTAGAGTATGGGGTCTCGTATGACCCCATGCCACCAAAGCATTTTGATTCAGAGGCTTATGATCGTTTTGTAAAGCGTCGAGACGCAGAAGAGCGCACTTCTCGTGACTTCAATCGTGCGATGATTGACATGTACAATGGAGCAGTAAATGGACGCTAGTGCATTTAATGGCTTTGCGGATAGGACTGTGCAGGGTCTGGTGTTATCTCTAGTCGCTTGTATCGCTGCACTCATTTACCTAGCTTTTAATTAATTCTTGACAGGCGAGCCCATTCGCCGTATAATGGGCACATCAGAAAGGGAGACTTTCAATGACCAACTTTATTCTCGACACCGACAGCTACAAACTGAGCCACTTCCTGGGCTATCCAACGGATGCTGAACATATCTACAGCTATGCAGAGAGCCGGGGCGGCCGTTATCCTGCAACTGTATTTCACGGCATTCAGCGGTATGCAAAGCAGCTTGCAGACGTTCGCGTAACTCGTGCCGACGTCTACGAAGCTGCGGCATTCGCGGAAGCGCATGGCGAGCCTTTCAATGAGGAGGCGTGGCTGAACATCGTGTTCAAGCACAGCGGGCGCATCCCTGTGCGCATCAAGGCAGTTGCCGAGGGCACTCTAGTGCCGACTCGCAATGTTCTCGTAACGGTTGAGAACACTGATCCGACTATGCCCTGGCTCACGAGCTACATCGAAACTGCGTTGCTGCGTGCAACATGGTATCCGACGACCGTCGCAACGCGCATTCACTACATGAAGGAGCGGATCAAGCCGTACTATGAAGCTACAGGGGATCTTGCTAATATTGGGTTCGGTGTCCTTGATTTCTCCGCCCGTGGCTGCACAAGCCGCGAAGCAGCAGAAATTGGAGGCGTGGCTCACCTTCTCTCTTTTGTGGGTAGCGACAATATTCCTGCTGTCCTAGACGCACGGAAGTATTACGACGAGCCAATGGCCGCATTCAGTGTTCCAGCAACGGAGCACAGCGTTACAACCAGCTACGGCGTTGCAAACGAACTCGACTCGATCGGTGAAATGATTGATCGTATGATGCCGCAGAATGGTATTCTGTCGCTCGTCGGCGACACCTGGAATATCTACGACTTTATTCGCAAGGCTGCGACGTTCAAGGATCGCATCCACAATAAGGGAGGCACGCTAGTGATTCGTCCGGATTCGGGTGAAATGCGTCAGGTTCTTCCGCTTGTGATGAAGCAGGTTGCCGAGAAGTTCGGTACTAAGAAGAATGCCAAGGGCTATGACGTCATCAATCTTGCAAAGGTATTGCAGGGCGACGGCATTAACGAGAACAGCGTGACTACGCCTTTTGCAATTGCAAAGGACTTGGGTTTGAGCGCAGACTCGATCATGACCGGCAGCGGTGGTGGTCTCATGCAGACTGACATTGATCGTGATACCTGCAAGTTTGCGTTCAAGGCGAGCAACGTAACCCGCAATGGTGTGGACATTCCGATTGCAAAGGATCCGATTACGGACCCTGGCAAGAAGAGCAAGATGGGTCGTTTGAAGCTTGTGCAAAATGCGGACTGGGAATATCGCACGATGACGAGCCAAGATATTGACTATGGCCTAACACCAGAGGACGGGCGTAGTAATCTTCTGCGAACCATCTACGAGGATGGCAAGCTGTTCAACATGGAGAGCCTAGCGACTATTCGCGAACGCCTCGCAGCGCAGTAATTTTAAGGGCGAAGTCAGATTTAGTTCTTGACTTCGCCCTTTTTCTTTGCTATAACGGATGAAATCGAAAGGACATTTATGCAAACTGTATATCGCATCAACACTATTGCTGCTTTCAAGCCCTGGCGTAGCGGAGGTCCGTACCTTATCACAGATAAGGAAGTCTTTGATAAAGTTAAGGAGTGCGAAGATGACGGCGATTTTTATCGCATTCGTGCACCTGGCGCAATCGAAGACGAAGATCACCCAGACTATGATGAGGATGACACTTTAGTTGAGTGGCTCTGGAAGCAGGAAGCCAACGGTAACATTCAGATGCCCTACATTCTAGCCGATGAAGTGACGTTTTACACAGAATGAATCTTTTCTACCTCGATGACGATCTAGATCGTTGTGCCGAGTACCATATCGACAAGCATGTAGGCAAGATGCAGCTAGAGGCCACCCAGCTTCTAGCTACAGCCCTGTGGGTTGATAAGTACATCGGCTTCGTGCCACGGGCGCTCACGCCCGAGGAATGGGCTGTAATCAAAGAGGCCAAGAGCGCCGAACCGGCCATTGATGAACGAACTTTTACGCGTTACCTGCCGTGTCATCAGAACCATCCGTCTGCGATTTGGGTTCGATCGTCACTAGAGAACTATTGGTGGACTATAAACTATGTTAACGCACTTGAGTCTGAATCCCGTTGGCGCGGGCGTAATCCTCATGCTAGTTGCGTTGAGTGTAATCGTCTTCCTGATCCGCAACGAATGCAGAATACCGGCTTCACTCGTCCACTGCAGGCAATGCCACCCGAACTAAAGGGTGACGACGTCGTTGAAGCGTATCGACGTTTCTACATGCTAGACAAAGCCGAGTTCGCGACCTGGAAGGTGCGCGGCAAACCAGATTGGTGGAATGAAGATGTTGCACTTTACGACAAAAGATATACGAGCCTATCACCCGAAGACCGCAGAATACTGGGGTATCTGTAAACAGGACGGCCTAGTACTGGCCTCCTATGAGTACTTTTTCGGTACGTGGCATTGTTCGGAGTGCTTTAACTATATAGACAGTGCTGAACGCACGTTTGTAACTACGGAGACAAAATGAACGCAGTACGCGAATACTTTAATAAGAAGTACGACAAGAAGGGTCCAGCTTATATGCAGGGCGTTCTTCGTACAATAGATAAGCTGCCTCCAGAAGACGAAGAGACAGTTCCTGATCACGACGCACCCAGAGAGGAAGTCATCGAAAAATGAAGTTCTATGTAATAACCAGTGAAGTAAAGAACCTTTTAGAAGATGGCATTGAGGCCGACAACTACGAGGTTGATAAGAACGGAAACGTTAATTTCTTCGACTACGGCGTAACCCCTAGCGGATACGACACAAAGTACAACATATTTAGCGTAGCTGCGTATGCTTGGGGCGCAGTCACAAAGGAGAAGCCAGATGCAGTGTAAGCTCGTAGCAATCAGTAAGCCTGTTATTGATGAATGCGCAACGGCGGAAGAACTCGTAGCCTACTGCGCTCGCGTATCCAATCCTGCAAATCAGGCAAACCATGACACCTCTGCAAAGCTGGTGCGATACCTGATGAACAACAATCATTGGAGCCCGCTAGAAATGGTGCATCTGACGATTGAGATTGAGACTACTCGTGATATTGCGCGTCAGATACTTCGGCACCGATCATTCGCTTTTCAGGAGTTCTCCCAGCGTTACGCGGCCGTAGTCGACTTCGCTGAGCCACGTGAGGCTCGCCTACAGGATACGAAAAACCGGCAAAACTCGATTGAGACTGATGACAAAGCAATTCAGCGTGAGTGGTTTGAGCATCAGGAAAATCTTACTGCGTTCGCCGAGGGCACTTACCAGTGGGCGCTAGAGAACGGCATTGCTAAGGAAGTTGCTCGCAGCGTTCTCCCAGAAGGTTTGACAAATAGCCGCCTGTATATGTCCGGATCGCTTCGCTCCTGGGTACACTACTGTAATCTACGCCGAGCAAACGGCACGCAGAAGGAACACATGGAAATTGCAGAAGATTGCTGGCGCATTATTGGTGAGCAATTTCCTAGTATTGCGGAGAGTGTAAATGACGCCTGAATGGTATGAAATATATTACGTCGGCGGATCACGAGCATTTTTATCGGGGCACGATGCTGACGGAAGAAATGTCGAGTTCGAGCTTAGTGAATCTCAGTGGGAAAAGCTTGAAGCCCTGAACATAAAGATCCACCAAATGCAAAACAACTTATATAGGGAGCTTGTTCGTGACAACGGATGAACTGGTAGACGAGTTCGCGCATGCACTTAAACTTCGTTTAAGACAGCGCGCTCGCCAAGGTAAGACAGGTTGGGAAAAGAACTGGTGGAGGGATGAATGTCTCGAAAAGTTCAAAGAATCTGCCAACAACGAAGAGATTTTAGACACGGCAGGCTATGCAGCCTTCGCGTACTATCATGGATGGGGTAACAACTGATGAAGATTGATTACTCCTATGAAGTCCGGGGTAACCGTATGGGACGTTATACCTCTGCACCGGCACGGACATTAAAAGACCTGACCAGCATCGCAAAGTATGCTGCTTGGGTAGCGGAGCAAACCGCTCCTAGGATGAAAGTGCTTGAAAGCTAACTACATAACATTCGAAGGCCAGCCCGGCCAGATGGAAATGCCCGTGATTATCGCTCAATCCATGCAGCAGACCGACGGTTTCACCGTACTAGGTTTCGACAGCTGGGAAGACGTTCACGACGAGAAGATTACTGCGGCAGTGACTAACATCATGTCGTACAAGCTTACAAAGGACAAAGTAGGATTTCATGGTTAAGACTAGAATTGAGGTAAATGCAGCCGGTGAGTTTTTCACCATTATCCCAGAAGACATTGTGCAAGAGCTAATGCTCGAAGACGGTGAACAGATGTTCTGGGATGAAGACGAAGGTTCAGTTACTCTCACCTTCGGTTAAAAAAGTTCTTGACAATATGCTCGAACTTGAGTATATTGTGGCTTCAAACAAAGACAGGAGGCCGTGTGGCAGTCAAAGGCATTAAAAAGAAGGAACATGAAAACCTTACTGATGCAAACATTGCAAAAGTCATCGGCCTTCTAGAAGCTGAAAAGCCGGTTTCCAAAAAGGAAGCCTGTGAAATCCTGAATATCTCCTACAATACTGCTCGACTGGCTAAGATCATCGAGCAGTATAAGTACGAGCAGGATATGGAAGCAAAGCGTAAAGCCGCTAATCGAGGCAAGCCCGCTAGTGACTTCGAGAAGTCTACCATCATTGGTAACTTCCTAGCCGGTGACGGCATTGCAGAAATTGCCAAGCAGCTCTATCGTTCGCCAGCTTTCGTAAAGAAGATCATTGAAGAAGTCGGCGTTCCTGAAAAGGGCGAAGGCTACTGGAATCCTGCTTCGCTACCAGACCAGTGCATTGCCACTGAATTCTCCGTGGGCCAACTTGTTTGGGACTCACGTGAGAACCTGATCGGTGTTATTGATCAGGAGCGAGAAGGTAACAATCCTGGAATGTACAAGGTTTATTCTTTGTATACGTTCAGTAGACTGGAGGGTCCCAAGGACGGTGATAAGTTCTGGGCCACCAATTGCAACGCAGGAGATTACTACCCACGGTACGGGGCAGCAGCTGCTTACGATCTAGGTTCTCTTGAACATCTAAAACCCTATGGCATTGACCTGGATAAGGTCTACCGCCCGCACTTTCCTAGGCACATTAAGATTGCCCTGGGTATGGAGGTTAAGAATTAATTGTTAGAGCATAAGCACATTATCATTCGTGCAGAGGTGGACTCTCCCCCTTTTGACGAGACCCGGATCAAAGACTGGCTAGCAAAGCTGGTAGATGATCTGGGGATGAAAATCATGATGGGCCCAATCGCTGGCTATTCGCCAGTAGTGGGCAACCGCGGACTCACAGCCGCAGTAGTAATTGAGACGAGTCATATCGTTCTTCATGCTTGGGACGAAGAAAGTCCAGCTATGCTACAATTAGACGTTTACACGTGTTCACACTTGGATAAAAACGTGGTTTTGAACGCAATTCAGGAGTTTAAGCCCACGCATGTGGACTACAAAATTCTTGATCGAGAGAGCAAGTTCATTACCTTGATCGAAAAAAGTTCTTGACTTTGACCCTCGATCTGAGTATAATGAGTCATCAAGAGCGGAAATGAGCGTTCGCCTTATACGGTGGGAAAGAGATCACCGCTCTTGAAATGAATAGAACATGCGCGGCGGGATGGCTTGGTGAAATTATCTCTTTTACACGGAGAAGATGCAGGGTTCGAAACCCTGGCTGCGTACCAGAATTGCCCGGAGGTGGAAGCGCTTCCCACACACGTTTAGTTCGACAGAGGACGACAGCGTATAGATTAAGTTCGAGAGATCGTAGTTGCATTACGACGGGTGATGAATAGCTGCTGGATAAGCTCAAAACCAGCTGGTGGAGTTGCCGTAACTGGCGACCTTGGGGAGTAGCTGCTTCCTTGTTCTTCGAGACTAAACCTTTAAGTAGGCAGAGACACAAGGCTTTCCGGTGTGCCCGCGTAGCAAAACACCGGCTAGTTTCATGATGACCTGTAGTGTTTAACGGTAGCACGCTCCCCTGATGAGGGAGAAAGTCGGAGTTCGAGTCTCCGCGGGTCAACCAATTTAGGAGAATATAATGAGTTTCGTTGGTATTGCATGGGTTCTTGTTATTGTTCTCAAGATCGCTGGTTTAGCTTTCCTGACCACTAGCTGGTTCTGGGTCATTCTGTGGCCGCTTATCCCGATCGTCATCGTTTTCATTCTGTTTATGGTATTCGGCATCGGGGCCGCTTTGATCCCCGGCAAGAGCTATAAGCGATAAGAGCTTGATCCCCGTTGTGCTACCGGGTAAGGCAGCACGGCTTTGACCCGTGTGTGTGTCAGTTCGAGTCTGACGCGGGGATCCAAATTTTACGGAAGGTTAAGCGGACAGGCGTGCCGCCCTCGTCTTGAAAACGAGTGGACTCGTAGCGATACGGTTGGGGATCAAGACCACCAGCCTTCCTCCATTTCAACTCCCTTCGGGGGCGCAGCCGATAGTAATATCGGCTTGCACTAGGTAATAATGTTTAACTTAACGCAGCCACTACTCAATAAAACTGGGAACCCACACAAGGGCTATAGTGCGCGCATGGCAGATCGTCTGGTGACGAGGGAACTCTCATACGGTTCCTAGGGTGAGTTCGAATCTCCCATCTGCTACCAATGCGCCACGGACTTCACAATCCGTGGCTTTTTCTTTGCCTGATTCAGGCGACTCTCTAGTTGTGTCTGGAACCCAAGTGGCCTCGGTTATTTTAGTTCTTGACTTCGACCTTAGAAGTGAGTATAATGAGTCATCAAGAGCGGAGATCACAAAGTGACTATCGAAGAAGAGCTTCAACGCTACATCGAAGAGCGCGACATGCTAGAGCAGCAATGCGAAGATGACGCACAAATCATGAAAGAGCTTGAGGCAGAGTCGGACGACTATGAGACTCGCGACGAATGGAATTACGCTTGGGACGAGTACAACTCGGCTCAGAATGAGATTGCTTCTCTTACGAGTGCAATTGACGATTTAATGGACCGTTCTAAATAATAGGCTAATACCGGGACTCTTAATCCTTGGGATCCGAGTTCAAATCTCGGGCGGTTCACCATAATATACACGTGTAGCTCAGTTGGTTAGAGCACGGGATTCTTAATCCTGGTGTCGTGAGTTCAAATCTCACCTCGTGTACCAGTTTGGCCCCATCGTCTAAATAGTAGAGGACACCTGGTTCTCAACCAGGAAATCCGAGTTCGCATCTCGGTGGGGCTACCAAGTTCCTCATTAAGTTGAGGATATGCCATATTATTGATACCGGGCCGATAATTCAATAGGTAGAAATCCGGACTTTTAATCCGGCAGTTCTGAGTTCGAGTCTCAGCCGGCCCACCAGAATTTAGTTCTTGACTTACTTAGTTCAAGCGGCTATAATGGTTTCATCAAGAGCGGGAATGGTAAGCGGAACGGACCTTCGGGAAAGGAAAGTGGACCGATGTTCTTGATGAGAGTCCAGTTCGGGACGATAAATAGAACGGGCTGTGCAATCCGTTGGATGCTCCGCACAGGCTAACAGAGGGACGGCACTGTTAGCACGAGTTTTAGAGTTATGCTGGTAATATACCCGGACAGTGCTGCAGCATGGTAGTCGGGGAAGGTGTCTTGAGGGATAAGCTCCTCGGCCGACACGCTGTAGCCTTACAGTCAGCATATTAGTTTCATCGAGCATTAGCGCAGTCTGGTAGCGCGTACCGTTTGGGGCGGTGAGGTCGTAGGTTCGAACCCTACATGCTCGACCATTTATGTCTCCTGGGCACAGACCCCTATAGATCGCCGGCGAAGTGACGCTGCGTGGGAGACGCCAAGTTTAATGCGGGTATAGCCATACTGGTGGTATGGGATAGCCTTCCAAGCTATTCTCGAAAGAGCATCGGAGTTCGATCCTCCATATCCGCTCCACTATTCAACATAAGGAACGATCATGCTTTGTAAAGTCTGTCGCGGTTCCGGGAGCTTAGTTTACCTTTGCCCCAATGCGCTTCTGGGATTGTCCCTGTTGTAAAACATCCGGTGTGAGTTTTTCACACGGACCAGCTATTATCGAATGTCGGGGTTTCAACGTAGTCCCGAAAAGAAAATCTAGGAGAAAAAATACATGAAGTTTATCGCACTCGCAGCCGCAGCACTGTTCGCCACGGCAACTCCAGCACTCGCACAGACCAACGCAGGTTTCACCGGCGCTCGTGTAGAGGCTACCGCAGGTTACAATGACGTAATCAATTCGCGCGATCGCAACGACGTCGTTTACGGCTTCGAGGCCGGCGTGGATGCTCCAGTCGGTGATCGTTTCACTATTGGTGTCGCAGCCAATACGCGCAACGTCTTCGAGGACAATCGCCAGATCGGCGTTACGGGTCGAGTAGGTTATGCGGTTACGCCAACCACGCTAGGCTACGCGCTGGCAGGTTACAACAACTATCGCAGCTTTCAGGATTTCGATCGTGACGGCTTGGCAGTTGGTGCAGGCGTTGAACACAAGATTAGCCGAGTGACTTACGTCAAGGCCGAGTATCGCTACAGCGACTTCGACGGCAAGACGGGTGACTCCGCGGTGACGGCCGGTATCGGTCTGCGCTTCTAAAGAAATACGGCCGCCGTCTCTGTTCTTCGGATCAAACGACGTGAAGTTCTAGACTCTGAGTTCGCGGGAGCTTGCCTTCATCCCGCATTTGCCCGATTGGTGGAATTGGTAGACGCGCTGGTTTTAGGTACCAGTATCGAAAGGTGTGAGGGTTCGAGTCCCTTGTCGGGCACCAGTTTATAAAATGATACTAGATTCACGCGATTGCTCTGCCGGGAGCAAGTTTGGCAACAGTCTGGAGTAGAGACATTAACTACGCTCTAGTATCGACCGGCAAAGTTTGAATATGCCTCCGTGGCGCACATGGGGACGCAATCGTTTTAGAAGCGTAAACTTGTGGGTTCGAATCCCACCGGAGGCACCACGGGCTAGTGGCGGAATGGTAGACGTTAAGGACTTAAAATCCCCAGCACTAAGGTGCATGAGAGTTCGAATCTCTCCTAGCCTACCAGAAATTAGTTCTTGACTTAGTTAGCTTAAACGGATATAATGAGGCATCAAGAAGGGAATTAGAATGTTTACTTTGATTATCGGACTCGTAGCAGGCGCTGCAATTCGACACTACGGATACCGAGATAAGCCACGCAACTCGATTGTGCGGCGTCCTTACTAAAGTTTAATGGGCGGTGAAAGTCATTTGGATATGGCAGCCAGACTGTAAATCTGGTCTTAACTGGAGAGGTTCGAGTCCTCCACCTCCCACCAATTTCTTAGGTTACAAACAGCAAACCAAACAATCTGACTTTTAATCAGACGAATGCGGTTCGATTCCGCAAGCCGGGTGGTCCCTAGTATGGCGCAGTAACCTGTAATAATTAATATGAGTTATTAACCTCCAGGTCCTTCACTGGCTCATATTTCTTAATAATTGAGGACTAGCTAGACTGCGCTATAAGTAGTCTACTCCCGGGCTGATGGCGGGTATTTACTATTTCATGGTGGCCGAGGTGTATCAGGTGAGCATGTCCGTCTGTGGAACGGAAGGCAAGAGGGTTCGAGTCCCTCCGGTCACCCCATAAGTAGTAATATAGGATCGGCACTGCAAACCAACTTACTTGGTTCAATTCCAAGGCTCCTCGCCATTTATGAGGAGCTGGCCTGGTGGCCCACTCGCAAGAGTGTTTCCTCACGATCCTGAATATTCCCGAACATACCGGCTAAGCGAACCGGGCGGGTGGGGCTCACTCCACCGAAACAAAAGCAGGGCCGTCTAGGAAACTAGCGTTGACGCGTAAGCACGAGGAAGCGGCCCACGAATTTATTAGGCTATGTGCTGCATACCATTATTTTTAGCATAAAAAACTCCCTTCGGGGCATAGCCTGTGATACCCTTAGGATAGGGTAACTGCAAACCAAAACGTCCTCTCGGGGACTTCCAGAGAAGCTAGTAACCCATGGGCCTAGATAGTGCGTCTTTCGAGTTTCCCGCACGATAAACCTAAGAAAGTAGAAACCTATCCTGTTACAATTTCTTAGGCTGCACACCGCAAAACAACCCGCTAAATATGGATCTAGCGATCAAATGCAGCCTGTTATACAAATTGTATTCTAACAGCAAACCCTAAAATTTCACTTTTAATGAAACCAAAAGGAATACAGATAAAATGAATATGTTTACTTCGGCTTTGATCCGCCCTGTCGGACAGCCAATCATGAAGCGCACTGATAACGGAATGCGCGCTCGTGCAAATACCTCAAACACCGCAGTCGATCTCTTCGGATCAATCGGCGCGATGCGTGGCAAGGGAACGGCAGTCAATGTCTTCGCCAAGGCCTACGCAGAAAACAAGGATCTAGCGATCCGAATTGCTCAGTGGGCACGCGACGTTCGCGGCGGTGCCGGTGAGCGTCAAATCTTTCGAGATATTCTCATCTGGCTTGAAGCCAATGATCCTGAAGTTCTCGTGGAGTCGCGCATCCTAGACAACGTTGCTGAGATTGGTCGTTTCGACGACTTGCTTATCTTCACGCACGGTGCCGTTAAGGCCAAGGCTTACTCGATCCTGCTTACTGCAATTCAGAACGGAAACGGTCTGGCTGCAAAGTGGCTGCCGCGTAAGGGTCCGATCGCAGTTGATCTGCGTTCGTGGTTCGGAATGTCGCCAAAGCAGTATCGTAAGACGCTAGTTGGACTTACGAATGTTGTCGAAACTCAGATGTGCGCAAAGAACTGGAACGAGATTAACTTCTCCCATGTTCCGTCTGTTGCTATGTCCAACTACATGACCGCTTTCCACAAGAACGCTCCGGAAGCCTTCCAGGCTTATAAGGACGCTCTGAAGCGTAATGATGGTACTGCAAAGGTTAACGCCGGCGCTGTATATCCTTACGACGTCGTCAAGATGATTCAGCCTTCGTACTACGGTCCGGCTGCTGATAACACCGTCGCGGACGCAATGTGGAAGGCTCTGCCGGACTACATGAATGACCAGAATGTTCTATCTATGGTAGACGTTTCGGGCTCCATGTCTTGCCCAGCAGGTAAGGAAACCACGGTAACTTGCTTGCAGGTTGCACTTTCCCTAGGCCTGTACGTTTCGGATAAGTCAAAGGGTGCGTTCAAGGACGTATTCATGACCTTCTCGCAGAACCCAGAGTTCGTGACCGTAAAGGGCACGCTGGCTGAGAAGCTGAACAAGATGTCTCGCGCACAGTGGGATATGAACACTAACCTTAACCGAGCCTTCGAGAAGCTTCTTGCGCATGCAACGTCTAACCGCGTTCCTGCCGAGGATATGCCGAAGATTCTGCTAATCCTTTCGGATATGCAGTTTGATCACTGTGCTCGCTTCGATGACTCTGCTATGCAGATGATCCGTCGCAAGTACGAGGATGCCGGTTACGAAATGCCAGCGACTGTTTTCTGGAACCTGAATGACCGAGGCAACTCGCCAGTCAAGTTCAACGATTCGGGTGTAGCACTCGTTTCGGGATTCAGCCCTGCGATCATGAAGTCCATTCTAGCTGCTGATCTTGATAAGTTCTCTCCGGAGGCTATCATGCTCCAGACGGTTGGCGTTGATCGCTACAACTGGTAATCATTCTGGCCGAGTAACACCGGCCAGAATTTAGTTCTTGACTCGGACGCCCAATCTGAGTATAATGAGTCATCAAGAGCGGAGAAAGCCTTTCAGGGAGACTCCAGAGCGTCGCGTTAGTTTTAAGACTAAAGTTGCTGCGCACTCTTGATGACTACACAATTAAGCTCGCTCGGAGCCATTCCGGTAGAGGCG
>Ga0214502_1000015_pt1 | contig 16737 bp, 2 predicted proteins | sample G5R2MT_8_FD_206151 | JGI IMG/M metagenome (GOLD analysis project Ga0214502, IMG submission 206151) | Metatranscriptome of phyllosphere microbial comminities from switchgrass, GLBRC, Michigan, United States - G5R1_NF_12SEP2016_LR2... | ecosystem: Host-associated > Plants > Phyllosphere >... | reverse complement strand
GGGTCTTTTGATATAAATAATAGGATTCAATTTCTAAGAATCAGATGGACATCAAAGTTGCAATCATATATATATACAAAAAAAAAGAAAGAAATTTTCTATATAAACAAATAGATATCTCTTTGTATTCAAAAAATAAAGAGAGCTCTAGATCGAGGCATTAATTGGAGAAAGAAAAGGGATTCTGTCCTTAGATTAATAATAATTTGTTTTAAAAAAATTTATTTACTGGTCTTTCTCTATAAGAGGGCTTCCTAATTCACATTACACTATTTGAATAAAATTTTTGAAAGAAAAAAAGAATTAAAGATAAACCTCAATCTCTCAGAAGAAGGGAGAAAGAGGAAGTTGCAAGTATGATTAGAGACTGAATTGCAGATATAGTTCCATCAAAAAAAAAAAGAAGAAAGATAAAAATTTAAAAATGATCTAATAATGAGTTGGATAATTTATAAGGAGATGGATTTATGATGAATTTTCTTCTAGAGCAAGAGATATCTATAATTAACACACAAGAAACCAATCACAATATAGACAATCACTTCAAAGAACAAATTTATGAATGAGGTTCTATGTGAAAATTATTTCAATCGCTTTAAAAAGGTAAAATTTATTTTAAAAGTTGAGTTAGACCATTTGCAAAGTGTCGGTTAAAAACTGTTGTGGATCGGTTATTTCATCTAAAAGGCCAACTATATCACAAAACTCAGCGAATGTAGAGCATGGTAGAAGATCTTGTTCATAGAATTGTAATAGTTGTTCAGAGTTCTCAAGTAACTGTTGATCATTATGACGAATATAGTCAGCTAACACTTGAGACCATGTTTCATCTTCATCATTCTTTGGCTTCTCAACATTCTTAAACATATGTTTGTAAAGGCCATCGATCAATGCAAAGAAGATAAGTTCAGTTTTATAATCTTTGTATTCTTTCGGAGTCTTTTCAGGTAGTACAGTGATAGATTTGGTTTTAGTTGTACACTTTCTTGAATGACCGGTTATTACGAAACGTTGTAAGAATTTTGTTCGATTCTTAGTCCAATGATTTGGACCGAACACTAAGACATGTACTGCTGAATAGTAGTAGACATTCTCAACTTCAAAACTATTCTCAACAAATTTCGATGAGACCTCTTCGAGAAACATTTTCACCATCTTCATATTACGAGATGCTTTATTAGTTGTATTCATAACATAGAGTGCCATATGTATTAAATAAGGTATTAAATGAATATTTGATTGAACACCACCACCGCCACTATCAATTGAGAAGCTTTCTTCATTAGCGAATTTAAGAAGTAATAACTTGAAATCATGAATTGTGATGTTATAGCTAATCTCTCGACAATGGGTACTTTCTTGAAGATAGGAGTTATGATGGACTAAACATGATTCAAAGACTGAATCTTGTACTTTAGGTCCAAAGAGTGGTAGAAGACCATTACATTTAGTATTTCCATTTTGTAAAGCTGCTGATTCCCATTCATCTCGTATTCTAGCATGTTTAACAGCTGATAGATGACAATCGAAATGTATGATGTTAAAATGAGTGACCGTCGAGTAGCCAAGCGTTTTATTAGCCATTGCTTTAGTTTCCCAGGGTTCTAGTGGACATTTCTTGGTAAATGTGTAGATACCAAGTACTTTGTTTGGTTGAAATTTGTAGCCTTCTCTACAGATTATACACGTTAAGCCTTGCTCTTCGCCCAAATCTTCAACTTGCTTCAAAACACAGCTCTTAGCAATCACTTGACCACGTTCATTAGCTTTTAAACCAAGCTCACCTAATTGCTTCTGTCTAACTGCCATAGCAAGACGTTTCTTTTCTTCTTTGGTCTCTTTACGAACTTTTTCGATTGTTGCTGCAACATGTTCATTCTGTTTCAATGCTTCAAGTAAATTTTCTGCCAAACTGCCAACATGTGCATCAGATGATACTTGCTCTAGACCATGAATTATAGCAACATACTGTGATGTGACTAATATTTGACTCAATTCGTGGCCGGACGTAATACCAGTTAAAATACGTAGGACATATTTCAATGATGGTCTAGTAGTGAATTCTTTCCATTCTTTTGAATTAGCTAGCATTGCACATTTAATAGGAGGTGAATGAGATGTTAGATATTCAAGTGCTTCTACTACCACATTCTCAGAGACAATAAAATCTTTAAATCGATGACAAATTTCATTCTTCTCAATACTATTCGCCATAATACAGAAGCATTCTAGTTTGTTGCTATTCTCTGGCGTGTTCTGATAATCAAACTTGTTGAAATTTAAGTATGGTTTGAAATACTCTAGTACCATTTGCATTTTCTCTTTTGAGTCTACGATTAGGAATGGAATTGTTCTTAGCACAAGATTTAAGACATTAGCATTCTTTTGAACATTCTCAGATTGTAGTGAATGTAATAAAAATTCAAATTCATTAACGGTGACCGGAAGTAGAAATTGTTCAACTTGTTCTGAATTCTGTTTAGAGCATTCCATTAGAACAACTTCCATTATTTTTAAGATTTGCTCAAGTAGATTCGATTTATTTAATTGACTTGCTTCACTTGCTAGACTTACTGCTGGAGCGTTTATTATAATCTTAAGTACTTTCATCATGATGTTGATTGTGTTTAGTTTTGGATCGAGAAGATGTTTACGATTTGAACTTAACTTAACACAATGATCGAATAATTTCAACAGCACAATCAATAAAGGTTTACATCTTGCCGTTAGATCTTTGATTTGATTTAAACGTTCTAGCATCACCTCAAGTCCACCACAACTGCTCATTACTTTAGCCATCTTATACACTTCTTCAACATTTTCATTCTCTACGTTCTTTGAATCTAAATTCTCGATAAATTCTTCAGTAGCATCACCCATCAAACCTCTCATTCTATAGATGATTAGCATTGGATGTGATTCATTATTCTCAGCACACCAGATCTTACGATAGACATCTTTAACTGGTAAATCTAAACTTATGATCTTATCCATTACTAGTAGTTCCATACCATTGTCATCATCTAGTAAGGCGACCAGTTCGCAATCTTGACAAATTTTGTTCTTTATATCTCTCATCAATGGACCAAAACCAGGATCAAGTGAACTATACGGATTGCCCAACATTCGACCTTGTAAGAAGTCTTCTTGTGCAGAGTCTTTTTCCAATGTAATATAAAATTCAGAGGTTGTATTATCTTCAGGATAAATGATCGAGCACAGACGTTCGAAAATGAATACAGGTGTACGTAGATCGTCTAATTTACAGCATTTAACTGATTGTACACATACAGACATAAATGAACTTGTCTCAGTTTCAGTACCAGTTGTCATCTCTTCTAGCAATTCAAGTAGATTATCTTGTGTTTCATCGATAATTTTTGTTCTACGCACAACTAACTTCCTTAGCGATAGATAGCCATTCAAAATGAACACAACCAATTTAGATTTGTAATGATGTCTAATTAGATCAACATCAACAAATGAGATGAGTAGGTCGACAAGTAACTTCAATGTGGAACCATCAGCTAAATCTGAGTTGATGTTTTCGTCTAACTTAAGCAATCGTTCGATTTCAATGTTAATAAGCTTACCCAAATGCGGAAGAAGGCCTTTTAATGCCAAATAGTATTTCCAATGGTCTTGTTTAATGATATTTGTGTAAAGAGTAAAGAATTCGGCTGAACATGTACCATTTTCATTTACACTGTCTAAATAACTGGTGAGAAGATGGACGATTTCAACTTTTTTGTTGGTGGCTTGAAAGAATGATTCAACTAACGAACAGGTCATCATACGACATGCTAGTGAATATTTGTTAAACATTAGATTTTTAATCCAGTCACATTTAATCAATTGTTGATTATTGATTTCAATTGCTTTTCTGCTTTTTACTTTCACTCTCCAACTATTAAAGTACTTGAATTGTAGTTGATGTTCTCTGTTATCGTCATTACTTTGTGATTTTCTCATTTTCCATTGTTCAAAGCTCGACAAACTACTTGATTTAAGCCATTCGTCAATACAGACTGAGAAATGATCATTGATCACATTGAATGCAAAGTCGATCTTAATTAGACTTGAAATGATTCTTAGACTTGGTAAAATTATAGCATTCGAAATGTTTGGATCTTGCTCATTTATGCAGACAAAGAATAGACGGATTAGACATCTTAATTTGATCTCCCAATAGATATCGTCAGTTTCAAGTGCATTCGATAGGAAAGCAACTTCATTCTTAATTAAGTTTGAGAAGTTCAATTGATTCTTGAATTCTGTCTTGGTTAGAATATCGATTTTAGCGTTGATGATTTGCTCCAGTTGTTCAGTTGCACTTTGGTTGTTTTTTAATAGCAATGATAATAGACGACGTAATTCTTTACGTAGATTTAAGTTGTTAAGATTTAGATTTTGATCAATCAGTATTTTAAGCAGACCATTAGCACAGAACATTTCACGATAAGCGGGCAGAACGGCAAGGCCTTTCAACAAGGTGATACAGTGCTCAATAGTAGCAGTTGAACAGCCATAGCATTTGCCAGATGATGAAGTTTGTAGTCCGAATATTTTAGAATCACGTCTCATTATAAATCGTGTACCTGTTGATTCGTCACATAATTGTGAGTATGACTCAAGACGTTGTACATTATCATAGATGACTAGTTCCTTTCTAGATGCAAGTAACTTTTGTATGATCTTACTTAGTTCTTCAAACAATGCTTTACACTCATTACCATATTTGAAGGCGATTTGCTGTACAGTTTTGTTCACATAACCAGTTGATGTTAAATTTGTTGTTTGGCCACTTGCTACTGCCATTGTCTCTTCAGGCATCTTGTCGATAAATCCATGCTCTTCGTTCTTCAACAATAGTATTTCTAATGTTGGCTTGATGGCATTTAAATTCTTGTAAACAGAATCTGCTCTTTCAAGAAGCGAATTGATGTTTTGCACGGTCTTCTTTCGACCTTCCTCATCTTTGATTGGATCCACTGCACAAGTTGATTTAGCGAGCAATATGAAGTCAAACTTTGCATATTTACAATGACCACATGAATTGCAGAGAAATAGATCTTTATAATCATAACTGATCATTCTACAACGCAAACACTGGTTCAAATTCTCTCCACAATGATTACAATGAAGATTACTACCAGAATTTGCAGGTACAATAGTTGAACATCTTGGACACTGTAGTGTCTCAGTATTTGCTTGTTGATTTTCATAAAACTCTGCATATTCAATCTTAAGATTGCAAGCTGTAATTGGTAGAGGAAATTCGATCTTCACTTCCGATTGACCACTGTTTAAGTAGCAACGTTTTGCTTTATGCCAAACTGTACGATTCTTTAACTCGACTACTGAGTTCACAGGCCAATTATTGTAATAGATATTAATTACTTTGACCATTTTCGTTTTCTTAATGTCTGTGATACGAAGATTTATCTTTGAAATGATGTGACTGCCGACTAATTTTACAATCTGAGTGGTAGTCGTGAATCGAGAGTCGACTTTTAGTGACGATAATTTCAAATTAGAATAGTTAGTCTCTGGACAATTGCAGACAAGACATGGCTCCGATTCAAGATAGTAACCATCAAAGTTGACAATTTTCTGCAAGCTATTGTAAATTATGAAGTTCGAATGTTGAAAGAGAAGCTGATTCTGTTGTTTAAGTACATTTAAGGTCTTCTCTACGTATCGTTGCATGATTTGAGGTGAAGTTTTAGGTGCTTTAAAAGTGAAATAGCCGAGTAAATCAACAAATTGAGCCGCTTTTGGTCCATATTTAGTCACAGAATCAAAAAGATACCAAAGTGAATCAAGTAGAAAGATTCGTTGTTCAGAATTCTCAGCAAAGTTCTTGAACATTTTGTAGATTAATGCATGACATTGCCATCTCAATAGTGTGTTGTTTGACTCTAATAAGAATGTACGAATAAAATCACTTAGTAGCTTACTATTTATCTTCTTGATTAACTGTTTAGCTAGTGCATGACTGATTTGTTTTTCATCTTCTTTACGTTCACTTGATGATGTTTCACTGTTTACTAGCTCTACGACTATATCCTCTTTCCTTTCACCATTAACAGTAGTCTTTTCTTTTTCTAAATTATCGAGTAGTGCACTTTGATCAGATTTAGTTTTAGTACAGATAGCTAATTGTAACAATTGCAGAATGGTATTAGTGACACTTTCGTCTAGATAAATGCTTGCCTTCACGAAGAAACAAAGTAAATCAGAGTTTTTCCAACAGAACTTCTGCCAATTCACAGTACGATTAGTGGCAATTTCTAGAACTGACTTGAGATTTTCGATTAAAAGTATGGTATTATCATACGAGAACGAGTAGAGAAATTCGTTTTCTTGTTCTTGAGGTAGCGGTGTGTTGGATAGACAAAGTTTGTTGATCTCTTTCATATAAGTGTTAAGTGAATGAAAATCTCTTGTTTGTCTGTACTTTTCTTTTGAACCACAAATAAATGTTAGCAGCTTTCTCACTTGTTTACGTACATAAGGTGTTAGTTGAAGCATCATGTATTGACAGAGTACATCAGTCCATTGTTCATTGAATGTAAAAGTGATCTTCAATGATAGAATATTAGATAGCTTTTTAATTTGATATGGTAATCTGATTACCATTTCAGATAGCAATTGAGGAAATAGCTCGAAAACATCCTCATTATGACCTTTTACATATTGTTTGATAAAGAATGGTGACATGTCCAATGTGATAGATTGGTTATTTGTTTTAAGCGATGGTTTAGGCAGTTGAAGAGCTGTTTCACCATTATTATTATTGTTGTTATTATTGTTTAAAGGTTGCTTTTGAGCACGAGTACTTTCAAAGATTTGTTGATATTCAGTCCAGTATTTGATTAGTGTATTGAGTACTTTGAGACTTATTTCAATTAAATCTGATTGAACAAGTATTTTTACAGTCTCTTTTGCACAAATTAATGAGAATGTTTCACTTTGCTTTTGATCTTCGGTTGCATTTGATGCTGAGGCTGTTGTTTTACCTGGTGATTTTTGTGACAAAATTGCAACAGTGTACGACTTGAATCTAGACATAAGAATACTCAATAAGCGCATAATAATCAATTTGACTTCATTCACCGAATTGCGTTCAATCATCGACTGTTCATCAGTTGTCTTAAGTTGATCTAAAAGACCATTGATAAGTTTGATTAGTATTTGCTTTTCTTTCTCTTTTCTTGCATCTAATTCGAATGCAATCATCAGTACGATTTGCATAAACGGTATACAACGTACACCGCCAACATTTCTAATTTGATCTAGTTTCTTGATCATGTTCTCGAGAAGTAAAATTTTGATATTATGTGTCTTTTCATTATTTACGTTCGGTATATAGAAGTCATTAATTGTGGTAGCTAACTTATCGAAATTCTTGAAAACAGCATCTGGTGTTTGAGTGGATGATGGCTCATTCATTGGTGATGGTATCGATTGCTGTTGGAAACTGCTTGAAGCCGGCTGTTGTTCGACTCTTGGTGATATTTCCATTGGTTCAATGATCTGTTGATCTGGTAAATTAATTGAAATTGCATTATTATCTAGAAATTCTTCATCACCTTCATTATCTAGCAATGATTCATTTAAAATTTGATAAAGAGGTAAGCGTTCGATTACGTCATCTTCATTCACTGAGTCATTAATTAGATCATCAGCAAGATTATTTAGCTCGGGGAATTGGTTCTCAAAATCTTCTACAAATCGACTTGGTTGTTCAACATTATCAGAATCATCGTCCAGTTGTACGACTTCAGCCATAGCTTCAGTTAGTAGCTTTTTGGTAGATTCTTGCGCTGATTGAATTTGATCTTCAGTTGTGCCAGCTTGTTGTTTACTACGTTTAGGTTTCTTAGATCTTAATAATTGCATTAATGCTTGTCTAGTGTTGTAATTGATAATTGTGTTCTCAGCACAGAAAAACTTCATATAAATATTCATTGCATCTGGTAGGTAATCTTCATTGATCAATGTGAAACAATAGATCACTTCAACTAGAGTTTGTGTAATTAATTCAAGAACAAAATTGCCTTCTGAATAGATCGCCAGATGATATTTTGGCCATTTATGATAGAAATTCCAATAAATCTGATCAAGATAGTTCATAATGCAAATAAAAACGGTCTTTACGGAGAGCTTCTCTACTTTGGTGTCTAGTTTAAATGTTTCGATCAACAGGTTGACAAACTTGGTTGTTGAGTTGTTTGTTAAGTTGTTATTATAATCTTCGACCATCTGCTCGACAAACTTGACGAAATTATTCGAACGATAGCCTAAGATCGACTTGATCAAGTTCAGTATACGTAGAAATGGTTCACCATTCATCTCTTTGTGACTTAAAAGCATCTCAAGAATATAGTTAAGTACAGTTGTGTCACGGAATACGTAAAATGATTGCTTATTAGAGTGTAATTGCAATAGCAAGTTCTTGAGCTTATGATGTACTAAGATTGAAAATGGTAGAGTAAGCAGTTCAGTTGAGATAGCAAGACAATTAGAGATATCTTCATCTTTAACATCGATATTCTTGATTAAAAGACAATCATTTACTATTTCAAAACTACTGCTTAAAACTCGCTCTAATACATTTAGGTCAAACACATTGAAAAATACACAAGATAAACTTGCAATATCAAGCTCTGCATTTTGAATTGTTGTTGTTTGATTATTTACAACATTACAACTTTCACTTTCTTCATCCGGCCACAAGAACAGATCTCTCGATTTACCATAGACTAAAACTGAATCTACATATGTAGTACTACTGGCATCATTTGGAGGACCAAAATATACGTTAAGAGGAAGACGATCAGCTAATAATGTCTCTTCTTTTGTAAATGGAATATCAAACCACCGGTATCTTGTCAATTGAATGTTAATGTATCTATCAAATACCTCGATGAAACTTGGTGATTGTGCAACTGATTGTGTACCTAATAGAACTCGAATGCCTACCACAACCATTGATGGATCATTATTTGTAATCTCAAGAGTAAAACCATTTGCCTTCGTACAAGCAATATAAGTTGTTTGACCATAAAGACGATTTTTAAGTTGTGCAGAATTGTAGACTTGTAATAGATCATTGCCACCGAATTCGACATCCATAATTTGTTGCGTTGATTCGAAGAAATCAATTGGAAATGAGACTTCTCTACCTGCAGTACTACTATTCTCACCGGTGATCTTTTTACCAGATTTCTTTGATTTTTTCGTTTTAGAGCATGTATTGATTGCGAGACTATTATCAACGATTTGCTTACAATTGAACATTGGATTTAACCAATAGTTAGTGTTATCGTTGAATGCATTAAAGATCTGTAAGCTACCATCTTCACAAAGTACAACAATAGTGGTTTTTGAATCTGTGCTTGAACCTGTAGTTGAATGGCGAATAGCTACTGTATCAACAATTTTGGACTTGATGTTCTCTTTGATTTCTTGATATAAGATTGTATCGGGTGTGATTGAAAATAGAACAGGATTGTTCTCTTCATGTGTAGATGCCATTATTAGACCAGGATGATTTGCAACTTCAAACCAACTGCAGACAGGCTTAAACTTTTTCTTACTTGGTGATTTAACAACTTCACTAATTGATTCACTTTTAGCAGCAGTGCCAGATGATGCTGTTGTACTCGTTGTTGTAGGTGGAGCAGCAATTAAATTCTTAGCCTCAGCTTGATCCTCTTTTAGATCATTATTAACAACATTAATTAAAAAGTAGGTCTTTGCATCTTGTTGAAGATCTTTCATTGGAATGGCCAAGGTTGTACCATTCTCGTAGCTTATGAACAAAAGTTGAAACAGATGTGAATAGAAGATCGACACACCACCATCATTGAAACTTTGACCAAAACTTTGAAAGTCTTCTTTGAATTTGAATTCAATTTGTGATGTTACAAAGTATGGAGTGTTCTGGGATTGAGATTTAGCATTCAACTGCTCATAGTAGACTTCGCCAAGTATAGATAAGAACAAGAAATAACGCTTTCCATCGGATGTGAACAGAAAAGTAGCATCTCGTATTTTTTCAGGTAACTCGAAACAGTAGACAGGTCTTGTTAGACTTTCGCTTAAATTGTAGATGTTAACAAAATCGGCCGTTATTAAAGCAAGCTCATTTTGACTACCAGGTAACCAGATTGATTTAATGATATAGTTGACTTTTTTCAAGTTTAGTTGTAAGATCAGGTGGCCAGACAAATGACCAGAAGAATTAAAGGTTAACACATGACAATCGCGTAGACCACAAACAGAGAGGACAGAATCGTTAAAAGTATTTGATGCTATTGATAGAATTGTAAATGGTACCGATGCAGAAGAGAGTCTTGTTAGTGAAATCTTTTTCTTTGATGAATCGATTTGTTTTAGCAATGAAGACAATTGTAGTATAGTGATCTTTCCTTTCTCATGACTAATAGCCAAATGTTGCTTTTTACCGTTAGTTTGATTAAGCATTGTCATGTTCTCTCTTTTCAATAGATTGTTAGATATTAGATACTTAATCTTCTGTCCTTGCTCACCACTATAGTTCATTTTGATGTTTTCAAATGCACCTTCTTGAGAGCCTAGAGTTGGTATAGCTAGTTGATCAGACTGTTGTCCAGTTTTCGATATTTTATGTAGATCATCTAGAGCATTACGAGTTCGAATTGCACGGTCAATTGGTGAAAACCTTTGATTATTAGTCACAATAGATTTAGAGAGAAATTTAAGCAATTTAACTATAGTTGAACAGATGTTATTTTTTCTAAATTCTTCTAAAATTGTCTCCTTATGATCTTTGAGTTGCTTACACAAAGTCTCAAGACTGATCTTCTTCTCTAAGTTCAGTTTTTGTTTGTTCAGATTACTTAGAATTGCACTATCAGATGATAGCTTCTTATGATTCGAAATCAATTGATCAGTACGTTCTTTTGCATAGATATAAGCTGGCAATTTGTATACGTTTGCTTTCTCTACAACAGCTGATGATGTACGTTCAACAAGTGCTTGACATGAACCATCTTCTTTTACACCACAATCACAGAAAAATGAACCATGTTTTGCGTACGTGACATCATGATTTGCATGACACACTTGTGCGCAAATTGAACAAACACCAACCCCATCAACCATTTTACAAGTATGACAATGATACCAATGTTGATTCATAAACACTTTTTGAGTTACAGTGAACGTACAAAGTCTTGAGTTTAGTGCATCTTCTTCACTTCCTTCACTTGTAGTCTCATCTTCACAACAAGCTAAATCATCAGTCCAGTCCATCATTTCTTGATTACTATTTGAAGTATCTTGTTGCATTGTAGTCTGATCATCGACTGTTGTTGCTTGCTGTTCAATTGAAATTGATCTTAATGCTTCAAAAACAAGCTCTAAATATGATAGAATATAGATCACTGAATGAAGTATAATTTGATGTCTGCCAACTGTTATACCAAGCTCGATTTTCTCAAGAACCTCTTCTTTGGATAGATAATTTATACAGATGTCAAGCCAATTGATAGATGCCTTGATTAATATGAAATGACCATTGTCTTTACTAACTAGTGTGGTCATTAGTATCATAAGTTCAGGAAAGCTCATTTTATCATTAGTTGTATTGAGGAAAGTGGTTGCAATTGTGATTAATGATTTAACAAATTTAATAGAGACACTTTCATCAATTATCGATGTACTCTTCACAATATAACTAACCAATTTTTTGATAAGAAGATAATTCTCTTCATTAAAGCTCATAAGACTATTAGTGGTACCGTTTTCTGGCTCTTCTTTTATACAAAGTAACTTGTAGAACCATCTTTCAATCCAATTTTCATCTTCTTCATCTTCTTGTGTATCGCCGATCTTCTTTAACAATGAACATAAACGAACTAATGCAACTGATTCTAGATTATTATCGGTTTCTTCGATTAATTTGATTAAAAACTTTAACATTGCAACAGCATACTTATTACTAGGCTCTTTTCTAGCGGCTGATTTAAAGAAGGTAATTATATCAACTTGTGTTTGATCGGATGTGGGTAAACTATCACAGAAAAATGATTCCAATGATGCATTGCCAGCGTAAGAATTAAGAAGAAATTTAAATTGTTTAACACATTCTACTTTTGTATCCACATCCACATAATCATACTGTTCAGTGACCAGACTATAGCATGTCTCAAGTACTTTAAGTTTGAGTTCAATTTGAAATTCTTCATTCTTATCTAAGTTCCAAACATAATCGACAGCATCCTTACAGAAATCCGAGAATGACTGTAAAGTGTAGTCAGTGTTTAGAGGTGTTAATATTTTCATGAAATTCACTGTTAATAATTCACGTAGTCTTTCATCTTCATTCAAGTTCTTATGATGTGCCTTGAACCAATTAATTAAACTTTCAGTTGAACGTAACAGAATGACAATTGTATAAGCTAGCTGTGAAGATGAATAAAGATCTTGTTTCATTGTTGGATAAGTGGTCGACAGCTGAAAGAAATGTACTCTCCAATTTTCCAATATTAACTGCTCAGTTGGTAGATCACCTTTGAATAGTTTACCTCTCCAACTATCATTGAATAGTTCACTAACCGATTTATCATCATCTAAAAATTTCCATATATTTCTCATTTTAATTGGAAAGAAGCTAACTATATTTGCGTTTGTACTAAAATATTCATCAGCACTAATGCTTAAGATGTCATTGTATGCTTTAAGTAAATTAGAATTGGTCTTTGTATCCTCTTGCTTAAACTCAATTGATCTTAGTAGGGTATCTTTGAAATAAGTGTAGTAGGTCTTCAAAAGCTTACTTAGTACATTTAAAATATCTGGTAGATGATTAGGTAGTTCAGTTGAATAATCTTTAACTAGATTTTGTATACGCTCTTTGACTTGATCCAATCTACCGGCTGACTGTTTAGTACCACTATAATCTAACATGATCCAAAATCGACTAATCAAACATTCCACTATAAATTGTTCGAAGACACTTGGTATTCTATCTTCGATCAAGAGCTGATCAACATAGCTCTTAATCAGTTCAACATTAAATGAAAGTGGTGTGTAATGTTTGAGGTAATTATCAAGTACTTGTTCAATATTCTGCTCATTGGATGATTGTTTCTTAATGGTTGTCAACAAGAAATTGCGATAGTATTTTGAATGAACTAATCTTGGTTGCCAGATGACCATAGTAAGTATTCGTAGAGGATCTTGTTTCATTTCGTCAACTGTGCATTCAGTTAGATATTCAACTGAAGGTGGTAGAAGGAGAAAAAGACGCCAAATGATGTTGAAACAGTATTGAGAATTGCACTGACATAGATCTTTTTCGTTGAGTAGCTCGGTGTTGAAATAGTTGCCCATAAGGAGAAATTGCATTATACCCCTATAGAAGCGTTCATATTTCAATTTATCTGATTTGAAATAGAATAGAAAGTCTAAGGCAATATCGTTTAGTCGCTGAGAATATTCATACTGTTTAAACTCGGTGTAGAGTAGATCGTAAAACTTATCATAGCTTCTGGTCGATTTGAGATGATCTTTAAGACAAGAATTCAATTTGAGATTAAAATCTAATTGACCATTGGTTGCTGTTGATGCACTACTGAGGCCATTTGTATTACTACTACTTAAGTTCATTGAATTGCGAGTTGTCGAGTAGAATTCAAAAAGATTTGAATTGATTTGCTCGATTAGATGCTGTGGTATTTCGTATAAATTACGAATTATATACTCGAACAAATGTAAAAGACGACTCAAGTAAAGCAATTGATGATTGGTTAGATAATAAGTTTCTTTGGATTTAAAGTTCAAACTTTCACTAAGATCATAGATACGTTGACACAAATCAAGTGCAATTTGTTTACGCTGGAGAAGTGTGGTATTATGAAAAACGAACATTAAGAGTTGGGCATGTTCTAGATTAATGTCTTCATCTTCATTTGTATGATCTAAAATGGTATCTTTTGTCTTAATCAATTCAATTAGTCGATCTAGAACTCCTTTCCACATTGACATACCAAGTGTATTTTTATCAGATTTCAATGAATCCTTTTCATGTTTGATTTTGATCATTAAAACTTGAGCAAGAACGCTCAATGCACGTGGTTTGATAAAGAAATGATAATCCTCTTTTGAACTAATAGTCGGATGTACATTAAGTTGTTTAAGTAGTTCAGTTTCAAGTTCAGCGCTTAGACTTTCGGTCGCTATTAGATTATGGATGAACAACGAAAAGAGCTTTGAATAATCCTTAAAGGTCTCTTTAGTGTGCTTGCTTTCTTCATCTAAACAATCTAGCTTCTTGATTATATTCGCAATTGATTCAATTTGTTTAATTTGAATGTTGTTCTTAAACAGTGTACGCTCATAGTTAGACTCAGCACATATGAAATATGAATTGAAGAACATGATTACACTTTTCGATATGTCAATACTCTCCTGTATTTCATTAATCGATTTATCTAATAGATCTTGCTTTTTATTTTGTTCATTTTTCTTATATTCATCATTAAATAATCTACCTAGTATTGGCTCGGAATCGTCGTCTTTAGATGAATCATCATCGTCAGTGCTAAACTCTTTATCTGTATTCGAGATGAAGCGATTATAATTTCTTTGACTAGTAATCATTTGTGAATCTTGATCGCAATCATCATCGAATGTGACTGTTTGCTTACTAAATAGATCACATGCTTGTACAAAACTAGAATAACTAATTTCAAAGACTAAAGGCAGAAGTTGGATTTCACTCATCAACAATTGAACTCGTTTAGATGCTGTTAGTGGTGTTTGAATGACGAACCGTTGATAAAAAGATGATGTAGTCGTTCTTTGAAGTGGTTGCGTTGGTAGTTGGTCGTCTTTATTAAAATCGTAAACAAGATCATCTAGAATGAATCCAAATGTTTCGAGTGCATGGTTTGAAATCAATGAGAATAGTGATGTTATGATTTTATTGTTGTTTGATTTTTGTTCATTCTCTTCGCTTCTGTCACTTTTCAATACATTCATGAGATGCTCTAGACCAGTGAACATTATCCAACTTGTATAAAGATGTACATTTTGAATTAATTGTGGACTATTTTTGAGAAGAATGATGAGTTTGTTCTTATAAAATTTAAGTATTAAATTGACCATAGTTTTAATTAACGAATGACGTTCCTTAAGGTCATAGTTCTTCTCTGTAGTCGCACAATTGAATTCGGCGATCGATTGAATAACGACAAGATTAACACAAGCATAGATTAATGATTGAACAAGTTCTAGAATTAGTTTCAATCTTTGATCATTTAAATTATTTTCTAATATTGATAGACTGAGTATGTTGATCACTTTTGTAAACTCATCTAGACAAGACTTAAGATCACCTCTTAGATTGATTGAATCATTGAACAATGACTGTGGTTGTTGAGTGTTAGTGGATTTTAGTTGTGAGAGAAATTCAATGTGCAGTGCTATGTTAGGAAATGTGGATATGAATTCGAGTAGTACTTCACAGGCATCTAGTTGTCGCAAAGTGAGTAAGTTCTTCTGAAAAACATTCTGTTTAACATCCTTATCTTGATCTTCACTGAATGAGAATCCTGTCTGATTACGTTTGACAACGATTGGCAAGGAGAGGTGATCGATCAGATAATCAACACGATCTATTTTGATTCGTTTAAATTCTTTCAAATCGTTATTCTCTAATCGACTTAATGCTGGTGATGATTTATCATTTAACATCAATTCGGTTGGTAATTTAGATGATTTGAGAATAGCACATAATGAATCTAACTCACATTTGGAAAGTAGATTGCTTGTTTGGTTACAGAACGCATAGACTAAGTTGAGTATTTGAAATTTGTAGGCTACATCTGCATTCTTCGTATCGTTGGACATTAATTGAAAAAGATATTTCAACAAAATCGAACATGCTTCACAAGTTAATTGAACTTGATTCTTGGTGATTGCACTGATGTTTGTTATGATACAATTAGATGAAAGAGCGACTAATGAATAGAAAAAGTCTCTATATTCAGATGAGAAGGAAAGCTCAAAATCAAGTATGTACTTTTTCAATTTGATTAAGGTGTTTGCTAAATTGATAACATCATGTTTTGATAAATTAGTTGTTGGTTGCTGTTGAAGAAGTGGTAGTATTGAAAAATGTAAATGAGATCCTAAATCAAATGGTGTATCCCAAACTCTCTTAAATTTACTATTTTTCGTCTTCACTGAACCATCTTCTGACGTTGTTGTCTCTACATCATCACACTTATCGATCTCCATCCTTATGAAAAGTTAGTTTAGACCGAACTACTTTTCCAATCCGCTACCGTTGTTGTTTGTGTGTGTGTGTTCTTTTTTTGTACAGAGAGAGAATGTGATTTATAAGATCAGAAATCACATTTAATTAAAAATGTCAATGAATTTACAGTTTAATTCACTAAAATAAAATGGACAATTTAATGATGATAATAATTAATTCTTTTAGATTGATAAGAAGGGGCTCTTTAAATTGCCACTGCACATAGACAAGAGATTTATGATGCAAAAGAGAGAGTGACGAGAGTTTAATAAAAACTCTTTCTATTTACAACAAATTCTAGCAAGAAAAAAAAATAATAAAATTTAATCAACTTAATTTCACTTCTACAATTACTCTTCAATTGCTATTTTCCTTCAAATTTGAAAATTTGATTTAGAATCTGTTTTTTTTTTAAATTTCTC
>Ga0214502_1000014_pt1 | contig 17110 bp, 32 predicted proteins | sample G5R2MT_8_FD_206151 | JGI IMG/M metagenome (GOLD analysis project Ga0214502, IMG submission 206151) | Metatranscriptome of phyllosphere microbial comminities from switchgrass, GLBRC, Michigan, United States - G5R1_NF_12SEP2016_LR2... | ecosystem: Host-associated > Plants > Phyllosphere >... | reverse complement strand
CTAGAAGAGGCCAAAACGGCAGGGTTGACTGTGATGCTGGCAGATGATGAGCTACTTGAAGAGGTGCTTGACGATGCCGGCGTCGAAAAAACGATGGAGCTTCTCGAAGAAGCAGAAGACGACGCGTCCGCACTGGATTCCTGGCTAGTCAACGTGCTGGTTGATGCTGGTAACGAAGTAGTAGGGTCGACCGTTGTGCTCGCCAACGTTGTTGTCGGTGTCTGTACGTATACGGTACCGGGCTGGGTGCCGCTTGGCTGGACAACAGAGACGGTCGTCGATCCTGTCGGGACGCTTGTAGTGTCTGTGTAAGGGCCGACGACAGTAACAAATGACGCCCGTCTGCCCACGACGATGGTGCCAGGCGACGTGCCGCTAGGGGCAATTGTCGTGATCGTGGTACTATCAGCCGCATCGGTTGCTGTTAGGAAGATGGTCGTGATGATGTAAGAGGGCTCGGGGGCGGGAGCGGCTATGATGACAGGCTGGATGGTGGAGACGGCCGAGGATTCAGTCAGCGTGCTGGTGCCGGTGTCCTGGGCCGAGGAAGTGACGAAAATGGCGGCCTGGGTGGCAATAATGAAGGTACCTGGCGCGGTGCCCGACGGCTCCACCGTCGATATCGCAGTCGGCCCTGTGATTGGAACTGTTCCCTGGTAGTCCACCATAGAGGTAACATAACGAGCTGCCACGATGATAGTTCCTGGACTGGTGCCCACAGGAAGAATGGTCGAGATTGCCGTCGGCTGCAGTATTGTGTCGGAGCCGGTGTACACGACCATGGAAGTTACATAGGAGGCATCTGGGCTCGCCACAATGTAAGTGCCTGGGGTGGTTCCGCTTGCTGTAACAGTAGAGATAGTTGTCTCGCCGGTGAGCGCCTCTGTACCACTATACGCAACTCGTGAAATGACGTAAACAGGGGCTGGCGTGGCCACGATGATCGTGCCTGGAGTTGTACCGACTGGCGACACTGTTGAGATTGGCGAAGCACTCAATAGTGTTCCAGTGCCACTGTAAAGCACCTCTGAGGTGACGTACGAAGCAGGAGTTGCGACGATATAAGTGCCCGGAGCAGTTCCGCTGGGCGCAACTGTTGTCAAAGTTGTTGGTTCAGTGAGAACCTCTGTACCACTGTACAATACTTCTGAAGTCACATAACGAGGGGCCGGAGTTGCTATAATGACTGTTCCTGGAGTTGTACCAACTGGCGGCACAGTCGAGATTGGTGAGGCACTCAAAAGTGTTCCTGTGCCACTGAAAGGTACTTCAGAGGTTACATACGAGGCCGGAGTTGCGACAATGTAAGTTCCAGCAGCACTTCCACTGGGTAAAACAGTGGATATAGTCGTTGGTTCACTAAACGTTTCTGTGCCACCGTAAAAGACTTGTGAAGTGACGTAACGAGGTGCTGGTGTGGCTACAATGATCGTACCTGGAATCGTGCCATCCGGTGGCACTGTCGAAATCGGCAAAGCACTCAACAGTGTTCCGGTGCCGCTGTAGAGGACTTCCGAGGTGACATACGAAGCAGGGAGGGCCACGATGACAGTACCAGGAACTGAGCCGCTCGGTGGAATGGTTGAGACTGCAGTTGGCGCCGTAAGATCCGAGTCCGTGCCAGTGTAAATCACCGAAGATGTGACATAGACAGCGGGACTGGCTACGATGAACGTCCCTGGAACAGTGTCGCTGGGAAGAATCGTAGAAATGACGGTTGGAGCAGTGAGGGCGGTGTTCGTTCCAGCGTATAATATGTTAGAAGTGACGAACACGGCGGGGTTGACAACGACAAAAGTGCCGGGCGCAGTTCCGCTGGGCGGGATCGTAGAAACCACCGTGGGCGTTGACACGGCTCCGTCTGCCCCAGTGTAGAACACATCCGAAGTCACATAGACGGCGGCCGGAGTGGCAACGATCAGGGTTCCAGGGGCGGTACCGCTCGGAGGTACTGTAGCGATGGTGCTGGGACCGGTCAAGACGTCCGTGCCGCTGTACAAAACCTCCGAAGTCACATAGACGGCGGCCGGAGTGGCAACGATCAAGGTTCCAGGGGCGGTACTGCTTGGAGGTACTGTAGTAATGGTGCTGGGACTGGTCAAGACGTCTGTGCCGCTGTATAAAACCTCTGAAGTCACATAGACGGCGGCCGGAGTGGCAACAATCAAGGTTCCAGGGGCAGTACCGCTCGGAGGTACTGTAGTAATGGTGCTGGGGCCGGTCAAGACGTCTGTGCCGCTGTACAAAACCTTCGAAGTCACGAAACGAGGTGCTGCAGTCCCGATGATTATTGTTCCAGGTGCAGTGCCACTCGGGGGAATACTCGAGAGCGTAGTTGGCTGAGACAAAGGCTCGGTTCCGGTATATAGCACTGTCGAAGTCACATAGGAGCTCGCTGCCGAAGCAGGGGTGGCAACTACCACGGTACCCGGGACTAAACCACTGGCGGGAATCGTAGTCAAAGTAGTCGGTTCCGTAATTTGATCCGTTCCACTATATAAGACAGTAGTAGTTATAAAGGAGGTGACAATCGAAGCAGCGGTAGCAACAACCACGGTGCCAGGAGCTGTGCCGCTAGCAGGAACTGTGGTTAATGTTGTTGGTTCTGTGATTTGATCGGTTCCACTGTACAAGACAGTAGTAGTAACGTAAGAGGTGATAACTGAAGCAGGTGTAGCAACAATCACGGTGCCTGGAACTGTACCGCTGGCGAGAACTGTGGTTAATGTTGTTGGTTCTGTTACTTGCTCTGTTCCACTGTAGAGGATAGTTGTAGTAACGTAGGAGGTGATAACTGAAGCAGGTGTAGCAACAACCACAGTGCCTGGAACTGTACCGCTGGCGAGAACTGTGGTTAATGTTGTTGGTTCTGTTACTTGCTCTGTTCCACTGTAGAGGATAGTTGTAGTAACGTAAGAGGTGATAACCGAAGCAGGCGTAGCAACAACCACGGTGCCTGGGACTGTACCGCTGGCAGGAACTGTGGTTAATGTTGTTGGTTCTGTGATTTGCTCTGTTCCGCTGTATAGGATAGTTGTAGTAACGTAAGAGGTAGGGGCAGGGGTACCGAAAACCACAGTCCCCGCGATAGTACCGCTGGGAGGGATGGTAGTTAGAGGTGTTGGGCCCGTGATTGGGACGCTTCCATCATACAAGATTGTGGTGAAGACGTAGGATGTGGTAACAGAGGCGGGTGTAGCAATAATGATGGTTCCAGAGACCGAGCCGCTGGGCTGGATGATGGTCAATATAGTCGGTTCTGTTATCACTTCGCTACCCGTGAACAATACTGTCGAAGTAACATATGCCGGGAGAACCGACGGAGGCGTTCCGATGAAGACCGTGCCAGGGAGAGTGCCGCTTGGAGGAATTGTCGTGAGGGGAGTTGGGCCGGTAATGAAGCTCTGAGTGTACAGAAATGTTGTAGTAACATAGGAAGCTGAGAAATCCGAGCTTGATGTCGAGATTTCCGTTGTTGAACTGCTGGATCCCAGGGCTGACGAATCACTTGTCGATGCTGTAGAGCTTGAGGAACTTTCGACAGATGATGACGCACTTGTTGTGGATTCTGAAGTGCTAGAGCTTGAGGCAATGGATGTGACAGGATCCGAAGAACTTGTAACTGACAGGGGGGTGCTAGAATCCGGTGTTAAAGTTGCAGATTCTGATGTAGTGGCGGACGAGCTGGAGATTACGGACTCAGAGGTGGTCGTTGTAAGACTCGTCGATATGGTAGATGATTCAGACGACTCAGAGGCAGAAGTAACAGACTCTGACGATGATGTGGTACTGTCCGAGCTTGACGTAGGAGCCTCCGGAGTTGAAGTTGATGTCTCAAGTGTTGTAGTTGACGGTTGAGAGGAAGGAATTGCAATGACAACAGTTCCAGGAGTGGTGCCCGCAGGGGCAATAGTTGAAATAACAACCGGCCCAGTAATAGGCGCAGTCCCTCGATAGGCGATCGTCGTGGTGACAAATGAGGGCTCGGCATCGGAGCTAGATGTGCTTGAGACAGGGGTAGCTATTATGACTGTGCCTGGGATGCTGCCGCTTGCCAATATCGTCGATAGGGTAGTTGGACCACCAATCGGGTTACTTCCGGTGTACGGTATAGTCGTCGTCACATACGACGTAAGAGGCTCATTTGAGCTAGACGCAAGAACAGCGAAGACAATTGTTCCGGGAACGACCCCGCTTGGAGGCACCGTTGACACTGGGGTTGGGCCGCTGATAGGGTCGGTTCCTGTGTACGGTATAGTCGTCGTCACATACGACGTAAGAGGCTCATCCGAGCTAGACGCAAGAACGGCGAAGACGATTGTTCCAGGAACGACCCCGCTTGGAGGCACCGTTGACACTGGGGTCGGGCCGCTGATAGGGTCGGTTCCTGTGTACAAGATAGTCGTTGTCACATATGATGTGGGCACATTAGAACTGCTGACGGGTACCGGTGTAGCAATCACGACGGTCCCTGGGATGGATCCGCTAGGGGCCACCGTAGTCAGAGTAGTGGCTTCGGTGACGGGATCGCTGCCCGAGTATGGGATGGTCGTTGTCACATATGATGTGGGCACATTAGAACTGCTGACGGGTACCGGTGTAGCAATCACGACGGTCCCTGGGATGGATCCGCTGGGGGCCACCGTAGTCAGGGTAGTGGCTTCGGTGACGGGATTGCTGCCCGAGTATGGAATGGTCGTTGTAACATAAGAGGAAGAAAAGCTTGAGATGGGTGCTGGGGTCGCAAAGATGACTGTTCCGGGTATTGACCCAACTGCGGCGATGGTTGATAGGGGGATCACGCCGGTTATTGTGTCAGTTCCAGAGTACGGCACAGTGGTTGAGACGTAGGATGTGGCCATAGCTGAAGCCGGCGTCGCAAAGATCACTGTTCCAGGTATTGATCCAACTGGGGCAATGGTTGATAGAGGGATCACGCCGGTTATTGCGTCAGTTCCAGAGTACAGCACAGTGGTTGAGACGTAGGATGCGGCCACAGCTGAAGCCGGGGTCGCTAACATCACGGTTCCCGGAATTGAACCAGACGCCAACACGGTCGTGAGAGCAGTCGGACCCGTCAAAGAGTCGCTGCCCGAGTACAGTACCGTGGTTGTAACATAGGAGGTGGCGGCATCAGATACCGGGGTAGCAATCACGACAATGGCTGGATTCGAACCGCTGGGTGCAATTGTTGTCAGAATGGTGGGACCTGTGAGGGTTCCGGTGCCAGTGTAAGGAATTGTTGTTGAGATGAAAGAGGCCGCTTCAACTGATGCTGGAGTGGCTACCAAGACCGTACCGGGCGTAGTGCCAACCGGAGGTATGGTACTGACAATGGTTGCCTCAGATATGGAGTCGCTTCCGGTGTACAAAACGGTCGAAGTGACGAAGCCTGGGCTTGCCAACAAGGCCGGCGTGGCGATCACAACAGTGCCAGGGGCACTCCCCACAGGCTCAATTGTGGTTATTGGAATAGGTCCAGTGATTGTATCACTTCCCGTGTATAGGACAGTTGACGTGACGAATGAAGAAGCTGCCACCAAGGCCTGAGCTGCGAATACAATGGTTCCTGGTGCTGTACCGCTGGGTGGGAAACTTGTGATGAAAGTTGGCTCAGTGATGGTATCACTGCCAGTATAGGCGATAGTAGTGGTAATGAAGGAAGCATCGGGACTTGAAGATAGCGGCGTCGCAATGACGACAGTGCCTGGTTCTCTACCAGTTGGCAGAACGGTCGTCAAAGTCGAAGGACCCGTCAACAACTCGCTGCCGGTGAAGGGTATCGTGGTAGTTACAAACGAGAAAGGTACCTCCGAGGATGCAGTTACGTAAACAACGGTACCTGACTGTGTTCCACTAGGGGCGATGGTCGTCAAAGCCGAAGGGCCCGTCAAAGACCCGCTGCCCGTGAAAGGGATCGTGGTTGTCACAAACGAGGCGGGGCTCTGAGGAGCTTGGGTGGCAAAGACCACGGTACCTGGCTGTGTTCCGCTTGGTTGAATTGTAGACACCGGGATGGCGTTGCTCAAGGTCTCGGTTCCAGTGTATGCTATTGTCGTAGAAACAAAAGAGGCGAAAAGCGGCGTCCCAATGATCACCGTGCCTGGTTGAGTACCAGAGGGGGTTACTGTCGAGAGGGGCGTAGGTCCGGTAAGAGTCTCACTACCGGTGTAGAGTACCGTAGTAGTCACGAAAGATTCATAGTTGTCGGAACTGATCGAACTCGTAAAGGTGGATGATTCTGCCTCACTTGAAGACACACTTGAAGTTGAAAGGGAAACTTCAGAAGTTAAAGTGCCCGAAGTCGTTATTTCTTCGGTTGCCAGACTGCTGCTAGAAGCAAGGAGCAGTGTGCTTGTATCAGATGCAAAAGAGGAGGTCGATAAATCGGAAGAAATGGCGGAACTGCTTGAAAAAGAAGAAGAAGAAGTAGACCCGATGCTCAAATCGCTGGAGGTACCGGAAGTGTCACTTGTTGAAGAACTCGTTGATGTCGGCAGAGGTGTGTCTGTCTCAGCAGTGGAAGTTGTGGATAAGAAGGCTTCTGATGACACCGATGAAGATACAGAAGCGGTGATGATCGGTGTGCTGGAGGACGTTTCAACACCCGATGAAACCGACGTAGAAGATATCGATTCTATGGTCGATGAACTCGAGGAAGTGAATTCGGTCGTGGAATCCACGTCGCTACTTATCTCGCTGCTTGTTGACGCCGAGTCACTGGATGTGTTTGTCGTAGAAGCGGTCGATCCCGTCGTCGTTGGAGGGTCAGCGTAAACGACTGTTCCCAGAGCGGTGCCGCTAGGAGGAATAGTGGCCACGACAATTGGGGCAGTGATGATTGAATTGCCTGTGTAAGGGACTCTTGCAACCGCATAGCGTGCGGCGAAGATGACAGTGCCGGGAGCTCCGCCAACGGGGGCTACCGTAGAAATTGCCGTAGGGACATCGAAGGAGTCGGATCCGGTGTAAATCGACGTAGAAGTGGCGTAGAATGACGCAGGAACGGCCAGGATGATAGTACCAGGCAGGGAACCGGTCGGCTGAACGGTACTCACAGGAATGGGCTCTGAGATGGAAGAGGGACCAGAGTATATGACCTGTGATGTGACAAAGAGTGCCGGGCTGGCCACGATGAATGTGCCCGGGATGCTTCCGGAGGGTTGAACTGTAGACAAAGTCGAAAGCCCAGTTAAAGATCCGGGGCCGTTGTATGGTATCTGCAAGGTCACATATGAAGCAGGATTTGCTACAACATACACGCCAGGCGAACTTCCAGTGGGCAAGATTATGGAGACAGTGGTAGGAGCCGTCACTAAGGTGTCGAAAACCTCTGATGTAGTGTACGGGGCTGACGTGATCCCCGAAGTCTCAACAGATGTCGTGCTCAGATCAGAGGAGGTAGTCTGGCCAGTACTTGTCGAACTGTCGGAGCTCGTCGAAACGGATTCCACGGATGTTCTGCTAATTGGAGAGGTTGCAGTCTCTCCAGTGGAGCTGATAGTCTCCGATGAAGAGTTGGCTGTTTCTGTAGACGATGATGAACTTGTAGTAGTGCCTGCAGATGAGCTAGATGTCCCTGTGGTACTGGCCTCGGAGCTACTAGGTATGACGGTGCTGCTATCAATGCTGCTCTCGGTACTGCTGCTCTCAGTGCTGCTAGTTGCAACAATGTCAATAGCAGTACTACTGATCTCTGTACTGCTGCTATCAGTACTACTAGTTATGGTGCTACTGCTCTCAATGCTGCTTTCAGTGTTGCTATTCACAATGCTGCTCGCGGTGCTGCTGATCTCCGTACTTTCGCTGTCAGTATTGCTAGTCACAATACTACTGGTTTCGATGCTACTAATATCAGTGCTACTGATATCTGAAGTGACTGATACTTGAGTTGAGACGCCAGATACAGTGGTGGGTAGAGAAGAAACTGAACTAGTAGTTGCTGGTCCAGTGGTAGTGTTACTTCCTGTGCCTGTGTTGCTGCCAGATTCACTACCACTGGTAGTACCGGTCTCGCTGCTTGCCGTGGAACTGCCATTAATAGCTGTGCTGCTGCTGCTGCTGCCGGCGTCCTCAGTACTGCTTGTGGACTCTGAGAGAGTGGTGGAAGTGGATTCAGTTGAGGATATGGAGGTCGAGGCGGCAAGGAGAGAAGCGAAAGCCGTTGAGGCTACCTCAGAGCCAGTACTACTACTTGTGGTAGTACTCCCATCTACATCCGTGCTGCTACTGGCCCCAGCACTACTAGTAGTTGATTGAGTACTATCGCCAGCCTCGGAGCTGGTGACTGTAGCTGAAGAAGTCAACGAGGTTGTCGAAGACCCATTCGAGATTATTTCGCTGGAAGATGTTGTATCTGTATCGGATGAAACTGTGGACGCAGTAGAAGAGGGGAGGGAAGCGGGAACCGCAAACACGATAAGCCCAGGCTCTGGGCCGGTAGGCTGAATCGTGGTCACTATCGTAGGGCTCGGCACCGAAGAAATCACAGTCGTTGTAACGTACAGAGCTCGGCCTAACGGTGAGCCTATAACGACCATCGCAGGCTGTGTTCCACTCGCAGCCAAGGTGGTGATTGTGACTAGCCCGGTCACCTCGGTTCCGGTAGGGCTGTACGGGATAGTTGTTGTGACGAAAGACTCGGAAGATGCTGGCATGCCGACTACGACAATTCCAGGTTCTGTTCCTGAAGGCTGGATGGTTGATAGAGGAATAGGTGCCGTCTGACCGTTTTCTGTCGGGGTGAAAGGAATCGTCCTTGTCGCAAATCTTGCGGCATACATGATGGTTCCCCGGATGCTCCCACTAGCACTGATTGTGCTGATGGCTACAGGTGTAGTCAATATCTCCGTTCCAGTGAAAGGCACTTGTAGAGTATCGTAAGTATCTGATCCCGATAAGGTGGCTGTGGAAGAAGTTTCCACTAAGCCTGGGTCGACATCCGTGATTGAAGAGGAAGTTCCAGCTGAAAAAGTCGACTCAGCAAGGCTCGTGGGCCCAATAGGTGTAGCACTCTCGTTCGCAGTGGATGAAAACGACACAGAAGTAGAATATGTAGCTGAAACAGAAGCAGTTGACGAGTCGCTTGGATTTGAGGTGCTAGACAAGGTGGCGAGGATGTTGGCTTCAACGGACTCTGAGCTTGCCTCAGGCGAGGTGTTTGCTCCCGATGAAGTGCTACTAATTTCTGTCGATGTAGAAGGATCTGTGAATGGTGTCAAAATACTAGGATTTGTTGAAGAGCTGAACTCGGAGGTCGTGCTGAGGTCAGACGAGATACTGGACTCGGTGGGAGTGCTTGAGGCAGTAGAGAAGCTAGTTTCGCTCAAGCTGCTAAGATTGGTGGAACTAGGAGTAGACAGGAATGTCATGCTAGGATCCAAAGAGAAGCTTGACTCGGATGTTGACGTATCAGTAGAGATCAAGCTTTGATCTGCTGAAGTACTGAGAATTGTGCTAGTACTATCGGTAGTCGAAGTCACGGAAGTAGGGACTGAACTTTCGGAAGCCACCAGAACGGACGACGTTGAAGACTCTGCTGAGGAAGCAGTTGAAGCATCTGTGCTACTTGTAGAAGTGGAAGAAATAGTCGAAGAATCCGCAGTTGAAAGTGTGATCTGTTCAATAGACGTACTCGGGGCAATTGAGAAACTAGAAGCATCAACAATTAAAATAGTCTCAGAAGTTGAGAGACTAGATGATGAGCTCGGGTCAGAAGATTGGGTAGCAGCTTCCGTCGATGATGAAGTAGCAGAAGAAGTGGCCACACTAAAAGATGCTACAGATGTGCTCTGGGTTACCAGGTCTGTGCTGGACGCGATTGAAGCAAGATCAACCGAGCTTAAAACTGTTGTTGAAGTAGGTTCTGGCAAGCTGAAGGTGGATATGCTCAACTCAAATGTTTCGATCTGCGTGCTCGTGTTGGTTGAACTCTGGTCGCTAGTTGCTGGTGATGATGTACTCTGTGAAGACACCCTTGGTGAGAAGACACTACTGTCTGTGGAAACCAACCCAGTAATTGTCTCAGAGCTGCTTGAAACGGATATTGACGTTCCTGAAATGGTCGTATCTTGAGTTGTTGTTTCTGTCATCAAACTGGAGAGTGAGAATGAGTTAGAGCCTTCTGGTTGGGTCTGAGTGGACGAGGATGTTGAGCTAAGTAAGCTCGCTATGTTTATGGCGAGCGAGGAGGAAGTGATGCTTTCAGACAAGCTCGAAGCGGCCGAAGGGCTCGAGACTGTCGTTTCAGCTGAAGAGGCTGTTGATTCAGTGGAGCTCGTTAACAGAGCTGCAGTTAACTGCGAAGAAGAAGCGCTTGTATCCGTTGAAGAAGCTGTTGGGGACACAGCCGTCTGTGTAGCGGTGGAATCCAAGAAGGTAGGGGTCAAGGAGTTACCAGACAATGATTCCGAAGCCGATGAAGATTCTGCTTTGGTGGATGTCGGCGCAGAGGTAGTTGAAATAGAAATGAGAGATACATCCAACGGTGACAGTAAGCTTGTGAAACCTGAAGAAGAGATTAATGTCGATGGGACGCTAGATTCCGCTAAAGATGACGATTCTGAAGATGACAAAATTTCTACTGCGGTTGAAGTCGGGATAGAGATGATGGAGACGGAGGTAGTCGAGCCAGAAGTGAACGCCGAGCCAAGCGATGGCAGCAAGCTTGAAGAGTCCGATGAGATTAGTGACAACGGGAGCGCCAGGGAGCTTGATGAAATCGGGAATGCTGACAAGCCTGATGATGAAGAGAAAATTGAGTTGTCTGAGGAAACTGTCGAGTCTAACGAGCTTGATATGACCGCAGAAACAGAGAAAAGAGTAGACGTAGATGTTTCGGAACTATCTGAGGAACCTGTTGATGTAGACGGCTCCCCAGAGCTTGGAATCGAAACGCCGAAAGAGGTAGGAGTTCCAGACGATACCTCAAATTCTATAGTGCTTGAAGAGCTCGGAAGGACTGAACCTAGCAGTGAAGTTTCACTGGACGTGGTTGACAATGGCGAGACTGACGGTTCGGTAGAGCTCGAAGAAGAGGCCTGGATTGACAGAGCATTGAACGAGGCAGAGAGTGACAATGTGTCAGAGAAGCTTGATGAGCTCGATGATGCCAATGAGCTAAGGGTTTCTGTCGAAGATGAAATACCCAATGAATTAGGCAAGCTTGATTCTGCCGAGGGTGTCAAAGAATTTGATAGAACTGGTGAGCTGGTATCCAAAGAGAGACTTGAAGAGTCGGATGATGTTGGAAAAATTGAGGAGCTTGAGGGCTCCTTGACACTTGCCAAAGACTGTTGTGCTATAACGATTGTACCAGGCAGACTGCCCGATGGTAAGATAGTTGAGATAGGTAGTGGCGTCGTAAGGAACTCGGTTCCGGAGTATAGTACCGTAGATGTGACAAAGAGGCCAGGCCGTGCCAAAACAATCGTGCCAGGAGCTGTCCCGCTAGGTTGTATTGTAGTTATGGGAATAGTTCCAGTGATAGTACTGGAGCCCGAGTAAACAACTAAGGATGTAACAAATGACAGTGCCGAAGACACAGGCTGTGCGACAATGTATGTGCCTGGTACCGTCCCGACCGGAGCGATTGTTGACAGGGTCAACGCCTGGGAAAGACTCTCGGTTCCAGTGTATGAGACGGCAGAAGTAACAAAAAGCTCTGAATGCGCGACGATGATAGTTCCGGGGAAAGTTCCAACCGGCGGAATAGTCGATATAGGAATCGGCGCGGTAATCAGAGACGTGCCTGTATAGATGACCTGCGACGTAACGTACGCAGGCGGCTCAGCAACAATTATCGTCCCCGGGCCGGTACCAAGAGGCAAAGCGGTGAAAATGGTAGCTGGAGCGGTCAACTGGTCTATTCCAGTGTATGTCACCTTTAAAGTGACAAACAAACGAGGTTGAGCCACAATAATGGTACCTGGTGCGTCACCGACTGGCTCGATTGTCGAGATTGGAGTTGGAGCAGTCAAGATGTCGCTCCCTGTGTAAACCACGTCTGACGTGACGTATACGACAGGCCGGGCAACTATTATGGTTCCAGGAACGGTGCCATTTGGTGGGATTGTCAAAATTGGAGTTGGGCTCGTCAATGTTTCTGTGCCGGTGTACAGAATCTCCGAAGTAACGAAAGCTGCTTGCAGCAACGGTGGCGGTGACGATGGCAGTTGCGAGACAAGGGGGCCCGATTGAATTCCCACAGACGGAAACGTGAACGCGGGAAGAGACGGGGAGAAGGGCTCGCTGCTAGTATCGGCCTCTGGTGAAGTAACGAATGAAATGGAAGAGGCCTGGGAGCTTTCTGAAAATGGTGCGGCAGTCGTGACTTGCGGTTGAGCAATAACTATTGTCCCAGGAGCCGAGCCAGACGGAGGAATCAAGGATAGAATTGTCGGGGCCGTCAGAACTTCAGTGCCAGTGTAAACAACCTGTGAGGTGACGAAAGACTTCAGAGGCGGCTGAGAGCTATCCGGGGTTGAGACGGCGCTCGGAGGTTGCAAGTTGATGTTTGACGATGCTACAACAGCACGAAAGGTCGGCCGAGCAATGATGATTGTGCCCGGAGTCGTCCCTACGGGTAAAACCGTCGACACAGGAGTGGGAACTGTGAGAGACTCAGTCCCAGAGTAGATAACTTCTGAGGTAACGAATGAAGCAGTCGATGTCGGTTGAGCAACGATGACCGTTCCTGGCAATGTTCCAGATGGGGGAACGATAGAGATGGTGGTGGGGCCTGACAAAACTGCAGTGCCCGTGTATACAACCTGGCTAGTGACAAACGGTCCAGGAGGCTGAGCAGATTGATATGTTGGTTCAGGCGGGGCTGCAATGATGGTTCCTGGAGCATTACCGGAGGGCAAAACTGTGAAAACAATAGTGGTCGTTGTCGGCTGGTCCGTTGCTGGAACAATGATTGTTGACGAGGCAAAGGAACCGGGGCGAGCGACTATGATGGTGCCAGGGATGGTGCCAGAAGGGGCAATCGTAGATACCGTAATTGGCTCTGTGATTCCCTCTGTTGCGCCGGTGTATTGTATCTCTGAAGTGACAAATCGGAGAGGATACCCGACCACAACGATACTGGGCTCCGTGCCACTGGACGCAATCGTGGTTAGGGTTACTGGTCCTGTGACAGTAGATGCGGCAGGATCGGCGAGAACAACAGCGGAGGTGCTAATTCCAGCCGGCTGACCTACGATAACCGCGGGTGAAGTGTCACTTGAGGGGATCGGCGAGAGGTTGCTTGGGCTGGTGGCGCCGGGTATGTTGGTCTCAGAAGTGACAATGGCGACAGGGCGCGCCACAATGAACGTACCCGACACAGTACCGGAAGGTAGAATCGTCGAGAGCGTGGTTGGACCATTGATTCCTGTCAGGAACACCTCGGATGTTTGGTAGTATCGCGGCTGAGCAATAACTATGGTCCCAGGTTGTGTTCCGCTCGGCGGCACTATAGTAACCGTGCTCGGGGCCGTGATTTGCGGACTCGCCGGGTCGGTATATAAAACTTCAGACGTCACATATTGCGGCGGTCGAGCAACGATCACGATCCCGGGCTGCGTCCCGCCCGGAGGTCTCGTAGAAACAATGCTCTGTGCTGTAACCTGTTGACCTGACAGTTCGGCGTAAACGATCTCAGAGGTGACATATTGGGGTGGCCTGGCAACAACCGCGACCCCGGGCTGCGTCCCGCTCGGCGGCACTATAGTAACCGTGCTTGGGGCCGTGATTTGTGGACCCGCCGGGTCTGTGTAGAAGACTTCGGACGTCGTATACTGGGGCGGCCGAGCCACAATGACGATCCCAGGCTCGGTCCCGCTGGGGGGTATCGTGGAAACAATACTTGGAGTCGTGATTTGAGAATCGGCCGGCTCTGTCAAGATGATTTCCGAGGTGATGTATTGGCCAGGTCGGGCCACGATCACGGTCCCTGGCACACCTCCGCTAGGGGGGATAGTGGTGATTGGGGAAGGCGTTGTGAGCTGCCCAGTAGGCCCAGTGTATTCCACCTCGGAAGTGACATATGAAGCCGGTACGGCAAATATAACTGTTCCGGGGTTCGATGCCGAAGGTTGAACGGTGAAAATAGGGATGGGACCTGTGAGAGACCTGGTGCCGGTGTAAGCGATTTGTGACGTAACAAACAAGTCTGTGATTCCAATGATGTATGTCCCGGGCGCCGCGCCACTAGGTTGAACAGTGGAAAGTGTGGACTGATCTGAGATTATGGCGGTGCCGCTGTATATTATCGTCGAAGTGACGAACGATTGCCCTAGGGCAACCGGAGAACCTGCAGTTGCCGCAGGGCCCGCTGAGCCAGGTGAAATTTCTGCGGAGGAGACAGTCTGTGGGCCTGGTCGCTGTAAGGCTGCTATTATCCTCTCTGGATCTGCAGCGGATGGAGAAACTGTAGATTCGGTTGTGGATGCCGTCAAAACTTCTGTTTCCGAGTAGACAACGGTCGATATCAGAAAACTGTTGGGTACTCCTATTATGACAGTCCCTTGAGCAGTTCCCTGAGGCGGCACCAGAGTCAGAGTGGTGGGCCCTTCTGCCGGAGAGGTGCCAGTCAACTGAACAAATGATGTTATGAACGGACGACGGCCAGCCATGATGACGGTTCCTTGTCTATTTCCGCTGGGGGGGATGACGGTTACTGTACTGGATGCAGTGATAGAACCTGTCTCGGTGAATTCGACAGTGGAAGTTACAAAGGCCGTGGGATCTGCAATGTAGATTGTTCCTGGCTCTGTTCCAGTGGGGGGAACGATGGCGACGGTGGTCGGAGCCGGGAGAGTGGCAGTGCCGGTCCATGGCACAGTTGAAGTAACAAACTCCGCCGGTCTTGCCACGATAAAGGTCCCTGGAGCTGTACCAGTCGGCTGGACTATTGAGATAGTAGTCGGCTCTTGGATAGACGTGCCCAGGTACGCCGCATAAGATGTCACATACGAAGGGCCTACCGGGGTCGCCGAAGGTACCGCCACTATCACAAGGCCAGGCTGATCACTTTCTGGTGGAACAACAGCAATGGTTGTAATCTGGGCCAAAGGCTCTGTTCCCACGTACGGCACAGTCGTGCGTAAGAAAGGTCGAGGGTCTGCGACTATGACTGTGCCAAGCGCTGAATTGCTTGGGGGAATGATTGACAACGTAGTGGGCTCTGTTATAGGAACCAATCCAGTGTAAGGGACAACTTGGGTGACGAATACCGCCGGCGGTCCTCCCACTGTCGGAGAAGGACCGATGAAAACGGTCCCTGGCGTAGTACCACTTGGCAAAATACTCGTCAAAGTGACGAGCTCGACGTCATCGTACTCGACCACGGTCACAGTGACATAGGAAACTGGAACTGCAGAAGTGATGAACGAGCCTGATACAGCTCCAACGGGCGGTGTGAGACGGGGAAGACCGATGATGACAGTCCCTGCCTCGGTACCGCTGGGAGAGATGACGTTAAGCGTTGAAGGCCTGTTGATGGCATCGGACCCCGTGTATAAAACAATCGAGGTGACGAACGGCATCGGAGCCCCTTGTTGATAGCTAGCCGGCAAAGCCACAAGAACGCCATCGGGCCTGGAGCTTTCTGGCGCAATAGTAGAGGCTGTCGTAGGGCCGATGATGGCCTCACTAACTGTATAGGACTCCACCTGTACTTCATACGCATCGGACAAGATACTGGGAGCTTGCGGTGCCTCTGCAATAATGACTGTGCCGGCAACTGTTCCACTTGGGCTTATCACAGAGAGTGTTGTCGGGCTCGTGATTGCAACACTCCCAGTGTAAGATACGTATGAAGCAACATAACGTGCTAGAGGGCTGCCCACAATGACTCTGCCAAGACCCGAGCCGCTGGGAGGAATTACTGAAATAATGGTTGGGGCTGTCAGGACCTCCGTACCGGTAAGTGTCACCGTCTCAGTTGTGAAGGAAGACGAAGGCAAAGCAATGACGAGAGCCCCCGGAAGAGTCCCATCAAAAGGTCGATCCAAGATTGTGGTTGCTGTTGTAATCGTCTCAGAACCTGTGTATGGAATTACTGACGTCACCCGAGGAGGGGGAACGCCAGCCAGAGGGACCGCAAGCACAACAACTCCAGGCCCGGTACCAGTTGGTTGGATGACCGACATCACAGTCGGAGTCGTCAAGGCGGCTGTTCCGGTGTACGCGACCGTGGAAATATCGTAGGACAGGTTTGGCAAAGGCGTCGTAGCGACTGCAACGACAAACGTGCCGGGAACGAGTCCATCGTCGGGGATGGTCGAAATCGTCGTTCGTGCTGCGGTCAACACTTCCGTCCCGCTGTAAGCTACCTCGGCGGTACTAAAAAGTCTCGGGTCCGGAACAGCAATGACGACTGTACCGCGAGACGCAACGTTAGCGTCAGGCGTAGGATTCATCAACTGAATCGTCCGGGGTTCTGAAATAATATTCCTTGTGAGGAAGCTTGTAGAGTTGACGTAGGTTGGAACAGGGTCGGGGCTGACCGTCGCAGTGCCCGTCCGCGATATCGTGAAGTAAGACGGCGGGACCTCCACCACGAGTGTTCCAGGTTCGGTTCCTGAAGGTGGTATTATATCCACAGTCGTCGGGCCGGCTATGATACCTGTTCCAGTGTAAACGCCATTATTTTGAGTTACGTACCCAGCAAAATTCTCAGTAGAAACTTTGTCCAAAACCTGAAGACCTATTGGCAGTCCAGCCGACGTCGTGGTCGGCAATGCCTCGCAGCTAGAGGTGTACGATGTCGAAACCGCAATGTAGGCCACGTAGCTGACAACATATTCGAGGGAGTAACAAACGCAGGCATCGGTCCGGTTGTTGTTAAGTGCGTCGATGCATGATTGTGCTGCAGTTTTCCCCCCGAGCAGCAACGAGGCCAAAATGAGCTTCCACGGCTCCGGCATTGCTAATATTAGCTGTCATGGGCTGGAAATATCTGTACTGGATTCAACTAATACTCCAGGAAAGACGATGAAAAAAAGCAAAATTAGGCCCAAGCCTCTTTCTACGAGTAGCCTTAACAAGGACGTACAAAATGAAATATCAAATAAACATCGTAGTGGAAAGGAACCGATGCAAGAGTTGGAGAGGTTATAAGTTT
>Ga0214502_1000013_pt1 | contig 17572 bp, 8 predicted proteins | sample G5R2MT_8_FD_206151 | JGI IMG/M metagenome (GOLD analysis project Ga0214502, IMG submission 206151) | Metatranscriptome of phyllosphere microbial comminities from switchgrass, GLBRC, Michigan, United States - G5R1_NF_12SEP2016_LR2... | ecosystem: Host-associated > Plants > Phyllosphere >... | reverse complement strand
CGTGGGGTCTACCCCGTCGGTAGGGTTTACTCGGTTTACTCTGGCTACCGGGTTGATCGCCCCGGCCGGGGGGGTCTGGCCGGAAATTTTTCTGTTTGGGGTTGAGTTTGCTGGGTTGTTGGCGGTTGTGTCCACCCTTGCGGTACCCCGTGGGGTGTACCCGTTAACTCGGGTTGTTTCACCCCCACGGGAGGTAGTAACCCCCACGGGGGTTACCTACGCGGTGGCAAATTTGCTAGGGTTATGGGCTGCCCATCGTGGGGGTGTTGGGATTGCGGCCGCCGCGGCGGTTCACGAGGTAACCACCCGGGCCGCCACCGTGGTCACCCCACCCACTCCGGTGGTACTTCCCCGGTTGAAGATGGCGGCGACACCCACCCGGATTGACTGATCTATCTCACGAAGTAGATGCTCTTTCGGTGGTGGCGGCGGTGTCGTTCACCTTGGGGGCCGCCCTACTAGGGGGGTCCGCTTTGGTGGCACCGTCGGTGCCCGCCCTTGAAAAAGTGCTTGCCTACGAGTGTGGGTTTGAACCTTTTGAGGATGCTCGTTCTCGTTTTGATGTTCGGTTTTATCTTGTGGCTCTTCTTTTTATCATTTTTGACCTAGAGGTAGCTTTTTTGTTTCCTCTTGTTGGCACCCCCACGGGGGTGGCGGGTACTTGGTTTGCGGTTGGTTTTCTGGGGGTGTTAACCGGGGGCTTTGTTTATGAGTGGTCACGCGGAGCTCTTCAATGGAGTTAGCCCGGCTGTACCCCGGGTGGGTAACCTCGGTGGTGGCCACCCCGCAGGGGTGGGTTCAAACCCGGCGGGCTACTCCGTTGTTATGGGCTCTTCGTCGGGGTATCCTTCACAATGGGTACCTATTTGACCTGTTTGGAACGGACTACCCTGCCGCGCCGGTTCGAACCCAGCTTACCTGGGTGGTTACCTCGTACACCCGGGCGATTCGTTGGTACGTCCAAGCCTGGGGTGATCACCCCACCTCGGTGGGGGTGTGGCCGGCGGCCGCCTGGTTTGAACGAGAAGCGTGGGAAATGTTAGGGGTTACCTTTGCTGGGCACCCCGACCTTCGCCGGCTTCTAACGGACTATGGGTTTGTCGGGTATCCCCTGCGTAAGGATTTTCCTGTTGGGGGGTACCTTGAGTTGCGGTATTCCGAAAAACACAAACGAGTAACCGCCCGGGCGGTTGCCACCGTGCAAGAGTTTCGATCGTTTGACTTTGTTTCACCATGGCAAAACTAAAAAGTTTCACCATGAACTTTGGCCCTCAACACCCGGCCGCCCACGGGGTGCTCCGGTTAGTTCTTGAATTAGACGGTGAGGTAGTTGTTCGGGCGGATCCCCATGTTGGGTTGCTCCACCGGGGAACTGAAAAGCTACTTGAGCAGAAAAATCTTCTTCAAGGGCTTCCCTATTTTGACCGGCTAGACTATGTTTCGATGATGGCGTACGAACATGTTTATTCCACCGGGGTGGAAAACCTACTTAACCTAGTGGTAACTCCGGCCGCCTCGGTTGCGCGTGTGTTGTTTCTGGAGATTACTCGTATTCTAAACCACTTAATGGCGGTAACTACCCACGCCCTTGACGTTGGAGCGTTAACACCGTTTTTGTGGGCGTTTGAAGAACGAGAAAAACTAATGGAGTTTTACGAACGGGCAAGCGGCGCGCGAATGCACGCGGCGTATATCCGGCCGGGTGGGGTGACCACCCTGCCGGATGCTACCCTTCTCCAGGATATTGCTACCTTTGCGGCGGGGTTTCCTGCTCGGGTAGCCGAAATTGAGGAGATGCTTACAAACAACCGAATCTGGCGTCAACGCCTTGTTGATGTGGGGGTGGTTTCCCTTGCGGATGCCCGTCGATGGGGGTTCTCCGGCCCAATGCTACGTGGGTCGTCCTGGGGGTGGGATCTTCGGGTGGCCCACCCGTACGAGGTGTATAACTCGCTTGACTTTACCGTACCGGTGGGACTTCATGGAGACTGTTTTGATCGATATCTAGTTCGGGTAGAAGAAATGAGACAGTCTACTCTTTTAATTCAACAGTGTCTTGACCGGGCCACCCCGGGAACCGGGTGGACCCCTCCCACCCAGATGGAAGACCTAATTGATCATTTTAAGTTCTACACCTCGGGGTGGCACCTACCCCCGGGGGCGACCGTGTACACCGCGGCAGAAGCCCCCAAGGGGGAGTTTGGGGTGTACCTTGTGGGTGATCACCACCGATGGTATCGAGCTCGTTTACGGGCGCCCGGGTTTGTTCACCTTGCCGCGTTGGATCCAATGGTGGTGGACCACATGATCGCGGACGTTGTCACTATCATCGGAACACAAGATATCGTATTTGGGGAGATTGACCGGTAGTAACGTGGGGATAGCTCAACGGTTAGAGTATAAACTTGAAAAGTTTACCGTAAAGGTTCAATTCCTTTTCCCCACACCGCGCGGTGGCTGACGTAGTGTATGTGTTGTTTATGTTTTCTCCGTTGGAACAATTCGAGAACCACTATCTTTGTGGATTATTTTGTGTTGAAACCGCTCACGGAATGTACGCTACCGCGGTGACCACCCTGGGGGTTACTGCGTGGGTGAACGTGGGTGTAATGTTAGGGGTGCTTTGGTTGGGGTTGTCTCGTCCTACTCCGTTGGCACCCACCGCGGCGACCGCCCTGGTAGAGACCTGGTGGACCGGGGTGGCCGGGGTAGTTCGTCAGCAACTAGGTCAAGAACACCGGTTTACCCCGCTGATGGTGTGGACTTTTGGTTGGATCGCGGTAAACAACCTAGCTGGGCTAGTACCAGGAGGTTTTACCACGACTGCTCATCTAGCGGTAACCTTGTTTTTGGCCCTTGGTTTTAACCTTGGGTTTCTAGTGTGGGGGGTAGCGGTTCACGGTCGTCGTTTTTGGGGGTTATTTGTTCCGTCGGGGGCACCCGCTGTGTTACTTCCGTTGATTGTGGTGATCGAGGTGGTTTCCTACTGTATTCGACCGGTGTCCTTGGCGTTACGATTGTTTGCCAACATGATGGCGGGACACACCTTGATGCACATTCTAGTGGGGTTTGCCGTGGGGACCCCCGTGGTGGGGGCGGCCCTGGCGTTAACCGCGATTTTTGCGGTAACTCTTTTGGAGTTTGGAATTGCCCTTCTCCAGGCGTACGTGTTTGTGGTGTTGTGCTGTATCTACGCACGAGACGCTCTAGACCCAGGTCACTAGGCTAGTGTTCTCTTGTGAATAAGGGGTGATTAGTTTAGTGGCTAAAACAACTTGCTTACACCAAGTAGAAGTCGGGTCGGAACCGGCATCACCCAACTACGGATGCTACGCTACTAACTAGTAATCTAGTTTTTGTAGGGCTCACCCTAGCTAACCTCTTTGGGGCTAGTAAGGGTTGAGTTGCATTCGCCTAAAGGGGGTTGAACCCTTCCACCTCGTGTATCAAACGAGTACTCTACCGGCTAAGTTATAGGCTTTAGTGGTAGTCTTTTCTTTGTAGCTTAACTAGGTAGAGCGTTAAACTGCGGATTTAACGATGAAAGTTCAAATCTTTCCAAATTCAAAAGACCACGAAGCCTGTAGGGGTACCAACTTGTGTGGGGGCGTTAACTTTTAAACCAACCGCGTATACCGCTCGGCCGTGGGAGACAACCGCCACCACGGTGGTAAATTATTTTACTGGGGTGGGTACTCTTGAGTTTCACCATCGGGGGGGCTACCCCACCCGGGTGACTGCGGTGGGGTGGCTTCAGGATCGAGTTCGTTTTGGGTGGGATGGTCTTCGTCGTCGACGGTTAACCACCCCGGTAGTAGGAGCCACTCCGGTGGGGTGGCCCACCGCGTTGGGGGTGTGGTACACCCGGGTGTACCACCGACGGGTCACCCCGGTGGGGGTGGACGGTTTTACTCCTCACGTGGGGTGGTACACCCGGGTGTATCGTGGGTTAACCCATCGGGGTGGTCACCCGGTGGGGGTAACCTTTGACAGTCCACGATGGGGGACGGTCTATCATGGGGCGTACGCCCCGGTTGGGGGGGTGGGTGTAGCTTTTCCAGGGGCGACCCCGTACGAGGTAGATAAAACTCATCGAGCCCCCACCGGTGGGGTAACCCCACCGGGGTGGTCCACCGTTGTGGCTCAGCTTTTGGGGGCCGCCCCCGGTGGGCCAACCCCGGTGGGGCTATGGTGGAGTTACCCCACCATTGTACAAACCGTGTTTCAAGTTTCGCCGTTACAGCGTGTGTTACTTGGATGATTTTAGTTCGGTTCTTAGTGGTGGTGTTACCCGTGTTGTTTGCGGTGGCAATCTTAACCCTTTTCGAGCGAAAGGTGTTAGCCGCCGCTGGAAAACGAGTTGGACCTAACGTGGTGGGTTATGGTTTTGGTCAGCCCATTGCGGACGCTTTAAAGCTTCTCACAAAAGAAACAATTGTTCCTACCGCGGCGGACAAGGTTCTTTACTTTGCGGCGCCGGTAATCTCTTTTGGGTTGGCTCTAGTTGGGTTCACCATTATGCCGGTGGGTTCCGGAGTGGTTCATTTTAGTTGTGGAATTCTTTTTGTTTTAGCGGTGTCAGGTCTCTCGGTTTACGGAGTAATCCTTTCAGGCTGGGCTTCTAACTCACGGTACGCTTTTTTAGGGGCGCTGCGCGCCGCCGCCCAGATGGTCTCGTACGAGTTTTCACTTGGGTTGATTTTACTTTCAAATTGTTTGTTCGCTTCAACAATGGATCTTCACCTGCTAGGTTTGTGGCAGGTTCACAACGTGTACCTACTTGTTCCACTAGCTCCTGGGGCGGTTCTTTTCTTTTTGTCCGCCCTTGCGGAAACAAACCGACCACCCTTTGACCTTCCCGAAGCGGAAGGTGAGCTAGTTGCTGGTTACTACGTGGAGTACGCTTCCGCGGGGTTTGCTCTTTTTTTTATTGCGGAGTATACCAACATTATTTTTTTGTCCGCGTTGTGGGGGGTTCTCTTCTGCGGGGGGTTCTCCCCGGTTACCGCGGTGGGTGTGATGTTTGGGTTTATCTGGGTTCGTAGCGCCTATCCACGGTACCGGTACGACCAGTTAATGCGTTTGGGTTGGAAAGTGTTTTTACCTTTGGCGCTTGCTCTTTTTTTTTGTTCCTTTGTGATTACCGTACTCTAACTATGAACAAGTATCACCGATTTCATTTAGTTAATCCTTCGCCGTGGCCGTTGCTAGCTTCAGCGGCTGCGTTGTCTTTGGTTGTGAGTTTTGTGGGATGCCTACACGATTATGCAGGATCATTTGACGGGTTTGTTGCTTCGTTAGTAAATCTAACCGCGGTGGCTGCCGCGTGGTGGCGTGACGTTATTCGAGAAGCCACCTTTGGTGGTCACCACACCATTCCGGTTCAACGAGGACTTCGATTGGGCTTTACTCTTTTCCTTGTTTCGGAGGGAATGCTTTTTTTCAGCTTGTTCTGGGCTTTTTTCTACCTAGCCACCGCTCCCGGCGTTGAAGTAGGTGGGGTATGGCCACCAGCTGGGATTGAGGTTATCCCCGCGGATGGGGTTCCCCTTTTAAATACGTATCTACTTGTTTGGTCGGGAATCACCCTTACTTGGTCTCACTTTGGTTTATTGTCCAACCGGGTTCGCCCTGCGTTGGCGGGGTTGTTTGCTACCCTTGGGTTAGGGTTTGCTTTTCTAGGGCTTCAAGCCGCAGAGTACTACGGTGCGCCGTTTGACATTTCTGACGGGGTGTACGGGTCTACTTTTTACCTTTTAACTGGGTTTCACGGGTTACACGTAGTAATTGGATGGGTGTTTCTAGCGGTGTGTCTATCTCGAATGCGAGCGTGGCACTTTACCGCGGAGCGTCACCTAGGCTATGAAATGGCAATCTGGTACTGGCACTTTGTGGATGTAATCTGGTTGGGTTTATACCTAGCCGTGTACGTATGGGGAGGCTCTCACTAACATGCGGTATCTACGGTTATCTAGAATTCGACGAAAACTAGAGGTAGCCCTTCAACGTGGGTTACTTGTTTTAATGGCGGTACCTGAGTGGCTTCGAACACAGGGAGACCCCTGGTGGTGGTCGACCACCGTGGTTCAAAACCTAGAACCCTACTGGGAGGCCGGACGAACCGAGTGGTACACCTGGTTGCTTCCTATTACCAAGGGGTTACCCTCCTCGTTTGCAGGGTGGTGGTACCTTCAGTGGTGGTACGGCGCCGGATACTATCAGTATCGGTTTACCCTTATTGCAATGGTGGATAACTATCGGGTGGTACCCCTTCACGCGGCAGGCTACCTTCGATGGCGGGGGTGGTGGCGTGATCGGGCGTACCCCTGGCTAGTAAAACGGTACCCCCGATGGGGAAATCTAACTTCAACCTTTGTGTGGTGGGCCCACCACGTAGTGGCGGAGGCCACCACCGCCGGGGCCACCCGGTGGTGGCACCAATGGACCCGGGCGGTAACCTACCGGTTGGGTAGCCCCCAACCCGGGGTGGTTCGAGTTTCCCTTGGGTGGTGGCCCGCCCGGCGGGTTCGCCGGTGGCGTCGACGCCCAGTTAAAAAACCGTGGCGTCCAATTCGTCAGGTAATCCTGTGGAACCCCCCACCTCGGCTGTGGCGTTTTCACCCTGGGGGCTCTCCCGGGCGGTGGGTCACTACCCGTGCACGGGTGACCCGAGTTGGCTGGTCTCCGGTGACCCACCCCGGATGGACCCCCCCCACCGAGGAAACAACCCTTACCGATGAGGAATGGTTAACCCTGGACGGGGTGTTTCCGTTTTCACAGTTTGAACCGTTTCAGGAGGATCCTCACGAACTACTTGAGGATCAACAGGACGACCACCACGACGACGATGAAGAACCAGCCAATCCGGAGGATACCCTTTACGGGGGTGGTTCTGGCCGGGTAGAATACGAAGACCTTGACGGGTGGACCTGGGTGGATGGATATCGCATTCTACGACATGTTGACCCATTGGACATGCCTCGGGTTCCGCCGTATCGGTTACGCACCGGGGTGGTGACCACCTTTCACGCGGGGACTTCTCGAGGGTGGGACAACCTTGTTGGCGGGGGAGATGGCCCCACCCCGGAGGATGACGATCGTGACGAGTTAGCCCACGATGACAATTTCTACACCGAGGTGGTAGACTGGTACACCTACGTTGGAGGTGCTCGACTAACCGATGAGGATCCACCCACTAACGATTGGACCGGGTGGTGGCGGGGTCGTAAACGGTCCCAACCGGTTGGGATGGTCACCCGCCCCGATCGGTTGTACATGGTAGATCGAGTTCACCCGGGGTGGTGGCTCTACCCAACCCGAGCGTATCACCTCTTTTATTGGAAACGCTTGCTGCGCCAGTGGCATTCCAACTGGCTTCGCCGACCCCACCACCGAAGCCGGTTAGTTGCTGGTCCCACCCGGCGGGTTCGTTCCCGTCGGGGACCGACCTACCGGTTTACCCGGTGGAAAGGTTGGCACCGTCGTCGATGGGATTGGTGGTGGTGGACTTGGCGGCGGTGGCCCACTCGGTTTGCCGCCCGCTACTGGCGAGGGTGGCCCACCCGACGGGTGGCCACCCGTCGGGTCACCCGATCGGGAATGGGTTGGGACTTTGCCCAACGACATGAAACCCACCTTGAACAAGAAGGGCTAACCCTTCCGGGTGGGTGGGCGCGCTGGGTTCTTCCTCGGCGGCACCGCCTTCACGTTCCCCCGGGGCATTACCCTCGGTACGAACCGGTTCACACCGGACGGGCCGGACCCCTTCGAGTGGGGTTGTCCCCGTGGGGGGAACCCGAACGGACCACCCCGGTGGGTGGGGCCCTACTTGTTGGGGTGATCCTACTGGATTACATGGTGGGGGTAGCCCTTGACGTGGGGACCACCCCATTGGGTGACCCTTGGTTTACCCCGGTAGGGGGGCCCCTACCGGGGGCCCCCCACTGGTGGGAACACCTTCGGTTAGCCCCACCACGGGGTTGGTGGTCCTGGCCGGGTAACCCCGGGGTGGATGCAAATCTTTATGTGTGGGGGTGGTGGGCTGACTATTATATTCCGTACTTGGACGCCACCGGCGAGGTAGTTTCACCTGATTACCTTCCCGGAAGTATGACGTGGCGTTCCTTTTCGGATGCCCGCCACTATCGGGGGCGGTATAAGTTTTACCCTTCGTTTCCTCCGTGGCTTCCAAGTTACCTGTCGGGTGACCCACGGTTTCATACGCTTTCCTCCTACGGGCCGGACATGTGGATCCCGGGAGAACCTCACACCCTAGCCCGGACCGTTAACACCCGGTACATGAAGGGGGCTGGAGTTCCCCCTATGATGTACCGTGCTTTAGTAAGCTGGTATAAACTAGACGAGTTTGAAGGTTTGATCCACACCTCCGCAACGGACAGTTGGCCCACAACTATGTTTCTTCATCTTCCAAATCCAACCTGGATGGGACCTCGCGAGTACCTAGGGGGTGGAGAATCCCCCCGGATGGATGCGCGCTGGCTTCGGGCGTGGGGGGAGATCACCCCGTATCACAACTGGATCTGGGTGGACAACGTGAAACGAGCTCTTGGGTGGTGGACGTGGGGCCGGCTTGACTGGACCAACCCGTGGGGGTGGTCTGCCGAGTACCACGCTCGGGGGTGGTCCGCCCTGGGAGGGCCCACCACCTGGGAAATTCATCATAACCGCGAGCTACTAGCGGGGTGGTCTACCACCGCGGCGGAAACGTACGGGGCTCGTCCCCGGCCGGGATGGTGGTGGTGGACTCCCAAGGTGGACCTACCCAGCTGGGTAGGTCCACCTTGGGAGTCCACCACCACCATCCCGGCCGGGGACGAGCCCCGTACGTTTCCGCCGCGGTGGTAGACCACCCCGCTAGTAGCTCGCGGTTATGATGAATTTCCCAGGTGGTGGGCCCTCCCAGGGCGGACCACCCCCGAGCGTGGTACTCGGCAGACCACCCCCACGGGTTGGTCCAGTCAAGCCGGCCCCACGTCCACCACCCAAGAGCTCGTTTCACGTTGTCCACCCAGATCCAGTTGTGATACGGGGTGATCTCCCCCCACGCCCGAAGCCAGCGCGCATCCATCCGGGGGGATTCTCCACCCCCTAGGTACTCGCGAGGTCCCATCCAGGTTGGATTTGGAAGATGAAGAAACATAGTTGTGGGCCAACTGTCCGTTGCGGAGGTGTGGATCAAACCTTCAAACTCGTCTAGTTTATACCAGCTTACTAAAGCACGGTACATCATAGGGGGAACTCCAGCCCCCTTCATGTACCGGGTGTTAACGGTCCGGGCTAGGGTGTGAGGTTCTCCCGGGATCCACATGTCCGGCCCGTAGGAGGAAAGCGTATGAAACCGTGGGTCACCCGACAGGTAACTTGGAAGCCACGGAGGAAACGAAGGGTAAAACTTATACCGCCCCCGATAGTGGCGGGCATCCGAAAAGGAACGCCACGTCATACTTCCGGGAAGGTAATCAGGTGAAACTACCTCGCCGGTGGCGTCCAAGTACGGAATATAATAGTCAGCCCACCACCCCCACACATAAAGATTTGCATCCACCCCGGGGTTACCCGGCCAGGACCACCAACCCCGTGGTGGGGCTAACCGAAGGTGTTCCCACCAGTGGGGGGCCCCCGGTAGGGGCCCCCCTACCGGGGTAAACCAAGGGTCACCCAATGGGGTGGTCCCCACGTCAAGGGCTACCCCCACCATGTAATCCAGTAGGATCACCCCAACAAGTAGGGCCCCACCCACCGGGGTGGTCCGTTCGGGTTCCCCCCACGGGGACAACCCCACTCGAAGGGGTCCGGCCCGTCCGGTGTGAACCGGTTCGTACCGAGGGTAATGCCCCGGGGGAACGTGAAGGCGGTGCCGCCGAGGAAGAACCCAGCGCGCCCACCCACCCGGAAGGGTTAGCCCTTCTTGTTCAAGGTGGGTTTCATGTCGTTGGGCAAAGTCCCAACCCATTCCCGATCGGGTGACCCGACGGGTGGCCACCCGTCGGGTGGGCCACCCTCGCCAGTAGCGGGCGGCAAACCGAGTGGGCCACCGCCGCCAAGTCCACCACCACCAATCCCATCGACGACGGTGCCAACCTTTCCACCGGGTAAACCGGTAGGTCGGTCCCCGACGGGAACGAACCCGCCGGGTGGGACCAGCAACTAACCGGCTTCGGTGGTGGGGTCGGCGAAGCCAGTTGGAATGCCACTGGCGCAGCAAGCGTTTCCAATAAAAGAGGTGATACGCTCGGGTTGGGTAGAGCCACCACCCCGGGTGAACTCGATCTACCATGTACAACCGATCGGGGCGGGTGACCATCCCAACCGGTTGGGACCGTTTACGACCCCGCCACCACCCGGTCCAATCGTTAGTGGGTGGATCCTCATCGGTTAGTCGAGCACCTCCAACGTAGGTGTACCAGTCTACCACCTCGGTGTAGAAATTGTCATCGTGGGCTAACTCGTCACGATCGTCATCCTCCGGGGTGGGGCCATCTCCCCCGCCAACAAGGTTGTCCCACCCTCGAGAAGTCCCCGCGTGAAAGGTGGTCACCACCCCGGTGCGTAACCGATACGGCGGAACCCGAGGCATGTCCAATGGGTCAACATGTCGTAGAATGCGATATCCATCCACCCAGGTCCACCCGTCAAGGTCTTCGTATTCTACCCGGCCAGAACCACCCCCGTAAAGGGTATCCTCCGGATTGGCTGGTTCTTCATCGTCGTCGTGGTGGTCGTCCTGTTGATCCTCAAGTAGTTCGTGAGGATCCTCCTGAAACGGTTCAAACTGTGAAAACGGAAACACCCCGTCCAGGGTTAACCATTCCTCATCGGTAAGGGTTGTTTCCTCGGTGGGGGGGGTCCATCCGGGGTGGGTCACCGGAGACCAGCCAACTCGGGTCACCCGTGCACGGGTAGTGACCCACCGCCCGGGAGAGCCCCCAGGGTGAAAACGCCACAGCCGAGGTGGGGGGTTCCACAGGATTACCTGACGAATTGGACGCCACGGTTTTTTAACTGGGCGTCGACGCCACCGGCGAACCCGCCGGGCGGGCCACCACCCAAGGGAAACTCGAACCACCCCGGGTTGGGGGCTACCCAACCGGTAGGTTACCGCCCGGGTCCATTGGTGCCACCACCGGGTGGCCCCGGCGGTGGTGGCCTCCGCCACTACGTGGTGGGCCCACCACACAAAGGTTGAAGTTAGATTTCCCCATCGGGGGTACCGTTTTACTAGCCAGGGGTACGCCCGATCACGCCACCACCCCCGCCATCGAAGGTAGCCTGCCGCGTGAAGGGGTACCACCCGATAGTTATCCACCATTGCAATAAGGGTAAACCGATACTGATAGTATCCGGCGCCGTACCACCACTGAAGGTACCACCACCCTGCAAACGAGGAGGGTAACCCCTTGGTAATAGGAAGCAACCAGGTGTACCACTCGGTTCGTCCGGCCTCCCAGTAGGGTTCTAGGTTTTGAACCACGGTGGTCGACCACCACCAGGGGTCTCCCTGTGTTCGAAGCCACTCAGGTACCGCCATTAAAACAAGTAACCCACGTTGAAGGGCTACCTCTAGTTTTCGTCGAATTCTAGATAACCGTAGATACCGCATGTTAGTGAGAGCCTCCCCATACGTACACGGCTAGGTATAAACCCAACCAGATTACATCCACAAAGTGCCAGTACCAGATTGCCATTTCATAGCCTAGGTGACGCTCCGCGGTAAAGTGCCACGCTCGCATTCGAGATAGACACACCGCTAGAAACACCCATCCAATTACTACGTGTAACCCGTGAAACCCAGTTAAAAGGTAAAAAGTAGACCCGTACACCCCGTCAGAAATGTCAAACGGCGCACCGTAGTACTCTGCGGCTTGAAGCCCTAGAAAAGCAAACCCTAACCCAAGGGTAGCAAACAACCCCGCCAACGCAGGGCGAACCCGGTTGGACAATAAACCAAAGTGAGACCAAGTAAGGGTGATTCCCGACCAAACAAGTAGATACGTATTTAAAAGGGGAACCCCATCCGCGGGGATAACCTCAATCCCAGCTGGTGGCCATACCCCACCTACTTCAACGCCGGGAGCGGTGGCTAGGTAGAAAAAAGCCCAGAACAAGCTGAAAAAAAGCATTCCCTCCGAAACAAGGAAAAGAGTAAAGCCCAATCGAAGTCCTCGTTGAACCGGAATGGTGTGGTGACCACCAAAGGTGGCTTCTCGAATAACGTCACGCCACCACGCGGCAGCCACCGCGGTTAGATTTACTAACGAAGCAACAAACCCGTCAAATGATCCTGCATAATCGTGTAGGCATCCCACAAAACTCACAACCAAAGACAACGCAGCCGCTGAAGCTAGCAACGGCCACGGCGAAGGATTAACTAAATGAAATCGGTGATACTTGTTCATAGTTAGAGTACGGTAATCACAAAGGAACAAAAAAAAAGAGCAAGCGCCAAAGGTAAAAACACTTTCCAACCCAAACGCATTAACTGGTCGTACCGGTACCGTGGATAGGCGCTACGAACCCAGATAAACCCAAACATCACACCCACCGCGGTAACCGGGGAGAACCCCCCGCAGAAGAGAACCCCCCACAACGCGGACAAAAAAATAATGTTGGTATACTCCGCAATAAAAAAAAGAGCAAACCCCGCGGAAGCGTACTCCACGTAGTAACCAGCAACTAGCTCACCTTCCGCTTCGGGAAGGTCAAAGGGTGGTCGGTTTGTTTCCGCAAGGGCGGACAAAAAGAAAAGAACCGCCCCAGGAGCTAGTGGAACAAGTAGGTACACGTTGTGAACCTGCCACAAACCTAGCAGGTGAAGATCCATTGTTGAAGCGAACAAACAATTTGAAAGTAAAATCAACCCAAGTGAAAACTCGTACGAGACCATCTGGGCGGCGGCGCGCAGCGCCCCTAAAAAAGCGTACCGTGAGTTAGAAGCCCAGCCTGAAAGGATTACTCCGTAAACCGAGAGACCTGACACCGCTAAAACAAAAAGAATTCCACAACTAAAATGAACCACTCCGGAACCCACCGGCATAATGGTGAACCCAACTAGAGCCAACCCAAAAGAGATTACCGGCGCCGCAAAGTAAAGAACCTTGTCCGCCGCGGTAGGAACAATTGTTTCTTTTGTGAGAAGCTTTAAAGCGTCCGCAATGGGCTGACCAAAACCATAACCCACCACGTTAGGTCCAACTCGTTTTCCAGCGGCGGCTAACACCTTTCGCTCGAAAAGGGTTAAGATTGCCACCGCAAACAACACGGGTAACACCACCACTAAGAACCGAACTAAAATCATCCAAGTAACACACGCTGTAACGGCGAAACTTGAAACACGGTTTGTACAATGGTGGGGTAACTCCACCATAGCCCCACCGGGGTTGGCCCACCGGGGGCGGCCCCCAAAAGCTGAGCCACAACGGTGGACCACCCCGGTGGGGTTACCCCACCGGTGGGGGCTCGATGAGTTTTATCTACCTCGTACGGGGTCGCCCCTGGAAAAGCTACACCCACCCCCCCAACCGGGGCGTACGCCCCATGATAGACCGTCCCCCATCGTGGACTGTCAAAGGTTACCCCCACCGGGTGACCACCCCGATGGGTTAACCCACGATACACCCGGGTGTACCACCCCACGTGAGGAGTAAAACCGTCCACCCCCACCGGGGTGACCCGTCGGTGGTACACCCGGGTGTACCACACCCCCAACGCGGTGGGCCACCCCACCGGAGTGGCTCCTACTACCGGGGTGGTTAACCGTCGACGACGAAGACCATCCCACCCAAAACGAACTCGATCCTGAAGCCACCCCACCGCAGTCACCCGGGTGGGGTAGCCCCCCCGATGGTGAAACTCAAGAGTACCCACCCCAGTAAAATAATTTACCACCGTGGTGGCGGTTGTCTCCCACGGCCGAGCGGTATACGCGGTTGGTTTAAAAGTTAACGCCCCCACACAAGTTGGTACCCCTACAGGCTTCGTGGTCTTTTGAATTTGGAAAGATTTGAACTTTCATCGTTAAATCCGCAGTTTAACGCTCTACCTAGTTAAGCTACAAAGAAAAGACTACCACTAAAGCCTATAACTTAGCCGGTAGAGTACTCGTTTGATACACGAGGTGGAAGGGTTCAACCCCCTTTAGGCGAATGCAACTCAACCCTTACTAGCCCCAAAGAGGTTAGCTAGGGTGAGCCCTACAAAAACTAGATTACTAGTTAGTAGCGTAGCATCCGTAGTTGGGTGATGCCGGTTCCGACCCGACTTCTACTTGGTGTAAGCAAGTTGTTTTAGCCACTAAACTAATCACCCCTTATTCACAAGAGAACACTAGCCTAGTGACCTGGGTCTAGAGCGTCTCGTGCGTAGATACAGCACAACACCACAAACACGTACGCCTGGAGAAGGGCAATTCCAAACTCCAAAAGAGTTACCGCAAAAATCGCGGTTAACGCCAGGGCCGCCCCCACCACGGGGGTCCCCACGGCAAACCCCACTAGAATGTGCATCAAGGTGTGTCCCGCCATCATGTTGGCAAACAATCGTAACGCCAAGGACACCGGTCGAATACAGTAGGAAACCACCTCGATCACCACAATCAACGGAAGTAACACAGCGGGTGCCCCCGACGGAACAAATAACCCCCAAAAACGACGACCGTGAACCGCTACCCCCCACACTAGAAACCCAAGGTTAAAACCAAGGGCCAAAAACAAGGTTACCGCTAGATGAGCAGTCGTGGTAAAACCTCCTGGTACTAGCCCAGCTAGGTTGTTTACCGCGATCCAACCAAAAGTCCACACCATCAGCGGGGTAAACCGGTGTTCTTGACCTAGTTGCTGACGAACTACCCCGGCCACCCCGGTCCACCAGGTCTCTACCAGGGCGGTCGCCGCGGTGGGTGCCAACGGAGTAGGACGAGACAACCCCAACCAAAGCACCCCTAACATTACACCCACGTTCACCCACGCAGTAACCCCCAGGGTGGTCACCGCGGTAGCGTACATTCCGTGAGCGGTTTCAACACAAAATAATCCACAAAGATAGTGGTTCTCGAATTGTTCCAACGGAGAAAACATAAACAACACATACACTACGTCAGCCACCGCGCGGTGTGGGGAAAAGGAATTGAACCTTTACGGTAAACTTTTCAAGTTTATACTCTAACCGTTGAGCTATCCCCACGTTACTACCGGTCAATCTCCCCAAATACGATATCTTGTGTTCCGATGATAGTGACAACGTCCGCGATCATGTGGTCCACCACCATTGGATCCAACGCGGCAAGGTGAACAAACCCGGGCGCCCGTAAACGAGCTCGATACCATCGGTGGTGATCACCCACAAGGTACACCCCAAACTCCCCCTTGGGGGCTTCTGCCGCGGTGTACACGGTCGCCCCCGGGGGTAGGTGCCACCCCGAGGTGTAGAACTTAAAATGATCAATTAGGTCTTCCATCTGGGTGGGAGGGGTCCACCCGGTTCCCGGGGTGGCCCGGTCAAGACACTGTTGAATTAAAAGAGTAGACTGTCTCATTTCTTCTACCCGAACTAGATATCGATCAAAACAGTCTCCATGAAGTCCCACCGGTACGGTAAAGTCAAGCGAGTTATACACCTCGTACGGGTGGGCCACCCGAAGATCCCACCCCCAGGACGACCCACGTAGCATTGGGCCGGAGAACCCCCATCGACGGGCATCCGCAAGGGAAACCACCCCCACATCAACAAGGCGTTGACGCCAGATTCGGTTGTTTGTAAGCATCTCCTCAATTTCGGCTACCCGAGCAGGAAACCCCGCCGCAAAGGTAGCAATATCCTGGAGAAGGGTAGCATCCGGCAGGGTGGTCACCCCACCCGGCCGGATATACGCCGCGTGCATTCGCGCGCCGCTTGCCCGTTCGTAAAACTCCATTAGTTTTTCTCGTTCTTCAAACGCCCACAAAAACGGTGTTAACGCTCCAACGTCAAGGGCGTGGGTAGTTACCGCCATTAAGTGGTTTAGAATACGAGTAATCTCCAGAAACAACACACGCGCAACCGAGGCGGCCGGAGTTACCACTAGGTTAAGTAGGTTTTCCACCCCGGTGGAATAAACATGTTCGTACGCCATCATCGAAACATAGTCTAGCCGGTCAAAATAGGGAAGCCCTTGAAGAAGATTTTTCTGCTCAAGTAGCTTTTCAGTTCCCCGGTGGAGCAACCCAACATGGGGATCCGCCCGAACAACTACCTCACCGTCTAATTCAAGAACTAACCGGAGCACCCCGTGGGCGGCCGGGTGTTGAGGGCCAAAGTTCATGGTGAAACTTTTTAGTTTTGCCATGGTGAAACAAAGTCAAACGATCGAAACTCTTGCACGGTGGCAACCGCCCGGGCGGTTACTCGTTTGTGTTTTTCGGAATACCGCAACTCAAGGTACCCCCCAACAGGAAAATCCTTACGCAGGGGATACCCGACAAACCCATAGTCCGTTAGAAGCCGGCGAAGGTCGGGGTGCCCAGCAAAGGTAACCCCTAACATTTCCCACGCTTCTCGTTCAAACCAGGCGGCCGCCGGCCACACCCCCACCGAGGTGGGGTGATCACCCCAGGCTTGGACGTACCAACGAATCGCCCGGGTGTACGAGGTAACCACCCAGGTAAGCTGGGTTCGAACCGGCGCGGCAGGGTAGTCCGTTCCAAACAGGTCAAATAGGTACCCATTGTGAAGGATACCCCGACGAAGAGCCCATAACAACGGAGTAGCCCGCCGGGTTTGAACCCACCCCTGCGGGGTGGCCACCACCGAGGTTACCCACCCGGGGTACAGCCGGGCTAACTCCATTGAAGAGCTCCGCGTGACCACTCATAAACAAAGCCCCCGGTTAACACCCCCAGAAAACCAACCGCAAACCAAGTACCCGCCACCCCCGTGGGGGTGCCAACAAGAGGAAACAAAAAAGCTACCTCTAGGTCAAAAATGATAAAAAGAAGAGCCACAAGATAAAACCGAACATCAAAACGAGAACGAGCATCCTCAAAAGGTTCAAACCCACACTCGTAGGCAAGCACTTTTTCAAGGGCGGGCACCGACGGTGCCACCAAAGCGGACCCCCCTAGTAGGGCGGCCCCCAAGGTGAACGACACCGCCGCCACCACCGAAAGAGCATCTACTTCGTGAGATAGATCAGTCAATCCGGGTGGGTGTCGCCGCCATCTTCAACCGGGGAAGTACCACCGGAGTGGGTGGGGTGACCACGGTGGCGGCCCGGGTGGTTACCTCGTGAACCGCCGCGGCGGCCGCAATCCCAACACCCCCACGATGGGCAGCCCATAACCCTAGCAAATTTGCCACCGCGTAGGTAACCCCCGTGGGGGTTACTACCTCCCGTGGGGGTGAAACAACCCGAGTTAACGGGTACACCCCACGGGGTACCGCAAGGGTGGACACAACCGCCAACAACCCAGCAAACTCAACCCCAAACAGAAAAATTTCCGGCCAGACCCCCCCGGCCGGGGCGATCAACCCGGTAGCCAGAGTAAACCGAGTAAACCCTACCGACGGGGTAGACCCCACG
>Ga0214502_1000011_pt1 | contig 18760 bp, 33 predicted proteins | sample G5R2MT_8_FD_206151 | JGI IMG/M metagenome (GOLD analysis project Ga0214502, IMG submission 206151) | Metatranscriptome of phyllosphere microbial comminities from switchgrass, GLBRC, Michigan, United States - G5R1_NF_12SEP2016_LR2... | ecosystem: Host-associated > Plants > Phyllosphere >... | reverse complement strand
GGCTATCTGTTAATCTTACTTTACGTTGAACTCGTCACCGATTTCTTCTTCTGCTGCCTCACCGCCTGGGCCATTCTGGATCTTCTCTAGAAGTTCCTTCTGGGCATCTGGCGTTGGACGTGGAAGCATCTCGTCGATGCTCTTGGCTTCTTCAACGGCCTTGCGCTCTTCATCCGTCAGAGGGCGGGCCTTGCATCGTAGAACCTTAAGTTCGTAGCCAACGTTGATAGGAAGCGGTCCAGTCTTCTTCTTCTCGAAAACAACGTCCCAACCTGCGTCAACGTCCGTAGGATCACCCAGGTCTTCTGCTGCGCTGAGAATCTGCTCAAGAAGCTTCTTCTTCAGATTCCAGATCTTAACCTTACCGTCGGCAGGGTCGATCACGAGAATGGCGTAAGCCCAGCTGCACTTCTGGTCAGGGTAGAACTCCTTGACCCAATCCTTTTCCGCCTTGTCAAACTTTTCAGTTTCGCGGTTGAACTCAAGACACTCGAATGGAATGTTCTTGTTGTTCTCGCCCTTGATCCAGTAAACGTACCGGGCGGTAAGACCACCGAACATGCGAACCTTGTTCTCGCCGTTCTTCATTTCGAATGCGTCTGCACGGTTCTTCTGTGCGCCGCCTGCGGTCTTGTTAAATGCTAGTGCCATATTGTATTTCTCCGTTTTATGTCTTCTTCGTAGTAGAAGTAAATTCTTCCGTTTAATATACGAAGTAGTCTGTTTTGATTGATGGTGTCCTGATCCACAGGACTGTGGAAAAGGTCTAAGGTTTTGTCTCCTGATACACTATATTCGCTATAGTTCCTGAAACTCGCTAGACCTATATACTGAGCAACTTCTTTTGGTGTATACTTGAAAGCATACTTCAAAAGTTCGTAAGGGTTAAGCATGAAGCTGTCCCCGCGGAAATCTTTTTGGGAATAGTTAAACAGAGGGTCGGCGCGGTTTTTCGGAAGTCTCGAAGATGCGTGTGCTCTAAAAGCTAGGATGATCCTCTTGGAACTCATCCCTGTTACGCGTAATATCTTTCTCAGACTGTATGTAAGCATTATACCAGCGTCGAACCTCGAAGTCAAGAACTATTTTATAAGTGGATTATATCGAAGCCTTCTTTCATATAGAAACCCTTTCGATTACTGAACTGCTTTTCCGTAGTCCGTCCTCGAAAAATTGGATCAACTACTACAGGAGGAAGCTTTCCAGGGAACAACCTTTGAACTCGCCCACACAACTGCTCAAGCATGGGAAGATTATTAATCGGTGTACCTAGGATAACGCAGCTTAGTGGATTATGGGAAATACCTTCCTTGAAGATGGAAAGCGTTCCACATATCTCGTTTGTATCTACGCCTAATCTATCGAACTGAGCATCTCGTTCATCAGTTTCACCGATAATAAGTGCGCAGTTTCTTCGTTTGGCTATGTAACTTAGAAAATCTACTCGGTCAGACACTAGTAGAACCTGATGCCCCAGCTTGGAGTACTCTTCCATTTTATCCAAAATCCATCTGACGTAGTCAGGGTCTTGGTTTAGTGCAGATACTCGATGTGCCCAAACGTCTCCATAAGGAAATATTATTCGAGTATCATAAGCGTGAACCGTTGGATTCACGGTATTCTCTTTTCCGGGGCGATAAATCTTGTGACCGAAAAAATCGGCCAGAAGAACGTGCATTCCGTCCTTGCGCTCTAGTGTGCCCGATAGTCCAATCTTGAACCTAGCGTAGCAGCGGTCGATAACCTTCGAAAACGTGGGGCTTGGAGCGTGATGGACTTCGTCCATAATCAGAGTGCCGAACTCTTTTCCTAGCTTGTCCATTCGCTTGTACAGCGAACCCACGTTACCAATCGTTATCGGTGGCTTCGTATTATCGTGACCGTCGCCGATAAGTCCAGGCTTGAACCCAAACACTTTCTCGACTTCCTTGGCCCACTGATGCATTAGCGCCAGGGTATGTACAACAACCAAAGTCTTCTGCCCTAGCTTTCTTGCTAGAGCTAAAGCCATGAACGTCTTACCCCAACCAACTTTTGCGTTAATCAGGCAGTTGTCGTCTACAGCGTCGTAAATCTCTTGCTGGGACTCTCGCAGTTCCCCATTAAACTCAGGAAAATCAACTGGACTAAATACTCGTTTGTCCACGATCTCATAGTTCGGAGGAATAAGGTCAGTTCGTCCCGCTGGGATAGATAGGATACCCGGTCTAAATACAAAGAAGTTATTTATGACTAAAGGCGGTCCGTCTCCATAAGTCGGAATCTTATAAGTAAGTTCCTTACGCAGCTCTAGATCGTGCTGTTTCGACACTTCCAAAAAGATTCTGTTGCTTATTACTGCTTTCATAGTTATCCTTGTTTGGGGCGGCCGAAACCGCCCCCGGAGGGTTACTCCTGATATTTTGCTCGGAGGTAGCTTTTCACTAGCGGGCCGCGAACAACATCGTCAAGACCGAAGTCAATGAAATCGAATTCGTCCATTCTTCTCAGAACGTTGTTAAATTCCTTGATTCCACTCTCCTTAGGTAAATCCGCTTGATGCGTATCTCCGCAGAAGATAATACGATTGTTGTCACCCTCTAGTCGGGTAATGACTGACTCAAGTTCGTGAAAACTCATGTTCTGATACTCGTCTACGACGATCACAGAATCTCGAAGATTCATACCGCGAATAAAAGAGGTCGTCATGAACTCAATGTTATTCTTGGTTTTCATCTGGTCATACGCGTCGCCGCGGTGAAACAACTTCGTTGCAATCTCGCGGAACGGATTCTCGTAGACCTCAGTCTTTTCCTTTTCAGTGCCAGGTAGGAAGCCGATATTTCGGGTCGCAACAGCGCTACGAACGTAGACTAGCTTTTCGTATCTGTTCTTGATCAAAATATCGTTAAGTGCGAGGTAACTAGCTACGAACGTTTTACCAGTGCCAGCCCAACCATGTGCGACAAGATTTTTGTTGCTGTCGAACATAAGTTCTTGGTTCTTGGTTAGAGGCTCAATCGTGTCCAGATTAAAATTATATCTGTTAGCCGTTACTGCCTTGCTTTTACGAGGCTTTCTTAATTCTTTTCTTTGCATTTTACTCCGTTACACTCTTCTGTAAGTATCCTTTGTAGGAGAACTTACGTAATCATAGAGCATCCAAGGTGATGGGCCGAGGTGTAATACCCTAGCCCAACCTGGATTACCGAGAGGAGGCCTCGGAATGGTAAATGGAGTAGTTACCCCATGTAACCAAAGTAGCGAGGCTGTATCCTTTTTATCTACCCGAAGAATCTTGTAGCATTTGAGCTTACTACTGAGTGTCTTATTGTAAATAAAGGGCTTGCCATTGCTATCAATGAAAGTTTTGTGCTTACACTGTAGCAAGTCATGTAGATTCGTTACTGCTTTACGAAGCGGCAGCAAATCCCGTCGGCCGCACTGAATCCGACGTATACCTAGAGTTTTTCCAGGCATGTTTCTTTCGTCCAGCACCTGTCCATCTAGAAAGAGGACTTTGTCCTGCTCGAACCAATTGGCACTAGGCAGGACAAAGAGCGGGTATTTAATCTTTCGAAAGTCCTTATAGGTAACTATCATCGCCATCAATAAGACCGTGAGGGAGGTTAGTCCACTCTTTCAGTCTCTTAAACTTCTCGACAACGTACTCGTCGGCATCGAAGTTTTCGTCAAACAAGCCCGCTTTGGTAGCCATTTCCATCAGTAACATGAAGTCAATAAACTCCCGTTGTACAAAGTGGTTGTTTGGCACGTTTTTGCCGTTTCGACAGAAGTCAGTACCAGTTCGACGAATCTTAGATAGCTCCTGGATTATCTCGGCGGCCTCCTCTTGTAGAAGGCCGACAAGTTCCAGCTGAGTCGTGTTTAAGTTGTTCTGATGTTTCATAGTTTTCCTGCGTCCCAGTAAGCCTCGTACTTATCGTACTTTGTTTTGCCCTTAATTTCATCGTTACCGAATGAATAGTCAGGACCGACTTCAAAGTCGCAACCGATTGGAAAACCAGGAATAGACACGCCACGATCTTTCTGAATAAAGCCTCGAAGGGCATCCTGGTACTGGTCTAGCTCGTCGTCCGGCACTTCTGCGAGCACGGAGTCATGAACCAGTGCGAAAATGCGAGACTTCATACCGTTTGCGGTAATGTACTTCTGCATATCAATCGCACCCATAAGGTTTACGTCTGATGCGTTAGACTGCACGAGGAAGTTAATCCCTGAACGTACAGTGTGACTAGCAATAGCACCATCACTAGAAAACACGTTTGGAAGGCGACGCTTACGACCGAAGAAGCTGTAGATGAAACCATGCTTACCAATATTCTTCTTGTTGTCATTCAGCCACTTAGCAAGCCCCTTAAAGGTTGCCATGTACTGCGTGATGACCTCTTCTGCCTCTTCCTTGGTGTACACAGAACCGGAGTCCTTCGTAACCTGCCAAGCAATCTTGTTTGCACCGCCACCATACATGATCGTGAAGGTAACGGTCTTTGCGATCTGACGCTCTCGCTTGTAGAGCTTCTTAATCTCGTCAGGCGTTCCAGGCAGCTTAAAGACCTGCTTGGCAACGGAGGCGTGAAAGTCGCTTCCGCTAGTGAACACTTCGATAAGCTTCTTATCTCCGGAGAGTACCGCAGCCATGTAAACTTCTGCGGTGGTCAAATCCATTGATACGATGTTCCAGCCCGGACGAGCTTTGATACAACCCTTCACTGCTGCGGTAAAGCCAGGAATTTCGTTCCCGTCCTTATCTTCCGTCGTGTTATCGCGAGGAAGCTGCTGCATGTTAAGCTTACCAGATGACGAAAGTCGTCCGGAAGTTGTAGAGTGCAGATTGAAGCCCGTTCGTAGACGGGAATCCATGTCCAACTGCGGAAGGATCTTATCTAGATAGGTGCTCTTGATCTTGTTCTTCTTACGAATCTCAAGAATAAGTCCTGGAACAGGATGCATTTCTGCAAGCTCTTCTAGAACCTCTGCATCCGTGGAGTCCTTTCCGGTTCCCGTCTTCTTGCCAGTTGGCGTAAGCCCCAGGAAGTCGAAGAGAAGCGTACGAAGCTGCATGACCGAGCCTGGGTTGAACGGCTTGCCCTGGGCCTTCTCAAACTCACGAATGATCGGGTTCTCGTACATACGAGCCGTAGCAGCGTCAATATCAGTCTGCATCATGATCTGAGCCTTCTTCAGACGCTCAGCATCGAACGGCACGCCGTTATCCTGCACGGCCTCTAGAAGGGTCGATCCTGGAATCAGAATGTTGTCGTAGACCCACAGAAGCTTCTTGTTCTTCATGATCGCAGGCTTCAGAATGCAGTAAATCAGAAACGTTACGACAGAGTCGATTGCAGCGTATGTCTTGATGATATCAAAAGGAATGAGATCGAAAGTGAAGTCCTCTTTCAGAACTCCGTGCTTCTTACGATATTCCTCGATAAACTCGTACATCGGCTTTTCGTAGTCACCATACTTGGTGTGCTTGAGCGCCAGCTGCTTTAGACCATGACCACCAGGATTCTCGTCAATGAGATAGTGGATAAGCATCGTATCTTCGTAGACTGGAAAAATCCAGCCGAAGTGATAGGTAAGCATTCCACGATCGAACTTAGCGTTGTGGAAGATTACGGTCTTTTTATTCCAGAGTTCCTGGAGTAGTGTACTGACGGCTTCTGTGATGCAGTCAGCGTCGATATATGCTCCATGATCTCGCTCATAGCAGAGGGAGATTCCAAGAACGTGTCCATCGCGAGGATAGAGGCAAGTTGTTTCAGAGTCGAGTGCGACAAAGGGGTTGGGGCTGTCGAGAGCCGCCTGTACGTACGCGATTGCCTCACTTTCCTCGGTGATGCCGTAGAACAAGTCATTGTCGAATGTTACAACCTTTGTTGCTCCTGTGACGTACCCAGTCAGGGACTCCTTCGAGTCCTGCCATAGCTTGTTAGCTTCTGGCTTAAACGAGATCATCGCAGGATTAATAATTGGAATAAACTTCTCGTTCACCACCTTGCCGCTGTACTCGGTGATAGAACCTTGCTTCGTGAAGTACTTGAAGGCGTCAGAGCCTACTAGAATGATCCACTCGTATGCGTCAATATCAATCTCAATATCGACGTCTTTCTTCAGTACCTTCTTAATCGTTCGATCGGAACACAGCGCATATCGGTCAAATTCAAACGCATCTTCAAACGCGTTCTTATAATCCGTGTTACTAGGCTTTGTCTCGACGATGGCAATATTAGCCATACAGCATCTCCTTTAGTTTGATCACTTGTCGGGCTGTCAACTCACCCGCATCGTTCACGTTCTTTGGCAACGTGACTGTTCGTGTTGTCATTTCTAGCGACTCGGCTAGCTCGATTACTGTTTGTGTTGCGTTTTCACCAGCTTCGTCGTTATCGAACAGTACGTCGATACCGCTTACGCCCTGTACCTTTAGAAGAATGAGTTTGTCCTTTGTCACCTTGCGTGTACCAAAAGCACAAACTACATTCGTTATTCCCTTGTCGTACAGATTGAGCATATCAAAGATGCCCTCGACGATGATGACTCGACCCTGCACAGGAGTTACCCTGGCCGGGAAAAGTGGGAAAGTACTGTTTGCTGGTTTAATTAGATATTTAGGTAGCTTTTCAATCGTGAGCGCGCGCCCGTTGAAACCGAGAATCTTTCCGGATAGCGCCCGGATAGGAAATACAATCCGACCAATGTAATCGTTGTGGTTGTGTTCAAAAGCTTCAAATTTCTGATAAGTTTGTCCACTGATACCTCTGTAATCTCGTGTGAATGGTATGGCATTGACTGGCATGTCAAGGCCGACGTTCTCTGCTAGCTTCTGCTCTAGCTTTCGCTTGAACAATTCCCTCTTCTGCTGTAAGAAGTTAATCTTTTGGTCAAAGAAGGTAAAGATGTTTCCCTTGAAACCGCAAACGAAGCAATGAAAGATGCCGGTGAAGCGGTCAATTCTCATGCTAGGATCGGAGTCGTCATGTTCGGGATTTAAGCACACGACCTTTAAGTCTTGCCCCGCTTGGTTAAACGGTATTTTCTTTTGCGTGAGTAGAGCTTCGACTTCCATTATACGGTCCTTTCGGTCTAATGTCAAGAACTTTTTCAACTAAGGCTGATCGCAGCTGCTTGATTGTCATTCCACTAGTATCTAGCGAATTGAGCCAAGCTATGAGCTGGTCTCCCGCGTCATAGAAGCCGAGCAATCGCCCAGCTTCTAAACTTGGGTTGAACTTAGTCGTCATAGACACCGCTAGTCTTAGTCGAAATGTCACTGACGTTGAAGTCAGATTTACCACGTCCGCCCTTCTTTTCCTCTACTGGCTTAGCCATAGACTCAGGACCGATCCGCAGACAACTCCAGTTCATCTTAGAGGTGAACTCTTCTTCGTCACTCGCGCCACGCATCTTGGTAGTCGTAAACGTCATACCTGGAGTATCTCCCTTGTGGGCGGTTAGTGTAAAAGCGGCGTCTGGGGCATCGAGAATACCCTTTGAAAAGCGAGCTTCGCCAGATGCGTCAATCTGGTAAGGTGAATAGACTGGAAAACGACGGTCCTGCGCGATTGACTTCAATCCCGCCGAAACGTAAATCTGCTCCTGCCAGTCCATATTATTGATACTATGATTTGATCCCGCAACACGCTTGACTTTCTGCACGTAGTCGACAACGGCTAGTCCGATTTCTTCACCCTTTGCGACACGTTTATCAATTTCTGCATTGATACGGCCTAGCGTAAGATGTGGGTCATAAATAATATCAAGGTGATCGGCGCGAAGTGGTTGACGGGAGACAGACTTGTGGAAGTTATCGAAAGCTCTATGCTTCAGATAAGCTTCGTAGGCTTCCTCGCCATCAATGTAGCGGTTGGACCACCACTTTGCCAGACGCATCCATTCGTCTGTGTCCATATCACGGTTACGAATTTTGCTAAAGCTAATTCCCGTGTCGATAGAAGCGTCACGCTGTAGAATTTCGCGTGATTCCATCTCGATGCTGAAATACAGCACCTTTTTCTTTTGCTTATTGATTACATGTCGAGCAATGTTAGAACCAGTAATAGACTTACCGGCACCTCTTAGACCTCCGACCATGATGTAATCACTTGGTCTAAAGTTGAATCGGTTATCGAACTCGTCGTTAAAACCTAGGGTGATTCTGCCTTCCATTTCTTCCTCCGAGTCAAACAAACTGATCTTCTGCATCGTCTCCTCGGCGGCAGTCAATTCTACTTTATCTTCTAGATCCATTCCGATCTGTTGAATATGCCGTACTACTTCTTCCGCCGTCTCGAAAGCCATAGATGCGTCGACCCACTTATCCATCTGGTACAGTGCTTCGCGCTGGGCATACTCGCTTTTAAGCTGTTCTAGTAGGAAGTCGGGTTCGGCTTCTGTTTCAATACTTTCAAGTGCATAAACTTTATCAAGCGTAGCTGCATCACGTACACTTAGTTTCAGCTCCTCCAGTGTGGGAAGCTTATGAAACGTATCTGAGTGCTTGGTAATAACCTCAAAAAGAGTCTGATGCTCGCTTGGTAGATAATGCTTACGCACGTTTGTCCACGTGTCGAAGTCTTCCAACTCCAATACGCGGAAAATAAGTGCGCTAGCTAGGTTCAATCTAAGTCCCTCCAAACAAGATTAGGCGGAGAAGCAATGCGCTTCCCCGCCGTTTTCTTCAGTCAAGAAGGAGGATTACTTAGCCGCCTTCTCTGCCTTTGCGGCACCGTCGTAGTCCTTTGCGGTGACTGCACGACGCGTCAGCATCGTCTTCACACCACGCTCGGTCTTATCGAGGGCGGCTGCAATCTCCGCAACCGTCTTGCCGGAGACGTCGCCCAGGCTATCAAGCGAGTCAGGAGCCTGACCCTTCACGTCGCGCTGCTTTGGCATCGTCAGCGAGTCGTCGTTGCGAAGCAGGCTAAGTGCCTTACCACGAACGCTGGCGACTGGCTTACCAACTGCGGTTGCGATATCCTCGACGAACGCGCCATCGCGCATCATCTTCTCAACCGTTGCGGCCTCGTCGTCCGTGTAGGTCTTGGTCGTCTCTGGACGCGGCGTTGGCTTGACGTTACCCGTCAGTTCCATGCTCAGGATCTTACCCTGAATTGCGCGCGCTCCGAACTTTCCGCCTGCGAAGTTTGCAGCGATCTCTGCGTAGGTGTACTCACCGTCGTGGCCCTCTACGAACTCCTGCAGATCAGCTGCCTCTTCGTCCGAGAACGCCTTTGGAGCGGCAGATGCCAGCTCAACCTCGTGACCCAGCTTGCGAAGCTTGCTGGAGATCGAACGTGGTGAAGTTTCCAGTTCCTCGGCCAGACGGGTGACAGTAGCCTTGGTTACTGGGCTCTCACCGTTAACACCAGCTTCAAGAGCCGAAGTGCGTTCGTCGTTCCACTTAGGAAGTGCATTAGTAGTCATTAATAATTCTCCATGTATTCTTTTAGGTTATGTATGATCTGGACGCCATCATTGGCGGCCTTGATTGTTTTAGCGGTTTCTACGCCGCTTTCGTTCACAAGGATTGTAACGTCTTTCGTAAGACTATCCTTGACAGTAAATCCCAGACTTTCCAAGGCTGCTTTGGCCGCTGCTTTAGTGGGGTAGCTTTTTAGCTTACCGCTAATGCAGACAACGCCATTATCACCCGTCGGTCTTGTATCTTTGGAAAACTCAAAGCTGAATGGAAGATGACTATAGCTGTCAAAGTTATTGTTTATCCAATTCAGTAGGTTTTCAGTCGCCTTAGGCCCTATTCCAGCCTCTTTACAAGTATAGTCGTTAATTTCAAAAATGTCAACAACTATTTTAGAAAGCTTTTCGGTTGCCGTCTTTCCGATTAGCGGAATTCCGAAAGCTGGAAGAACCGTGTTAAGCGGTTCCGACTTCGATCGCTCAATTTCGGTAAGCAGCTTAGCAGCTGTCTTTTCCGAACCAAGCATCATCACCGTATATTCTGCATCCAACAAGTAAATGTCTTCAACAGTTTGCAAGGCGAGCTTCTCGATCGTGCTGGGGCCTAGACCCTTGATCTTCAGAGTCTTGGCGAAGTGCTCCAATTGCTTGAAACCCTTTGCAGGACAGTCATTATTTTTGCAGTAAAGCTGGTCATTGACCCAAATAAGGGTCGAGTCGCAGCTTGGGCAATTCGTAGGTGCTTCGATCAATTGACTGTCTCTCTGCTCTTGATGACTCATTATATCCACTTTTGGGGTCAGAGTCAAGGGTTAAATTTTTGGAGGTTAGACCTCAGTGGGAATCGTCTTCAAAATTTCTTTGAGGGCGGAAATATTGAAACACTCCGTGTGACCACCAAACTTTTGCTGTGGTTTGTACTTTTCATCGAGCCACAATTCGTGCAGATACTGCTCCAGGTAGAACACCTCTTCTAGTGTTCCGTAGACCAGCTTCTGAATACGAATCTCGTAGCCCTTGAAACCTAGAGATCGCTTTATTGCGTCTCTAAAGTTCGTACCTTTTGTGATTCCAATTTTAACGGCTTCTCTTTCGGAGGTTGCGCGGTTGACAAGAACAACGCAGTAGAGAACACCAGGTTCTTTAGCCTTTTCAGGGTGGTTCTCAAAGAATGTGGGATTATAGCCCCCTAGACTCATCGAGCCATTCCTTTAGTTCGCCAAGGCCTGCTGAGCCGGTCTTTCGAGCAACTTCCTGCTTGTCCTTAATCAGAACAAATGCTGGAATACTACGAATGTGGTAATCTGCACGAAGCTGTGGGTTGTTGTCGATATCGACGTCGGTGAACTTGATCTCGTCTTCCAAGTCGATCTTGAGCTGATCCATAGTAGGCATCATTGCCTTGCACGGACCGCACCAATCTGCGTAAAATTTAAGTAGTGTGTACAATCTAGTCTCCATATACTCGACGTATAACCTTAGGGATAATCTCCCCGGATCGAATAATCTCAATCGAACAGCCAATCTCTAGATTGAGCTTTCGAATATGAGCAATATTGTGTAGGGTTGCATAAGTGACAGTTGCGTCACCGATTTTCACTGGTTTAATAATAGCACGAGGAGCAACAACTCCGCTACGACCAACCCGCCATTCAACATGTTCTAGCGTAGTAACTACTCCCTCCTGTATTTCCTTGAGGGCGTATGCACCGCGTGGATGCTTACCAGTAAAACCCAACTCTTCAAACAGAGCGTTGTTGTTAACACGAAAAACCAAGCCATCCTGCGGAAACTCGTCCCAATCGCAGTCACCGATCGTTTTGAAGTTCAAACCGGCAAGCAGCTTGAGATCGTCACGGTAAGTGGCAAAGTATGCCGGAAGAATACCGTAGCTGACAAAAGCCAGCTCACGGGTCTTAAACTCTTCTAGCGACTTTAGATTGAGTGCGCCGGCTGCGTAATTGCGAGAATTGGGGATAGTCTTAGGAGCAACTACCTCACCGTTAACTTGCATAACCGGAATCAGCGTATCTAGCTTGTTTGGAACTAAAGTACGAAGCTTCTCGGTAATATCCAGTCCGGCGACTCCGTCGCCACGAGTCAAAGCGAGCGAAAGCCGTCCCTCAATATAAAAAAGAGAGACTGCTGCACCGTCAAGCTTAGGTGTTTCAACAATGTCATCGCTGGGAAGCTCGATCTGCTTTCCACCGACGAAACACTTTTGCAACGAGTACAGGCGATAAGCGTGTGGGATTGCACGACTTACGTCAACTGCTGCTCCCACACGATCATAACCGTAAATACCTTCTAGCCGATCAAACTCTGCGTCTGTAATAATCGGTTCCCCGGCTTCATACTTGGCGGCTGCATAGGCTAGAAAGTTTCTCATGGCTGGTAAATGTTTCCTATTAGATCTTGGAATTCTTCTACGATTACTTGCTTTGCTTCTGCTAGTGACAGAATCTCAACAAGACCGCGGAACATTTCTTTGCTGTTTTCAATTCCGAGAGGCATATTAACGCCTTCGTTGGATGGCTTAAAATCACCCTCGAAATCCCTGTAGTATTTGCGAAGATATAGATACTCAACTCCTCGAAACTCGTTGATACCTAATCTTACTTGAATGTCTTTTACTTCGTCGTAATAGACGATATGGCTGTAAATCTCATCGGACATTCTTGCCTTCCTTCAAGGCATTGCTCAGTGGCACCACGCTGGTGACATTCGCAGCCTTGAGAAGACGGTATGAGTCTACATCCCAGCAGTATAGAAGGACCGTTTCATCGGTTTCCTTTGCTCTATTTTGCTTGTCCTGAATGTAGTCATTGTCAAAATCAAGCGTACATACGTTGTACTTCAACTTGTTTGACTCAGCGCTTCTATAGTTGATGATTGCATCGCCGTAGTCTTTTACAGCGCTGATAAGTTCTTCTTTTGTCATTATTACTCCAAAGGCAGGTTGGCACTCTAGCTTTGGTTAGGTTTACTTATTGGAATACTAAATGTCTCTGTATTGCCTTTGCGTAGGACATTTGTTTCCACTAGGTAATCACTATATTTTTGTTTAAGTTTCTGCTCTTGTTCAAACGCTTCGTAACCTGTTGAAAAGCTTAAAAACCAGACACACTTCATTTCAAGCTGGACCCATTCCGGCCCAAATCGCTCTTTTAGTGTTTTGTTCGTTACTCCTAGCTTGTAGATGATTTTACCTCGATCTTTGAGGCTAATAAAATACATACTAGCTGGTTTATCATACTTGAACCCGGCGGTCGAACAAAGTGGACAACCACGACCCTTTAGAATATCATCAGGCCTTACGTTCCACTCATGTCCTTTTATACAAGCATGAAGAATGGGCTTCTTTGCAGCTATATACTGCTCCAAGGGATAGAAATCTATTTCTCGGTCTAGAAGCTGTTGCTCATACTGTTCATGGGTTTTCTGCATTTGACATGAGTAGACACGGGCTAAATCGCTCTAGCCCGTGTCAAGATATTAGTCGTCCGTGGACGAGGTGATCGCGGTGATAACCGCGGTGAAGTACTGAGCGGCCTTACCCGTCAGCTTGCTCACAATCTCGCTGTCGACCTCACCACCGTTGCTGGTGATGGCCTCAGAGAGAGCAGCGTGTGCAGCTTCCTTGCTTACGCGAGGAGCCTTGTCGCCCGATGCAGTAGTCGTGGTCGTGCTGCCACCGGAAGCTGGCTTAGCAGCGTCCTTCTTTACGTACTTACCGGACTGCGTGAGAATCATGCGCACTGCGTTTGGCGAGTGTCCCATATCCTCTGCGATCTTCTTGACGATCTCCATGGAGTTCGCAGGAGTTGGATCCTGCTCCAGGTACTTGTCGATAAGTTCCTGCTTCTGTTCGTCGGTCCAAGTTGCCATTTTATTGGTATTCCTTCTGTTGTTAGAGATGCATTATATGATTTTGTAAGCGTGAAGTCAAGAACTATTTTAGTCGTTGCTAGTCAGAGACTCGGCTGGAACGCAGTAATATTGCGTAACAATACCCGGAACCTTAGGCACTTCGTTTACCATATTAATAAAAGCCGTAGTGCAGGCTTCCGAGGATTCAAAAGATTTATGAACCATCTTATGCTCATTCGGATTTGCTAGATTGAGCAAAAAGATAATTAGAATTGTTTTCACTGATTTGTGTCTTTCCAGATGGCGTATCTTGCCAGCTTATATTGTACTCGCCGATTGATCTTAGCTCGGTCAAGCTTGTTTTCTTGAATTAAGTAAGTCAGACTAGCCAGCAAATCGCCAACCTCGTCCTCTAGTTCGCTGCGAAGATCCTCGCCTTTGTAGTAGATACTTGCACCACGAATGGACATAATCTTACCACAAATTTGAAGAACTTCGCCGCTTTCCTCGATAACCTTGGCCAATCCAGGCCAATTGGTATTTTGCATCGTATACCCGGCATCGGGGTTTGCCGACGCCATTAGCTTGGCGTACTGTTCGGATCGTTGCCGAATCATCTCAGGTGTACTAATTTTCATTAAATCTCCAGAATTAGATTTGGATCAAAGTTCTCGTTCTCTGGCTCACCATTCGGGCTCAAATGAGCGTAGCCACGCGGATTCGCCACAACACGAGTATCACCGATCATGTAATCGTGCGAGGTGCACGTGTCCATGAGTCCACAACTTAATGCTAGGATGTGCGTCGATGTAGCGGTCCAAGTCCGAAGCATAACCGTAGTTAATCAGACCGGCACCACGAAAGCGCTCGGCAATGCTACGCATACTGGGTGCGTGGTGGCCCACAACGACCATACGGTCGTGCTTTGCCGCAGCTTCGTCAATTAGACGCACAGCTTCGTAGTTGTAGAAAAGCGTATCGTTTGGTCGCAGCTTACGATAGCTTCCACCCTGGTTGCGCTTGATAAAGTGATAGTCGTTCAGACCACTCTGCACAGCCAGCTTTGCACCCATCATATCCCGATTGAAGTCGGTCCACAAAGTCGTGCCAAAGAAGTGGACTCCGTCCAAATCAATGCTGGTGTTATCCAGGATCGTCAGATTGGGAATCCAGCGCAGGTTGTTCTTCAGCGTCACAAATGTGTCGTCGAAACGCCCGCTGTAGTGTTCGTGGTTGCCTAGAACATAAATTACGCGCGGAAAACGCGCACAGGTACGCTCGAACCAGTTCAACCAGTCTTGTGCATCCTGATAGTACGGCGACTGCTCGCTGCGCTTGAAATAATCCGCAACGACAATATCGCCGGAGAGAACGAGAACGTCTGCTCCGGCGTTAGTAATTTCAATTGGAGCGAACTCCATGTGTAGGTCGCTCACTAGCTGGATTTTCATTTTGTTCACTTTCTGCTAGTCGCTTCATCGTCTCTGGAAACCTATCATACGTTCTGCGAGCTAGAGAGTCAAGATCTAAATTAGACCTCGTCCCCGAAGGGTGGAGTCCACTCGATGACGGTCCCATCGGCAGCGGTGTACCGAACTCCTTCGGTGGTTGCATTTTGAGATAAGTTTCCAACGAACTTTCCTCGCTTACATCCAAACGATCCCCAGACAAGTTCTTGTCCGTAGAGATTTCGCATAAATACTGCTGGTACAGTGTGTCCCAGAACAGTGGCGTGTCCCACGGATAGAACTGTGGTAGAGGGGAGAAAGCGTGATCGAATTTCATTCTGCGACAACATTCCCGGCTTGGTCATACATAGTTACCTCAATTTTAGGGCGATCGGCCTCATAGCCCTCAAGCTGCTCATCCCAGTCAAACTCTTCTAGGACTTCGGCCATTACGTAGTAAAGAAAAGCATCTCGGCTAATATTTCCAGTAATGTCGCCAGGATATACTCCGGCCATATTTTCCAGAAGCTCCGCCGCTTCACGCAGCTTTTTCGCTTCATACTCAACCGATTCGGGCAACATCAAACTCTCCTAAACTGGCAAATTCCTCATCGTCCGTAGACACAGGTTGCGCACGACAGTGCGCCTCATACTCATCCCAGAACGGCTTGTTACGCCGCTCAATCTCATCCGCTAGAATACGAAGAGTATTTTCGTCAAAGTAGCCGATGACCCTGCCGTCTGTAGTCTTAGGCCAGAATGCCCAACCTAAGCTGGCTATTTCATTTACCAGAAGGCCGTCCTTCTCTAGTTGTTCGAAGAACTTATCGTGCGTCGATTCGGGCATTGATTTCCTCCAGACTGATTGGCGTGTAGTTAATATGCTCCATGCACACGTTGATGTAGCGATCGTCTACGACCTCTTTGAGAACATCGCCATGAGCGCCAATCAGGGTATTCTTCATCACCAGATTGTCGTGCGTATGACCGTGCACGTTCACATTCCACCGCGTTGACAGGCAGCTAGGATGGACCGGAATGTGCGTTGCAACGAACTTGTCGAACTTGTGAAAAGCCTCGACAGCTTCGATACCTGCATCGAAGTAGTCCTTGTTCTGGTTCTTGACAAACGGATCATGGTTGCCCATGAGCAGTTTGAGACGACCGTTCAGTCGGCTCACCAGATGAAAGTTGCGTCGAGCGATGACAAGATCACCCAGCAGATACACGCGATCGTTCGGCTTGACGACACGATTGTGATTCTCGATGATCGTCTCGTTCATGTCTTCCGCGTCGACAAAGGGACGCAGGGGCGTCACGCCGTCACGCTTGAAGAACTTCATCATGTTCTCGTGGCCAAAGTGATGATCACTGGCGAAAAATACGTTGCTCATTATCGCTCCAGACTATACATACATTCGGTGGTCAGCAAGAATCTACCGTTATCTAGCTGAATAATGGTTTGAAATGGGGCTGTTTCATCGTCCCGTACAATTACGCCAGAATGCTTTCTGCTCGCATCGTACTCGTAACAAACGGAAACCCGCTTACCTACCCACGTACCCTGTTCCGGGTAACTATCGAAATTAATACCTGCTTGAATGCCCATTACCACCGCCTCACATGAATGTCTTGACCACAGTTAGGGCAAGCGAAGCCATCCGCTCCGTCCGATCCACCACCGTAGTCCTTACCGGACCAGAGGTTGCGAACTTCGCCTTCAGTATATTCAACGATCGAAGCGCACTTGCGACAAGTAATGCGCTTTACTGCCTGCTCGTCACGTCCAACAACTTTTGCCATTTCTGTCTCCTTATGCACTCATTATAGTTCGAACGGCCACCCAAGTCAACACGTAACTTGAGGTGACCAAAATTTGCGTGTTCGGCGCTACCAAACGCGAAAAAGCCCGCCAATTTCTTGGCGGGCTAATTTGGAGCGGGTAACGAGATTCGAACTCGTGTTGACACGTTGGCAACGTGTAGTAATAGCCTCTATACGATACCTGCAATAGTGGAGGAGAGCTAGAGAGTTGAACTCTAAACGGGTATTAGCCGTTCCTTTGCGCTAGCAGGGCAAGACGACCACCAGGCCGCATAACTCTCCAATAGGTTTAAAAGATCCAGGTGGCTATAAGACCGACTAGAAAGCCGGAGAAACCTACCAGGGAGTACGCGAATACGGCAGAAACGCCGTCTTCGTAACCGTCATCGAAATCGTCGTTTTCGTAAGTAAAACCAGAATCCTGCATTATACACCTCTCTTTTTGCGACGAGCCTCAATCCAGTCGCCAGCTGCCGTCCAAGCGTACCAAAGTACCCAAAGAGGCCAGATTGCTGCAACTACGAAGTGAAACAGTCTAATTTCAGCTTGATGCTTTGGAGCCTCTGCAAAGATGGCAACAAGGAATCCAATGAATCCTAGAACATATACGACCAATAGAACGATTGACCAAACTGGCATTGTGACTCCTAAAAGTGGAGCCCCCGAAGGGAGTCGAACCCTAGCACAAGAGGGTAGAAACCTCAGAGCCTATCCATAGGCGGGGGCGTTAAATTGTTGATCGGTAATCGCACTTCTGACCGGCATACTCAACTGGCGTAAGCGCTTTAATGTAGTAGTCGGGAGTCGTAGGTTCGTTATTGTATTTCAGATTATACGCTGATACAAATCCAATTGCATCTTCGTAGGAGTCATAAGGACCGGCGTAACCGTCAACCTTTGCACCCCAACCACGTTCGCTCTCATACATCGGAACTACGTACTGCATATTACCTCTTTTTTGTTAAAGTGTAGAACGAAGCTGAGGCCGACCAGGCCTTCCGACCTAGGGCGTGTACCATATTTCGCTACGAGGAAGCATTTCGCCGCGCTCGGCTGGAATCGAACCAGCAACCTCGACTTCGCCTATAATGGTGATCCGAGAAGGAGTCGAACCTTCCCTACAGGCTTCGTAAACCACGTGGCATCCATACCCCGGACCAATTAGTTTATTTCGGAATGTGTTTCTCTAAGTAAGGATACATTTGAGCTAAAGCCTTAAACAACTTTAGTTCCCTATCAGTGAGTGGCTGCTCTGGCAGGCCGACTCGATCACTGCGGAAGAACCTAAACCCAATACGAGTTAGTTCTTCCGCAATATCCGCACCAATTAGATCAAACTTACTTACCATCTAGCCTTACCACGAACACAGTGATCTGCTGCGTAAGATGCAGCGAAAGCTTCTGGCTTAATCTTCGGATGAATACCCGTAACACCCAGAACATAACCAACTGCTTCCGCGGCTGCTTCGTTCGACTTGTGCTTTGGGCTTGCGTTAATGTCAAGGTGGATTTCACAGTGACGACCGTCAAGCACGTCGGCAATTGCGTCAAAAACGTCGATTGCGTGCTGCGCTTCCGTGACCATTCGTACTCGAATGTTTCGGAAGTCTGGTTGTACCTCACTGTAGTGAAATACGCGAGCACCGTGCTTTGAGTTCATGTGAACTACGATAACCGTGGTGTACTTTGCAAACCATCGGTTGTTATCCTTGAACACCTTGGAGTCGCAGCCGATGTAGACGCTAGACTCTGGCGAGGACGACGCGATGATCGCCTTTGCTAAATCATAGTTGTCAGTCATTGTACTGCTTTCCTTAGGTGGTTGAAAATGGTTGCGGACCCCGGAGTCGAACCGGGAGGGGACCTAGCTTATGAGACTGGTCTGGACCACTCCTGCGCCGCAATGAACTGTATAAATATGGCGAGAGACCGGAGACTCGAACTCCGCTCGGCGGTTTTGGAGACCGCTGCCATCACCTGATCGGCCTGACTCCCGTATTTGGTACTAGAGGCGGGGATCGAACCCGCAAGCGCCGGAGTTTGAATCCAGCAGGTATACCATGTTCCCGTCACTCTAGCATGGTGGTAGCACTAGGGATCGAACCTAGGACCGTTCGCCTATCAAGCGAAAGCTCTACCAGTTGAGCTATACTACCAAAACTATACTCGGCTTACTCACATTTAAGTGGTCGGGG
>Ga0214502_1000010_pt1 | contig 21807 bp, 19 predicted proteins | sample G5R2MT_8_FD_206151 | JGI IMG/M metagenome (GOLD analysis project Ga0214502, IMG submission 206151) | Metatranscriptome of phyllosphere microbial comminities from switchgrass, GLBRC, Michigan, United States - G5R1_NF_12SEP2016_LR2... | ecosystem: Host-associated > Plants > Phyllosphere >... | reverse complement strand
CGTAATTCTGAGTTCCGTTAGCTGCGCCCGATAGATCCGTACTTCCATCATCAAAGGACACATCTCGGCTAGCATCCGTTATGTACGTATAACGCTGCTTTGAGGTAGACACCTGACCAGAATTTGTATCAGGACGTGACGGGCGCTCGAACTTAATAAGATGTGCGTACTGGAACGGCTCATGACTGAGCAGTAGGTCCTTAATATCTGGGTGAAGAGGTCTTTCAGTTAACATTGTTTCTCACAAAAATACCCGCCACAAAGGACGGGTAGAGGGGCCCGCTTAGTTTATGAGTGAATTATAACACCCACCCAACCACAAGTCAAGCAAAATTTTCTTTACGGTTGTATCTCTTCTACTGCTAGACTGAAGGACCATAGATTATCTGTATTAATAGAATGCTCCTGTACGTCTGACTTAGAAATGACTCTGAATTTAGGATTTACCACAATCACCCTAGCATTATCGTTAGCGTATCGTTGTAGGGGCGGAGATATTCCAAGCCTCAGTTCATTTCTAGGTGGCTGCGTAGTACCAGCCTGGTAGTAGTCATACGTTTCTACTGTAGTCACTTTGTACACCTTTTGGTGGTTGAAATCCGCAGGATCTACGATATTAAACATATCACCTGGGCGAAGCTTCCCCACAAAGTTAGCTGTATTGTGCCAAACCTTTAAAGTAGAGGAACCGGCTTCATGTGCAGTACGGACGTACGTATTATTAATGCCATTAAATGTTAGATCTTTCGGACGAGAGTACTGTGGAAGTATAACATAAAAGGGATCTCGACGAGGATTTCTCCCCGCCAAGAACGTATCTACCGGATCAAACTGTGATCGGAACATAGGATTGTACGAGATGGTGAACTCGTAGTGCTGTGAGCCACCATCTCGTTGAATACCTCTACCGCTGATTGTGCGGGATACTTGAGTATCAGTAACTGATTGGAAGTTAAGAGCCGAGAAACCTGGACCGGGGGTACCAGTAGGACTGATATCTCCCGCATCCGTTATAGGATTCGCCGGGTCCGGCAAGATGTTAGAAAAGGCTGTGAATGTTGCCATTATAGTCTGCTATTCCCCGTTGCGTTCGGTCTTGAGTAAACATTCGTGTTTACGTCTTCCATGAAAGGCTGTCCGTTTGCATTAGCTGCACTTCGGAACATGCGGATCAGATTACCCTGCTGCTTCATAAGTACGTCCTCAACACCAGAAGCGTCGATCGCGTTAATATGGAAGTTTGCAGTTACTGGTGCACCGCTATTGTTGTCGTTCGCTGGTCGTACCGAGATAGAGTTTTCACTCATCTCAATAGTCTCTGGCCCCTTCTCGCCTACAACGTAGGCCGTATTACCATAACCTCTCGGTAGGTCACCACCATAAGCGGATCCGATAACAGAGTAGTTTCCAGAATTTGTTCCGGTTCCCTGCTTACCACGAAGATAACCAAGTTCACCGCCAACGTTTGTATTTTGCTTTGCAAGATCCACACTATCACCGGTCTTACCGATGCTTAGTGTAGGTGTTTCAACGCCCGCCGTTGCGGTAGCCGCAGAACTCTGATAGCTAGTGCCTGCGATGATGCCCAACTGAGCAGCACCCATAGCACCAATGACACCTGCTAGGATTACGTTCGCTGGGAACGGTAGTCCTGAGCCAAGAGCCTGAGCAACACCTGCTGCGGTACCAATTACGGCCTGAGCCATCATCAGTTTCTTATTGGTGTTGAACTGCTTACGAGCAATTGCGTCTTTCTGCTTATCAAGACTTGCGATCTTTGCTAAGCTTTCTGCGCTCTTGCCGTCCCTCTTAGTTTCGGCATCAATCTCGCGCTGGATTGCGTCTTCTTTTGCTTGCGCGCTTGAAGATAGAACACCCTGAATCGTAGATAGCGCCGCTGATGCAGCCCCTGCGATTGCAGATACGCGATTTCCGAAGTCCTTCGCTGCGTCACCAGTTGTGGTGGTCATAGCGTCGAACACGTTATCGATACCGCTTGCTACGCTAGACATACCCGATGCCAGTGTTGCTACAACTTCACCATCCGGACCAAGGGCCTTTAGGTTTTCAATAGTAGCTGACGATAAAGCATTGAAAGCATCCAGTGTGTCCTTTACACCAAACTTAGGCGATACAGGCTTTACATCTTTCAGCTGGTCCGTTAGGTTTGCAATCGGCTCACTCCAATCAACCTTAGGTGCGGGAACATTTAGATCCGCACTAAGAACAGAAACTGGAGTCTGCTTTGTCTTGCTTGCTTCAGCTGTAACTTCCGAAGAAGGTACCTGAGGAGGGGCAACCGCTACTGGAGCATTGGTTGCTACGACTGGTGTTCTAGGTGCTGCATTTGCTACGACGGCGTTCTGTGCATACTTAATGCGCTTAGCATCTTGGGCTTCTGCCTCACCTGGTCTTTCGTATCCCTTGCGGAATGCTACGGCTGCTTCAGCTACGCTGTTAGCTGCTAGAAGCATTTTCTTTGCTGCGCCTTCGGTACCGTTCAGCTGCTTATTAATAAACTCAAGCTGCTCGTTAACCGTAGACTGTGCAATACCGTGTCCGTACTCCTTAAAGAACTCAGCTTGGTTTCTCTTACTGAATTGCGCTAGTCCTGCCATACCACTTTCGCGGTTAACAGCCTTAGCGTTAAGTCCAGACTCCTGCTGTAGATTTCCGGCAATACCAGCAGCTTGAGCTACCGTGTATCCCTTCTTAGTGAAGAAGTCTACAATCGTCTGCAACATTGCTGGTGCGGAACGATTAACGGATACGTCGCTATCTCCGGAGAGATTGGTTACGTTTGAGGTAATTGCCTGAACAGCTAGTAGCTTGTCAATGGCTGCAATCCAAGCATTAATGCTCAGGATTAGCTTGTCATTAGAACTCACGATAGGGTTAGCTACCTCGTTTCTCATGATTTCGCGCTGTGCCTGACTCTCTGCACGAACGACCTTTACAGAATCTTCTGGTCTTGCAGTTTCTAGTGTTCTCTGTGCGCTCATTGCAGCATCACGACGCTGCAGAATGCCTTGAATGTCACCAAACATCTGTGTAAACACAGTGTTACCTCTACGAGGTGCTAGTGCTGTTTCTAGGGTAGTGCGTGCATTCTTAAGTCCAACATCAAGTGCTGCCGTAGCTGCATTTGCTGCCTTTGTAAGATCGACGTTTTCTAGCTTATTGATTGTTGCGTCTAGCTGTGCGATACGAACCTGATTCTGGGCCACATTCGGATCCAGATTATCACGTCGTGTACGTAGCTCTTCTGCAAGTGCAGCTTTCTGAGCATCTAGAAGAGCGAACTGTAGATCGATCATACCCTTCTTAAGGCTGATTTCCTGAACAGCAAACTTATACGCTGCTTCAGCGGCCTTAATGTCGATGGAATCATCACCAGCTTGGCTGATCTCATAGCCACCACGCTTAGCTTCTGCCTTTATACGTAGCTCATAGCTATTCTGAATTTCGTCAGCTAGCTGCTTCTGTGCATCAATCTGCTTCTGGACCATGTCCAGAGACTGCTGCTGCCAGTCGAGACCTTCCTTGCGAGTGTCGAATACGACCTTCTCAAGAATGGCTAGTCTTCCAGTTGCATCCAACTGAGCGACCTGAACGGCGTAACCCTGGTTTAGAAGATTTAGTTCTCCGCCTAGATTATCTAGACGAGCCTTAGATGCTGCCTTCTGATCATCACTGACTGCCTTCACGGAGTCAGCTTCTGCGCTTTGAATTTGAGCTCTTAGCGTAGCCATTTGGCTAGCGTATTCGTCGTTTGCACGAACCTTAGCTCTGTCATTAGTCTGGTTTAATAGTTTGATTTGAGTACGTAGATCATCGTTAGAGCCATTCAGCAGTGCTGATGTTTTTGCGTAAGCATCATTGGTATCTTCTACCATAGCCTTTTGAGCAATAAGAGACTCACGACGTTTTGTCATGATCTCAGTCTGCTTTGTGGCTTCTGCTGCTGCCTGCTGTGCTGCTGTGGATTCCGCCGTAGCCAGCGCCGAACGCTGGTTTGAAAGATTCTCAATGGCCGCGCTGTAACCTTCAATACTCTGCTGCGCTTCACGAATACCCTGCATATCGAGTGCAGTCTTGTTCAGTGTCTCAACAGTCTTATTTAGGTTCTCATACTGTACAACAGTTTCAAGACCAAGCTTCTTAACCTGTTCCTGTCTAGCAGTACCACCCTTCAGAATGTCTGCGACGTTTCCGCCCGATCCCTGAATTCTTGTTGCTGCTGCCTGCTCACGTAAGCTTGCTGCCTGAAGGCGCATAGAAACGTTGCCTTCATTAATGCTCTTGTTGTAGTTGTTGCGTGCAGCTAGAAGAGCGATTTCACCCTTTAGAACGTCACTCTGTGCCTGGATTTGGGTCTTAGCCTGGTTGATATAGCCTTCCAGAATGCTCTGCTGATTCTTAAGCTGTGCGCCCTGAATCTGTAGAACCTGGTTTTCAGCTCTCATTTGGGCTGCGATACCGACCCCAGTAGCTGCATAGTTTGCCGAATTGGCAGACATAGTAGCTTGTAGTACACTAAGCTGACTCTTCAGAACACGGTCGTAACGCTGAGCCTGATCGAAACGCTCCTGCGTTACACGAAGATCACGTTCTACAAGTAGAAGTGCACTTCGCTGCTCAACAATGGTCGTCTTTAGAACGCCTAGTCGAGCCTGCTCTTTCTTCGTTAGAGTTTCACCAAGTTCAACTCTGTGCTCTAGTGCTTGCGTTTCCGCGTCGGTAGCACGTAGTGAGTCTAGCTTTGCCTTAGTTTCCGTAGTTAGGAACTTCTCGGTGTTTGCACCAATTCCCTGTAGCAGATCACGCCATGCTGTTGTATCTGGAGCTGCAAGAGTTGCTGATGCGATCTTGAAACGGTTAATACCATTGATTGCAGCGTCAAAGCCCTTTACTACTCCGTCGAAAGGTGTCGAACCCTGTGCACTTAGTGCAAAGCTTCCGATTTCCTCGTTAAGAGTCTTAAATGACTGGACTAGCGAAGTTACTCGATCCGCCGCTTCTTTGTACTTACCATTGATCGTATCTGCGATAGCATTTACAGTCTTTACGAAATCACCGGCAGAAGTCTTGGTTAGAGCCTGGAAACCACCGCGCATATTAACTGCTGCCTTGGTAGCTTCAGGAGCCAACTGAATTAGCTTATCAAGAGTCTGAATAGACGCTGTGACCATCTTATCCTGACCGCCTAGTAGGGAGTACCCACCAAGCTTATCAGCACCAGCCTTTAGAGCTTCAGATCCGCGAGCAACACCTGTCTGGTAGCTGTCCGTATCGCGCTTATCATTTAGGAAGAATGCTCGTGCACCCGAAGATACAGTCGATTCAGGGTCTTCTTTATTTACCTTTTCCTTAATGTTTAGTAGCTTCTGATATCCATCTACGAGAGTAGAGATAGCATTTGATTGAATTGTAAGTGAGCGTTCAGTACGAAGTGCTGCATCAGCAGTAGAGCTATTCGTTCGCTCCATTTCCTTCAAGCTTGCCGTTGTGCTCTTCAGAATTTCCTGTAGGTCATTAAAGCCTTTACGAAATTCTTTTGTTTTGTCGGAAGTGAAGTAGTCTACGGCCATCTTTACGAGGCTAAATGCAAACAGAACCTGTCCGAGAATCGGAATAGCCGCAAGGAACCCGCTTCCGATCGTCTTGATCGCGGCTCCTGCTGCGAAACCTGCGACACGAAGTTTGTTCATGCCAGTTAGTGGTTCGCCGGTAGCCTTGCCTAGAGCAGCCATAGCTGCGGCAGCTTCGGCGATAGAAGCCTTGATGCGTGCCAGCATACTGATCTTTTGCGTATCAGCAAGCTTGTCCGCCATTTGCGTCTTCTTTAGAGCAGTTGCATAAGTTCCCGTAGCAGTTACTAGTTCCTTAACTGCGCCGATGTAGTTGCGTGTAGATGCAGCACCTACTGCTGCTGCTACGCCTTGTGCTGCGGCTGCCTGTCGGCTTGCTGCGCTTGAACGTAGGTTAGCTTCAGTAATCGTCTTCTGCTGAGCAAGATTACGAGCAGCAGCATTTGTATTCTCAGCCGCAATTGCACGAATAGCATCGATACGTTGCTGTGTAAGCGCGATCGTTGCGGTCTTTTCATCAGCTCTCTGCTGCTGCTGTGGGTTAGAAGGAGTAGCATAAGCAGGATTCTGAACCATAATCGCTCTATCGATTCGGTTCTTTGACTCCAGACTATTGATTACCTTTGCAAGTTCTCTAGCACTAGCGGTGCCGTCCTTGATCTTCGCAGACATAGCTGTGAAAACCTTGGGTCCTGCCGCATCTATCTGGGCTAGGCCCTTTAGATTTGCTAGGAAGTTTGAGTCAGTCGCCTTTGCCTGTGCAATTGTGGCCGCAGTAGACGCCTTGATTGCTGCTGCATGATCGAGGGCTGCAAGTGCTGCCGCTTGAGTTCGAACTACAGTAGAAGCTAGCCCCGGTAGAAGCTGCTTCGCAAGAGTGCTTGCAAATATAGTAAACACACCCACAAGAGCCATTGGCGAACTTGCAAGTAGACCAGCTAATGGTCGGAATACTGTATTTAGAGCACCTAGCGTTGAGTTCGTTAAATTGGTTACACTAGAGGCTAGAACGTCGTAATTCTTTGAGTCACCTGCGGCTTCAGAAAGTCCACCGAACTTAAGTTCAGCTTCTGCAAGAACAGCGTTCAAGAATCCCTGACGCTTCTCATAGTTCGTTAGCTGCGTTTCACTCTTACCTAGAGTTGCTGCATACTTTGTGTTAGACTCGGTCAGCTTTGTCATGATGCCAAGTTCGTCCAGAAGTTCTGGCTCAAGCTTAACAACACCACGAGTTAGTCGATCGAGTGAATCTGTCATGTTTCGACCAAGTGCGAATGACGCATCCTTGGCCGCTTCACCTAGACGCTTGATAGTTTCACTACCAAACCCGGCGGATGAAATCTGTGCGGTTGAACGCAGCGCCTGCTCCATGTTAATGGCGTCGCCCGTTACTTCTCGTAGACCGGCAGCAGCTACTGTGAGCGCCTTACCTGTACGAGCACCTGATGCTTCTAGACCCTTAAAGATCTGCTCAACCTGCGATGCTCCGCGTAGCGCGTTAAACGCAGCCGAAACTGCGAATACGTTTGCTGCGAGCGTTGCGTAAGCGCCAACTAGCCCGCTAGAACCACCGTTGCCGATGGTTTCAGCGAGCTTTGAGAAACTCTTAGTTGAGTTGGCAGTTCCAATAATACCCTTCTTCTGGGTATCAAAGAAGTCAGTCTGGTCCTTGTTGGCTCCCTTAACTCTGGAGCCGGTACGTGTTACTTCGGCACCCAGACCAGCGAGTGCTTTTTTAATAGCCTCGACGTCTGCGCCACCTTGTACCTTTACGCGTACCGTAAATTCGGAATTGGCCATTTATTTACCTAATCAAGCCTTACTTGCTCGCTTGATCTTGTCGCGCTCCGACTTTAGGGCAGCTGCTGACTTCTGTATGATTTTGGAATCTAACCTTAGTAGTGTTTCTAGAAATAGTCGTCGGTCTTCTACCTCGTATACATCCATGTATATTGGTAGCTGTGTGTAGTCTTTACCGAGGTAGCCGATATCTGGAAATATGCGGTCACCAAGTTTATTGAAAAGGATCATTGCCTTTTGCACATCCGCCGGAAAGTCATTGACGTCCGGCGGAATTTCATCTTGGCTGGGCTCCTTGCCCATTTGCTCGCATAAGTCCAGATACTTGTCCAAAGTCATTTTGACTTCAAAGTTATTCTGCCACCTCTCCAGTCTCTGCCACAGCCTTTCGGTCTCGCTTTGAACGAAAGTTGTCAAGGTCATTTACAACCTCGTTCAGCCAGTTATCGAAGTCTACCGAATTCGAAACTAGTAGCTCGGCGTTCTCCTGGTCATATTCCAGCTCGCGATCTGGATCTTCTGCTTCAATATCGACCAGCATTAGCTGTTCGACGTAGGAAAGCTTGAGACCCTTCCAATCCTTAATTGTTGCATTCGTGAAGTCACGAATAAACTTCTTCTCGTTCAGCTGCTCGATAGGAATCTTGGACTTACGATCAAACTTGGTTTCTAGGCAGTTCTTTCGTAGGGCTACGATCTTCTCGCGACCAAGATTAACGATGTTGACCTCGAAACCGTCGAGGCCTGGGTAGCTGATCCACGCCGACTTAGTATCGACCATTAGGGACTTAAGATTCATTATTACTCCTTAGATGTTACGTTTTTTGATTACGTCTGCCAACGCGGCAGGGTTTGAATTCATTCGCCAATCATAGCTTTGAATATATAGGTCTTGTACTTCCAGTCGGTTAGTGTAAACAATAGATGGAACCAAAAACTGTAGGTTAGTTAACTGACCTACGGTTCCGATTTGAATAGATAGAGCACCGCCAATACTCCATGTATTTACACTATTTGTTTCATTTGTTACATATTGCTGGACAGTACCAGAGAGCGTTCTTGAGCCAACGACAAAAGCCTCAGGAAACTGTGTTCCCAAGGCGTCGCTTATCACCAAGCTGTTCTGTAATGTGGCAAAGTCAACCCACTGAACTTCATTCTTGAGTTCAACAGAGACTGAGGTAACATAGTTCTGCGTTACACCGCCAATAGCCACCAGCATTGCGCTGACTTGGTTGTAGGTCTGCTTTGCAGATCTTGTTTGCAAGGTTCCCGGAATTGTATCCGTAAACTTGCTAAGCTTTCTCGCTGTACCACTAAGGGATAGAGAGATGAAAGCGTCTTTTACAATCTGGAACGTACCAGATTCAAAAACTGACTTTTCTAGCTTGTATACCTCTGAATTACTTTCAACATACAGATCGGCCGTCTTAAGCGTCGCCTCACTACCTTGTTCATAATCCATTAACAGTTCTAGTACAATGTTCAGATCAGACTCTAGTAAGATCGGAACCGTAAAAGCAAAGTTAGCTGGATTAGCTTTGGTAATAACTGCATTCTCAAACATATTGTATTGCGAGTGCAAGGTCTTTACCGGCACGTTCGTCTCATTGAATGTTTGTGAGAAAGAAATATCAGGATAAATATCTAGAGCGTATCGCAGGCCGTTACGTACAACATACAGCTTAGTCTGTTTTTTAAAGTTATATGTTGCCATTCTCCTACCTCAGATACAAATGGGGGAGCACAAATGCTCCCCCGTAGTTCTTGTAGTATAGTTGTTCAGGACCATAATGTCAAGAACTATTTTGTTTAGACGCCTACGTAAGAAATCTTGGAGATTTCGTCCGTTCCGCTGATTGTTGATGGAAGTGCGTTGAACGCTACATCCACAGCAATAACGTCACCAATGTCAAACGCTGGAAGCGATAGGTGAGCCTGCGGGATTTTGAACTGCATACCTGGACCGATTGGGGCATCACCTGCGGCCTTACCACCGACATAGAAGTCGAGAGCAAATGCGTTGGTAATGGTGCTCGTTGCTAGGGAGAGATCCTCAAATAGCTCGATTGAGCCGTTCGTCTTCTCGTCCATGTATGCGGTAAAATTACCACTTACAGAGCGTGAACCCGTAACGTGTCCAAGTGGCTGATTAACGCGACCAATTGTATCTGGCGTTAGGAACGTGATACCGTTGTTGATCGTGATAGAACCACCCGTTAGCGTGATTGCGTAGGTCTTTGAAGAACCTGAAACCGAGCTAACTGCAACCATCTGAGTGAGACGGTTACGAATGAAGTTCGTGGTAAGATTATTACCTGCGACGATAGCTGCGGAACCGTTGAATGCTGCGACCTCTGTTAGAGATCCACCCATGCCGCTCCATGCTAGAGTTGCGATGCCGTCAATGTCGAAGTTAATCGAGACTTCGTTTGCAACAGCGCCCGTGATCTTGTAGATCGTGTGGTCGCCAGAAGCTACATAGTTTGCAGATGACGTGCTCTGCGCACCTAGTACAAAGTAAAGGTTATACGTTCCAAGAGCGACCTTGTTGGAGCCCGAGAAATCGATATCCAGTGAGGTTGCGCCGATTGCGACACCGGTTGTCCATGCTGGAGTAGCTGGCGTATAAGAGTTGGCGGCCACGAAGTTGGCCCATAGAGGCTCTTCGACTGCTCGCATCTTGTTTGGCGTACCCGATACTAGGAACGGGCGGGCATACGTGCTAAAGCTCCACTCTGCTGGTGCGTAAGAGTCGGTGAAGATTTTTCTTCCTCGACGACTTGTGCCTGCGGAGTCGGCCATTTCAGCGAGTGTTACGTCGCTTGTGTTTGTTGCTTGGCTAAAGGTATAGCCATTCAGTACAGGAATTTCCCAAATGTTAGATCCCTGCTCGATGTAGACTTTCGTGTCCTTGTTAAAGAACAGATTAGTGGCGCCTACTGCTACTGGCATTAAATTCTCCTACGAACTTGAAGAGTCCTAGATCGTGAGCATTAGCTCGTGTCTGTCATCTTCAGTATCGGACTTGTAGGACCATTTCCCCGGCACCTAATGGCGCAAGGGCTCCTTCGTCCGTATCAATACTTACAATAAGTATATCCTGCGTGCTCTGAACGCCTCCAGAAGAATCTTGATAAGCCAACCTGCCATTTTGTTCAATTACAGTCTCAATATCTTCTAGGAGGAGTTCGAGTGCAAGGGAAGGATTTTCGTCTCTCACATATACCCGTAAGGTAATTGTAAGGTACCGATCTTTATGTCCTCCACCTTGGTAAACTCTTTGTTCTGGTCCAAGCGCCATGTGAAGAGCCGGGTACGTACCCACCTCATCCCAGAATAGCATTTTAGGGTACACCTCTTCGTAGAGGTTTCCTTTGTACTCACCTGTTCCATTTATTTCTTTTAGTTTCGCACAAAGAGCAGTTAAGATCGAGTAGCGTCTGCTTGTATATAGCCTCTCGTTCATTATGCTCTCCTTACGTAAAATCTGCCGATTGCCATTTCTTTTGCGATATCTCGCACAGACTTCTCAATAATCTTCTTAGGGTCTCTACCGGGAGTATTCCACGGCTTCTTACCTAGAACAGGATCGAACACGTCGTATGGTGATCTTTGATATGTGTAGCCCAGGCTGGGATAGCCTTGTGGCGTCATTTGTGCACTAATTAGTTTAGCGCTTTCTGAGAACGTGCCCGTCCGGTTTACCAGAGAGCCAGAACCCATATTCTTTCGTACAGCTTCTGGCAGCCTACCGTTGATGTAACTTACGATAGATTGCAGGTTAATGAGAGGCTGTTTAGCCTCGATCTTTTTAACCTTTGCCGGCTTATACTGAACCACTTTTATGGCAGTTCGTGTACTTTGTTTAGCAGTATTCTTTGACTTGTCAATTGCCTGGATTTTACCAGTACCGCCACCCTTTACTACGATGTTATTTAGCTCCTTGAAAAGAGCTGCTTTATAAGAGTCGGAGCCTTCTTGGTCGGCCCAGTTCTTATTAATAACCGCGTTGTTTACTGCACTTCGAATCTCTTCGGTCAAAGCCTTTGTAAGCTCGTTACCGGCAGCTTCGTTTCCCTTTCGAGATCTAAGCTTTAGTTCTGCACCTACGGATAGGTCGAACACTTTAGTTCCGTTTGTATAGTAGGATGTAATCTCGTTATACTGTGTCAGAAACGTTGTATAGCTTTCTTCTGATAGCTTACCAAAGTCTCGTAAATATCGTAGGGACTTCACAGGGTCCGATAGCTTATTGTAGAAAACCTGCGAGAATCTAATTTCTGCGTTGGTACGAACGTGATCAGGAGACGTGAGAGCCGAGGAAAGTTTTCCAGTACTGCCGTTTCTAGCTGTTACTGCTTTCTCTAGAAGTTCAAATGCTACCTTATTGGCTGCACTTAGATTTTTAGCCATAGGATCGTAGGTGTTATAAACTACAACGCCACCATCTTTGTCTAAAACGTTCTCAGGTTTTACTCGTGCAAGAAAAGCATTACGTAGCGCCAAAGCTGCTGCATTAATGTCGTCTTGGGTTACGAGTCCGTCTACGAGTAAGTTCGGTTCCGCGATTCTTATCTCTGCTTTAAGTTCTTCTGCAATGTGTGCAAGGGTTCCTATCTCGAAGATCTGCTTCTTCTTATCTAGGAACTCCTTGCGGTATGTCTTGGACGTACCAACAATGCTCTTGTCTGCGTCCTCTTTCTTAACGAATTCTTTTAGAAGGAGACTAAGAGCTTGCTTACTCATTTATATCTGTCCAGAATGACCTGAATATGCTTTGGGAAGTCTTCGCCCTGCGCAAGTGTGTTAACAATGGAAGAACCTTGAATGCTCTTAGATTGTCTAAACTCGTCTAATCTGTAGTAGTTCACCAACTGAATGGCTGCTAACTTCAGATCGGCAGGAACTTCGCTTCCGAAACCACCTTTAGGTGCTGTAACGTAAGAGACCGTAGTAACGCCCGGACTAATAGGCCAGTTAGCGAAACCGCCAACTTTGTATTGTCTAGTTAGTGTACCTTCCTCTGCATTGAGCAGATAGTCAGATGCATAAACTAACGGTACGTGCACCGTGGAATCATAGGTGTACCGATCGCTCTCGGAGAGAGCAGTGATGCTCGTAACAGGATAATGAGATAGGAATATCGTATTTGTGTCGTAATCCAGTGAGATTACTTCAGTATAAGACTTTCCACCCTCAAAGTCCATGCCTAGATAGGCTTGTATTAGAGCACTAACAGAACTAATTAAAAGGGAAATTTTAGTATCCTCTTTGTCATTAATTCCCAAAGCATTATATGCTTTGTATTCTTGTAATGTGACTAGGTCCATGATCTAATAAAAACCTCGGGTGGGAGATTAATCCCACCCGATTAGGCCTTATGCTGCCTTGAACTTCAGTCCAACGACCGAAGGAGCATTTGGAATGACTTCGTCGAAGCCAAGACGCTGACTAGCAACTAGGAGCGTGTGCTGACGGTCAACGCTGTACTCGCTCTCAACAGTCATACCACGAAGACGTGGAACAACGAAGTTGCTGGCGTTCAGAGCCATAGCGAAGTAGTTACCTGGACCAGCAGGAGCGAACTCGTCGCAAACAAGAACGTCGGAGTTGTAAATACGTCCAACCGTACCAGTTAGCTTAACAGCGTTCGATGCCGTTACCTGATCTGCGTTCAGGAACTCTGGATCCTCAGCAAGCTGATACCAAGCGTCCTGCGAGATGATGTAAACTACGTTACGTGGATCGCGTCCACGAAGACCCATTAGCTTACGAAGGCTGAATAGGTTAGCAGCTGTAAGCTTGCTGTAGTTTGCGTCCGTCTCGATCGTGCGGCCAGCAGTTGAAGCGAACTTCAGAAGACCGTTTGCAGCGCCGGAGGTGTAAACACCCTGGTTGGTGTTACCAGCGAGAATCATGTTCTCGATACCGCGTGCGTGGCTGCGTACCATCGCGTCCTTAACGATTGGAAGGATCGGGATGATCGCATCCTCTTCCGTCTCGTTACCAAGGTAGCCTCGGCCGATCATCTTGATCGTGCTGAATAGCTTCTCGGTCAGTGTGATACCCTGGTAAGGAGCACCGTAGCCTGCGCCACGCTGATCGACGTTACCGTTTGGCTGAGCACCAGAAGCTGTAGTAGCGCTGGTGATTTCAGCGTAACCAGAGTCAGGAGCAATTGGGAAGCTCATCTGGGCGCTGGTCATCAGAATTTCACGGAAGAGCGGCTTAAGAATAAGCTGAGCCTCAATGTCCTTCTCGATGCTGGTGGAAACTGTCGTTTCCAGACGGTCGGTACCAACAGTCACGGTTGAGTGAGTGTTGAACTTCTCCATTAGCTTCTTACCGAAGTTGGTGTCGTTAACACCTACGCGAAGAGCCTTGGAAAGCAGAACAGCTGTTTCAGCTTCTGCGTAGTTCTTCTCGATTGGATCAGACGAGACGTTGTCGCGATCGGAGAACATTCTCTTGCTTGCGGCCATTGCCTGAAGTTCCTGGCTCTTGGCCTCGAAGTCACCCTTCATTTCAGCGAAGGTCTTCTGGAAGTCTTCTTCGTTTGTCTTGACGCGAGTCTCAAAGTCTGCAAGCAGCTTCTCTTCCATCGTCTTTACAACTGCCTGAGCAGCTACAGTTACAGCCTGCGAGGTTGCTTCAGCGGCAGCCTTGCGATCAGCCTCTTCCTTGGCGGCCTTCTCGTCAGCAGCCTTACTGGCTGCTAGAGCCTTTGCGGTTGCTTCAGCGATCATCGCCTGGAGTTCTTCTGGATTCATTACTATATTCTCCGGAGGTACATTTTCCGTACCGGACTTAGGCGCGGTTTCAACGTCGGTAGTCTTTACTACCTGTTCGTTCTCTTCCTGGCCCTTTAAAGCTTCTTTTTTGAAATTGTTGAGATCTTCTGCGTTGTTGAATGACTTCGAAACGCTAAATCCGGCTTCCTGGTTACACGGCACTGAAACAACCGAAACTTCTAGAAGTTCTGCGTCTCTGATGATGTACCCGTCAGTCTGCTGGTTGTAATCAACGTCTCTAGTAGTGAAACCTACTGAAAACGTGCTTAACACACCATCTTTTACTAACCCATAGGTTGGTCCTGCTGACTTGCTGATAGATGCCTCAATTTTGAGACCTCTAGCATCCACCTCAATATTAGTCGCTCTACCGATAGGCTGACTATAATTGTGGTTAAACAGTAGGATTGGGTTCTTTAAATAATTATCTAGACCACCCTTAGTCCAGGCATCGGGGACAATTACGTCCCCGACGCGATCCGTGTCAGCCGTGCTCGCGTAACCCACGATCTTAAGCTGATCGCCATCCTCTGAAACCGATTTGATTACAGAGTTTAGCTTAAATACACGAGCCATACTGGATTACTTCTTCGAGTCAGCCGGAACCTTAGTGGTTTCAGTCGACGTCTTGTTTGTCGTTGACTTGTCCTTGATGTTGTCTGCATCCGAAGTGTCAGCACCTAGGGCATTTACAGTTGCGATCGAAGCCGCACCTGTTGAACCGCCGTTCGTGGTAGTATCGGTCGGTGCCGGTCCGCCAGAAACGCCTTCTGCTGCAACAGCGTCACGAATTTCGAGCGGAGTACGCGGATCTTCGTTTGCAGTCGTTACAACTTCTGGCTTCGTGTCTACGACAGTCTGTTCCTTGGTTTCAGGGTTGGTCGTTACAGTGGCGCCCATTGCTGAGAAGTCCTGTTGTTCCTGCGGTAGCTTACCACCGATTGCAACCTTGTTAGCGTTTGCGCCTTCTGGGGTTGCGGCGTTAGCAGCTAGGGTTTCCGCTACGACCTGGGCTTGCGCCTCACGACGAGCCTTTGCATCCTGATTCTCGCTGGCTTCCTTCCACTGCTTTGCAGCTTCGTACTCAGCAGCGTTGCGTGCCTCAATAAGCGCGTCAACGTTTAGTCCGTTAGTGGCAGAAACCTTTGTTTCAGTAGCCATAATTGTTTTCTCCATTTTTATCCAGGAACCGAACACTTGTACGATTTGCTGGACTCGTATGGGGGTGTCTGTTTCGCGAGAATACTCTTGAATGTTTAGGACACGGCCCTTTTCTTTAAAATACTTGATTAAGGCGATTAAAACCTTATTTCGATTTAGCATTGTCATCCTTTGTTGGTGGTCTTCCACCTTCTGTAGGATTAGCTGCGCTTCCTGCGATATTCTCAGGAATACGTAGATCATCGTGTTGTGGATCTGAATGCGGTTCGCGTCCAAGCTCCACACGGGCTTCATTAGCACTAATGATTCCACTATTTACTAATGTCTGCAGATACGATGCTTGATCTTGTAATTCGGGTCTTAAAGCCTCGATGTAGGTCGTATCTTCGTAAATCTCAAAACCAAAGAACCGTTCTAGAGCCGAATTAATCTTGTTAACGATTGGAATAATCGTTTCAAGATAAAACAGTCTGTGGTTCGGTCTAAGATTTGCGTTGTTACCTGTGTTTAGAAGAATTGGTGGAACACCTAGACTCTTCAGTACGGTTTCTTCACAGTCACGAATGGAGTTCTGAAAGTCCAAATCAGAGAACGTAAAGTTCGAGATCTGATCGATTTCCAATCCACCGTCTAGAATAATCGGTCTACGTCCACCAGCACTAGGGCGGTACTTCTTGGACCACTCATCTGTTAGACGCTTTTTCAGGCGCTCGTTCAGAGTGTTTTCACTCTTTAGAACAAGACCCGGTACTGCGCCGTTCTTGAAGAAATTATCCTGGAAGGTGCGCATCTCAATAATGATACGCATAGTACGTAGAGCAGGTTCTAGTCTAGAAGACCCGCGGTAAATGCTTTTATAACTGTTGTCCTTAATATGAATAATCTCAGACGGCTGGAACTTCTTCTCTCCGTCAAATTCATAGTGGGAAACGTAATCTCTGGAATCCGCTACGACGGACATTCTTGTCGCTGGTAGCTGATACATAAAAGCGCCATCGAAGTAAATGAAGATGTTGCCGTCCAGCATCAAATCCATTGTGAGTGCGCGCTTGAAAGAGTCTATGTCCTGAAAAGGGTTAGGCTCTTTGTTCAGTAGTTTCTCTAGGCTCTTCTTTCGTACGTTTAAACGACTATTGATGCCGAGTTGTTCACCTACTTTTGTTTTAATTGCTGCAATGTCATCTACGATCATATTGATGCCACGATTTACAACTTCTAGCTGTTCGTAGCACTGCTGATATGAGTAGGAAGCACTAGTGCTGTGCACCTCTAGGTGCCCATCATTGCTTAGGTTAGGTTGTGCTGGGTTCGCTTTCTCGAACGTCCAATTTAGTAAGCCCATTCTTGTCTCTCTGTATGTCCACCCATCGCATCTGCTTTGTGGCAGTAGCTAGTGGAGGATCTTTACCGTAGATAGAGTGTAGCTTCAAATGGTGCATGTGGCACAGCGTTACTGCATGGTCATACAGCTCCGGCTTATGTTCCGCGATAAACCTGTCTCTGACAGCTAGCACGTCGTCTTCGGAGTTGCTGGTTAACTTGTTGTCCCGCAGCCATTTGTTAAACAAAGGCGTAAGCGTGTAGAAGTGGTGAAAGTCGAGACGCTCTGTGCTGCCACAGATGAAACACTCACTACCTTTCTTATACGCGGCCTTAGCCTTATCCCGAACGTATTTTATCGGGTCTCTTTTTAACGTAGTTGCCACGAGCTCTCCTTTATTGAACACATGATAACACCCTTGGGGGGAGAAGTCAAGGACTAATTTCCCCAAGGGTGCTAAAATTTATCTTTAGACGTATATCAGTTGGACTATAACGTCACCGGCAGCAACTGCTGTGGCATCTGTATCTGCATATGCTCCCGTAATTCCGTAACCTAGACCGAGTAGAACAGATAGACCATACTGATCAAATACTGTGCCTAGAGAGATGTTTCCGTTAGCAGGAATAGGTATTGTAAATACCGGTACATCAGTTCCCACAGTAGGGGCGGTGGCTTTTGCGTAGATTTTAAAGAACTTAGCACTAGTTGACGTATTTGTGAGGATACCGCCGACTAGCTTGGATGTTCCTGCCTTTACAAGTGTAGAGTTCGTAGATGCTGCTGACATGGTTCTATGTAGCAATGCTCCATTGGCCACTCCGCTTACTACAGCGTTAGCTATGGTCACACCAGTATTTGCGCAGTTTACGGTTTGTGTAGTTCCAGAAGCAACCTGAACTACTGGAATAGCCTGTGATGGTGCGAGATTTCCTCGTCCGCCACCAACTTCTACCTGCAACTCCTGAATATCCATTGAGATAATTCTCTGAATGGTAATAACAGAGCTTGTAGCTGTTGCGATATTACGAACCCAGAAAAACGGTGCATATCTGACAGTAGGAGACGGAACCATTGAAGATATTCTGGCTGCAGCGCCTAGTTTAGCTGTTACAGAGTCTGCTAATACCTGTTGGTAGGTTACGTCTTCCGGTCGTACTTCAAGCGCGTATTCTACTGTAGCTGTAGATGCGTTCTGACCAGTGGCATTTATTATTTTAGTTGTGGGATTGCCACCACTAAGGGTTTCAAGTGTTGCCGTCGTAGTCGTGGCACTAGCCAACAACAATGCGGTATGGTTGTTGAAAAAACCGGCCAAGTTTGGATTTGCAACCGGTGCTCCTGAAGCATCGACTTCCAGATACCCGGTGCGTACTTCCATACCTGCAGATCTTGCCGTCATAGACATGGTCGTAATGAGGTTCTGTGGGATCGTACACATGGTCTTACCGACCATTAGAAATTCATTACCACTCGCAGTACCGGTAGTAATTACCAGAGCACCGTTTAACTGCTGTACGGTGACGCCGGTATTTCTAACGACGTTCCACTTTGGTGTTAATGAGTCCAGTGATGCCTGCCCTACTGTGAGTGTAGGTCCGGAAAAACCATCACTAAACTTACTCAGAGTGGTTCCGATCATTCCTACGGCCGTATTATCCGGCTGAATAATTTCGGAGTCTGCCGCATGATAAAACGCGTAGCTACCGTCAGGTTCTACGCGGGCCTTTACTGAGAAAGAGCTATTTGCTCCGTCCCGAAGGCTAATTGTTGAGTCCGCCATTAATTCTCCGGATAATATATAGCTCGTTGTTAAAACAATAGAGCTTTAAGAAATTCCGATCGTTCCCTCGAAGCTATATAAAGCGTATCGAATGGCGTCTGCCATGTGAGAAGAATCGTCGTGTAGTGGTTTTTCCTTAATCAGGTTCGGGTTTGGATCCCAGCGATATGCGTCGAACGCCGCTAGAGTCTTTTTGCAGTCCCTGGAAACTTTAATCTTGCGATTATCAGTTAGAGAGGCTACATATCCAATACCGTCTAGAACTGACTTCTTTGCGTTGATCGTAGGAATGTCGTATTCCTGCGCAAAGTCGTATCGTGTCTGCTGCGCCGCGGAGTCGATGTAAACGTAGTCAATACCCCAGCGATCAATAAGCCGCTGAACGTTCGCTGCGTAACCTGCCGTAGTTTTCTTATTCTCGTAGTACTCGTCTACGATATAGAACTGTTCGGCCTTCCAGTCATATCCGATCACGCACATTGCTGTAGCGTCTCGGAAACCAAGATCGAGTCCGGAAACCCAATCGAGTTCGGCCTCTCCAGGTGTAAACTGCGGATACTTCAGAGAACCATCCTCGTTCAACTCAGCCGGATCAACAATGTCGTCTTCATCAAGACTCCAGATCTGACCCTCGAAGCTGTTGAAGGAAGCCTCGTACTCCTGATCGAATTCCTTGTCCGACATAGACTTACGAGCGTCTGCTACGTCTTCCTCGGTCATTCTAGGATTATCTTTCCAGGTTGCCTGAATCGAGCACCATTGCGGGAACTCCTCGTGCTGGCCGTCGGCTCCTATATCGAAACCACGATTCCAGAACTCCGCAAACCAGTTAGTTTTTCCTCGGGGCGTTGATATGAAAATTGCGCGAGCGTTATCTCTATCAAGAGTAGGACGCAAAGAAACGTTGAAAGCATCTTTTCCTTCTGAGGTCAGGGCCGCTTCGTCAAAAATAATGAGGTCGTATGAACGGCCTACGCAGCTGTCTACCTGATTGACGGAACCCATTCGGATGGTAGACCCGTTTTCCAGAACGATCACTCGGTCCTTCGCGTTGTCTTTCTCAACCTCTAGGTTATGGTGCTTGATGAACATTCTCTGTAGATCCCACGAAATGGTGGACAGATTATAGTTCGGTGACATGATAAGTACGTTGGAATTCGGTACAAGTGCTACACACTGCCCGATAATATTCGCGATGTAGGTCTTACCCTGACGTCTAGAGACGGCGGCGCAAACGAAACGGTACTTATTCACGGCGTTGATGATTGCCATCTGGGATGGCAAGGGTTCTACATTAATAGACTCAAGGTACCGAGTGATCGGTACCTTGATGAATCTATTAGGCAGATCCTCTATGATGTGGTCTGTGACGACATCTGAGCGGGAGACTAGGAGTGCCATGGATTACTCGGCAGTCTTCTCACGTAGCTCGCGAAGCGCTGCTTCGTGGTCCGTGTCGGCGTCTTCCTGTAGTCTCTCGACTTCCTCGGACTTCTCACCATCCTCTTCTGCACCCGAATCCGGAGCAACGTCAGTCAGCTGCGCAGCCGTCAGAACTTCCTCTGGAGCGGCCTTCAGTTCGACAAGTGCTTCCTTTAGATCCTCGTCACGAGTATCCTCGATATCGGCAACGTACTCTTCCGCAGAAGCGTTCATGCGACGCACTTCCTCGGCACGAAGCTGCTCAGCAGGGTCAGCCTTTGCAAGCAGTTCTGGGTGATCAGCTAGTGGCTCCTTGTGAAATACACCATCTTCGTCAGTCCACTTCACGTAGCCGCGCTTAATTACTTTCTCTTCCATTATTTCTTCTCTAGGGTGATCGTATCACCTTCTCGGATCGTCTCAGGATCCGTATAAGTTGGTCCAGCTTCCTGGGCCGCCTTAATCGCGTCAAACGCCTTACCCGTATTTTCGCTACGAGTCTCGTCCGACTTGTTTGCTGTGAAATAGAATGCGAGAATCATATTAATGCAACCGGTTACAATTACAACCGTGATTAGCGTTTTAAATAATTCAATATTCCACAAACTAGGATCGTTACGGGCCATGATAATCATCATGAATCCCATACCGAATGTCGTGAGCATGACTAGCTGTTTCTCGCTAGGCCAGCCCGGCAGTCGTCCTATCTGTTTATCTAGGAACCACCAGAAGTTATTTTTTCCCACTGAGTAGGTCATCCATCAGGCGACCGTAGTTTGAATCTCCAAAAGTGTTATTATTGTTGACTTGAACAGCTACGCCTGGCCCGGCTTCCTTAGATGCCTTGATTTCGTCCATTCGCATTTTATGCTGCATCATTAGCAGATCAGCAATATCCTTACTAGAGTAGACTCCAGTTTCTTCGGCTTCTGCGAGTTTGGCTTCGATGATTCGATCGAAAGCGTTTCCGATCTTTGCGCGGTTACGGTATCCCATATCTAATAGGACACCGTCGATGTACCGCTTAACCTCGGGAAGTGCCAGAATTCGGGCAACTTCGTGTCGAGGGATCATCATTTGCTCGGCTGTGTCTTCGACGGTGCCATACGTAATGTATCCGTTGGCAACGTCGAAACCTTCTGGGCCAATTTTTGTAAGTGTACTCATAAGGCTCCAATCAGGCCGCCGTAAAACAACGCGCGACTAGGCTCGTTGGCTAGTGGTGGAATAGGCGCGGAGCCTTCGAGGTCCGTGCGAGTGGGGGAAGTAAGAAACGCAACTCGGATGTTTAAGGTTCCGAAAGTCGAGTCTCGATTTGTAGTATCAAAGCCAGAGGAGCGCGACAACTGAGGGTCAAACGCGCTTACTCGATCCGCCATAGTGATGCTACCATAAGATAACCAACATACTCGCTAGGAGCTATCTTGGTTACTCGCCAGAGGTTTTCGTTTATACGAATTACCTGATTAAGGGCCAAACCTTTGTTGAGTCGGCTATTGTAAGCGACTTCGGCTACGAGGTCGTTGAGCTGAACAAACCCTAGGGTGAGTCCGGTTTCTGTGGTGACTCTCATCGCTGCTGCACCTTTACGACTAGAGTTCTCTGCCGCTTTCTGGGCGGTGTCGAGGACGTCGTGATTGATAGCTGTAGCGGAAGACTTGTGCCACTTGAGCTGTAGGCGGCGTTGTCTTGGTAAGCAAGGTCAACCGAGAGCCATACGCGTAATCTGTTTCCGGTTAATAGCTGTGTGGCGTATTGTCCGGTTCCTACAGATAGGCCGAGTAGGGTCGCTTCTGAGTAAGGTACGATTATGTAGGTCGAGATAGACTCGCCGTCGTCCAAAAGATTGGTACAGTCGATTATGTAGTCAACTTGGTCAAACGGGTCCATGGGTTCGGACCAGACCAGTGCGGTGGGTGGGATAGCCATGGTAAT
>Ga0214502_1000008_pt1 | contig 23028 bp, 37 predicted proteins | sample G5R2MT_8_FD_206151 | JGI IMG/M metagenome (GOLD analysis project Ga0214502, IMG submission 206151) | Metatranscriptome of phyllosphere microbial comminities from switchgrass, GLBRC, Michigan, United States - G5R1_NF_12SEP2016_LR2... | ecosystem: Host-associated > Plants > Phyllosphere >... | reverse complement strand
CTAAGATTGATAAGACGCTAATCAAAGTATCAACTCTACCACCTCAGCATCCTTGTAAGAAGTATGTTCAGAGTCGTATGATTCCGTCTAGTAAGCATTTTATGTTGTATTACACCGATGACTATCTAGCATTTGCTAATAAAGTAGATCCTACAATTGAAATTCCTATTGAATACAGAAAAGAGCCACGTCTTGTTATTCCGTTAATAACTGAAACGAATGAAGTTGCTGGATATCAAGGTCGAGCAATGCAAGATAGCAAACTAAAGTATATCACTGTGCTGTATAATGAGAACAATGGTAAACTGTTTGGTCTTGATCAGTACGATTTTAATGAATATGGATATACGTTTGAAGGGCCAATCGATGCTATGTTTATCGATAACAGCCTAGCAACAACAGGTGGTCGTATCGATAGCCTGATTGATCATCGTTCAATCGACAAACAGATGAACACGATCGTTTATGATAATGAACCTCGTAAGAAAGAAACTGTTGATAAAATCAAGAAAGCAATTGATAGTAGATGCCGTGTCTGTATCTGGCCATCTGACGTTAAGGAAACTGACGTCAATTCAATGATTATGGCTGGTCGAACGCCTGCTGAGATCAAGCAGATTATCGATGACAATACATTTAAAGGTTTGGCTGCAGAGCTTGCTTTGCAGAAGTGGAGAAAAATATGAAATTTTTTGAAAAGGAATATCTGAACGGATGTCAGTATATTCTAGACTATGGTCATACTGTAACTAACGACCGAACTGGTGTTGGTACAAAGATGGTAACTAATCTTACTATTGAGCATGGTGATGTAGAACGAGTGTTTCCGCTTCCAGTTACAAAGAAGCTAGCAACTAAGTCAATGATTGGTGAATTATTGTGGTTCCTTGAAGGATCAACTTCTGATCGTCGTTTAGCTGAAATTACATATGGTGACGGTGGTCATAAAACTATTTGGACTGCCAACTTTGAGTCTGTGTTTATTGATAATGGAACATCACAAGCAGATTGGAATAGTGTTAAACGTCCTTTGGGTCCAATTTATGGATGGCAATGGCGTAGAGGATTCAATAGCGACCAAATTAAAGATGTAATTCAACGTATTAAAGACAAACCATATGATCGTCGTCATGTGGTTACTGCTTGGAATCCTGCTGAAATTGATGAAATGGCATTGCCACCTTGTCACATGATCTTCCAGTTCAATGTTATTGGTAAGCAGATTGATTTGCTAATGATGCAACGATCAGGCGATATGTTCTTGGGTGTACCTTTTAATATGGCATCTTATGCACTTCTGTTGAAGATCGTTGCAAAGGAAACAGGATACCAAGCTGGCAAGGTAACTATTTCTATTGGCAATGCACATATTTATTTGAACCACGTTGATCAAGTACAACAGCAAATTTCTCGAATGAAATCAAAGGAATACAAGACAGCTTACTACAATTACCTGTGGGGTGAGCAGTTGAAGCTGAGTCCTCAGATTGAGATAAGTAAGGATTCAAATCTATTCGGCAATAGTGGAAATATCGGTTATACTATGAAAGACTTTACTGTCACTAACTATAACCCTCTTCCAACAATCAAAGGGGACATGGCAGTTTAATATGACAATCAACGTAGTTAAAAGAGACGGTAGCAAGCAACCTTTAGATCTTGACAAGTTTCATCAAGTTGTTGCTTATGCTGTTGATGGTATTAATGGTGTGTCAGCATCAGAAGTAGAGCTCAAGTCACAAATCCAGTTCTATAACAACATTAAGTCAGATGACGTGCAGGAAACGCTTATTAAAGCTGCTGCAAATCTTATTTCAGAAGAGAATCCTAACTACCAGCATGTTGCTGGTCGTCTTGTAAACTATCAGCTTCGTAAGCAAGTATATGGCCAATATGAACCTATTGATCTCTATACTCATGTTACAAACGTTGTAAAAAAAGGATTCTACGACAAAGATCTTCTAACTATGTATTCTGCAGCAGAATACGATCAGCTTAACAAGATGATTCGTCATGATCGTGATGAACATCTTACATACGTTGCAATGGAACAGTTTCGAGGCAAGTATTTAGTTAAGAATCGAGTAACAGGACAGATTCTTGAAACGCCTCAGATGGCATACATTCTAATCGCTGCTGTATTGTTTCACACATATGCAAAAGATAAGCGTATGTACTGGATTAAACGCTGTTATGATGCAATCTCTCAACAAGAAATTAGCCTCGCAACTCCTGTTCTTGCAGGTATTCGTACAAATGAACGTCAGTATTCAAGCTGCGTATTGATTGAAGGTGGTGATAGCCGCGATTCTATCAATGCAATGAATAACAACATTGTCAACTTCATTTCAGCTCGTGCTGGTCTTGGTCTTCTAAGCACTCTTCGTGCAGAAGGTTCAGGTGTTCAGGGAGGTGCAAAGAAGCATACTGGTGTCCGTCCTTTCTGGCGTACTCACCAAAGCAACGTACAGTCATGTTCACAGGGTGGTCTTCGTCCTGGTGCTGCTACAATGAACTGGTTCTTCTTCCATCTTGAGTTTGAAGATCTAATTGTTCTCAAGGATCCAAAACAAACAGAAGACAACAGACTAAACCGTATTGACTACGTTCTACAAGTTAATCGTCTGTTCTATCAACGATTCCTTGCAGATGAAGAGATTACTTTGTTCTCACCTGATGAGATTCCAGATGTAATCGATGCATTCTACAAAGATACAGATCGCTTCATCGAACTTTATGAGGCTGCTGAACGTAATCCAAAGCTTCGTAAGAAGAAGTTGCGTGCAAAAGACATGATGGAACAGTTCGTCGAGCAGCGTTTTGCTACTGGTCGTTACTATCTAATGAATGTTGACCACTGCAATGAGCACGGATCGTTCATTCCTGAAATTGCACCTATTAAGATGACTAACCTTTGTGTTGAGATCACTCTTCCAACTGGTGAAATTGTTACATATGATCCAACTGTTGGTGAAATTGCACTTTGTATTCTTTGTGCATTGAATGTTGGTGTGATTCGAGATCATGAGCATATGATGTCTCTTGCAGAGACTGCAAATCGTATGTTGAACAATCTAATTGACTATCAAGACTACATTGCACCTCAGTCAGAACGTGCAACAAAGAAGCGTCGTCCAATTGGTGTAGGTATCATTAATCTTGCATACTGGATGGCAAAGCACAACATGACATTCACTGATGCAAACTATGAAATGCTTCATGAACTGTTCGAATCATATGCATACGCAAACATCTATGCGTCAACTGTTGTAGCCGAAGAGCAAGGACCATGTCCTGGTTATAATGAAACAAAGTACTCACAAGGTATTTTGCCTATTGACACATACAAGAAAGATCTAGATACTATGCTAGGTCAGTTTGAGTATAAGCAAGATTGGGAGCTTCTACGAGATCGTTGTATCAATATTGGTATGGCAAATTCAACTGTTATGGCTGGAATGCCATCAGAGTCAAGCTCACAGGTAGCAAACGGAACATCTGGATTCGATCCAATTCGTTCAATTGTTACATCTAAGCAATCAGGTGATGGCGTACTCTCACAGGTTGTTCCAGAACCACGTCGTTTGAAGAACAAATATGAGATTCTATGGAACATTGTAGGTGCACAGCCTGTTCTAAAGGTCAACGCACTTGCACAGAAGTTCATGGATCAGTCAATTAGCACTAACACATCTTACAATCCAATGCATTATGAGAATGAAGAAGTTCCTCAGGATGTAATGGTTATGGATATTCTAGTTGCATACAAGCTTGGTATCAAGACTTTGTATTACAACAATGTACTAGATGGTGCAAGTGATGGTTCAGAGAACCTAGAAGTTAATGAAGAACAAGTAGAACTTTCGCAAGAAGATTGTGAAGGTTGCATGCTTTAACGAGGATTTATTATGAAAGGATTTGATACAGTATGTTTAAGTGATTATAATCATACTATTAAGGAAAGTAAGAACTTTGTAACTATTACTGTACGTGTTCCGGAAGATCGCGAAGATACATATTTCAACTGTGAACAGTTTGCAAAGTCTCAGAATTGTCATTCAGAACGAGTGCTCAATCAGAACATTAGTTCAATTCCGTACCTTCTGATCAACGGCTAATGCTTATTACAAAGCCTGTACGGCTCGTTGTTAAGCCAGTTTCAGTGCCAGATACCAGGTTGACCGAAAGCGCTCAATGTGTGTATCTGGCAGCTCGTCAGTTTGCTCGTAAGCCAATTGATTCTGATGCTGTAAAACGAACAATGATTCGTACTCAGTCACGAGTTGCAGTTGACATTTCAACAACTGATATTGTTGATAAACTGTCACCAACATGGCAGCGATCATCAGAGAAGATTGCAAACCAGTTAGGAACGTATCTTACTCGTACTGACTATACATTCCATCGTAACTCTGCTACCGTAAAGCAGATCTATTTGAAGTTCTCTGAACTTAACAAGAAAGAAGGTAAGATCTTCGATCACTCTGACAAATGGCAACCAGCAGACATCTGGGCTATTGCAGGAAAAGTTGATGTTTCAAGAGTTAAGACAATTGATCAACTTAATCGTTATCTAAAAGACAAGCTAGCAGCAGGACTAATTGTTCCAATCTCGTTGAAACAGAGTGTTGGTCTAAAACCTGTTACAATTGAACGAATGAATGCTAGCGACTCTGTTAATGTTCGCAATACAGAAACACTTCCTAAGATTGCTGGTCTTCAAGTTAATACAGGTAATCAGACATGGATGTCTAGTAAGATGGTTAAGATCAACTTCAAACTAGAAGGTAATAAGTCTGGTTGGTTTGAACTTAGACAGTCTAAACCAGGTGCAGACGTAGGTCTTGAAACTGTTATTCGTACGTCTGCTGCTCGTCACGGTAAGTTAAACAAATCTGTGCTGATCCAAGCAATTCGACATGCTGGCGGTACAGTGAAGATTCCTGATGAGAAAAAGATTAACAAAATGTCTATTGACAATAACCAAGAGTTAATAGAAGCTTGTTATAATCTAGCAATGTCGTTGGACAAACAATCCAGTGTGACGCCTGATCAATTTACTGAGATGCTTCATCAAAAGAAGGATCGAAATTGGTTAGCTTCTAAATACATTGGCATGCTTTATATCGAATCGATAGGCAAGTTGTCAACCGACAAACAAACTCAAATAGTAGCAGAGCTTTACTCTCATGGTCTTGTCGTGGGTGAGCTTGCTGCTCCATTCCTCAAGGTACAATAATGGCTTTAATGTTTCTGGATCCAAATGGCGGATCCCCAATTGCACGTTACGATCAAAACAAATACCCAATCTTCCATAAGCTGACAAAAAAGATGCGTTCTTTTGATTGGCAACCTGACGAAATTGACGTTACTCCTGATGCAAAGGACTTTCGTGGCAAGTTAGGTGAGCACGGTCAACATATCTTTACATCGAACATTAAGCGTCAGATTGTTCTTGATACCAAGCAAGGATCAGCTCCTTCTGAGGTGTTGGCTCCAATCGTGACACAACCTGATCTAGAGGTATATGTTCGTAAGTGGTCATCAAATGAAGATGTGCATTCAGAAACATATACTCACATTATCACAAACGTCTATCCTAACCCTTCTAAAGTGTTCGATGATATTCTTTCAATCGAACCAATCATGAAGATGCAGGAAAGTATTTCAAAGCCATATGATGATGTTGATAAATTCAACAAGATGATGTCATACGATCCTGATTCGTATGCAGGCAATGAAAGAGAGCACAAGAAGGCTCTTTGGATGGCAATCAATAGCATCAATGCTCTTGAAGGCATTCGATTCTATGTTAGTTTTGCATGTTCATGGGCATTTGCAGAGCTAAAGATGATGAAAGGTAATGCTGATCTCATCAAGCTTATTGCACGAGATGAGAATGTTCATCTTGCAGGTACTCAGAATATGTTGAAGTACATGCCTCAAGAAGATCCAGATTTTGCTTCAATTCGTGAAGAAATGGCACCAGCAGTACTGAAAATGTTCACTGATGTTGTTGATCAAGAGATCGAATGGGCAAAGTATTTGTTCAAAGATGGATCAATGATTGGTCTCAACTATGATCTTCTTGCCGAGTATGTAATGGAACTTGCATGTAAGCGACTTGCTGCAATTGGTATTAAGGATCATCCTTATAAATCATATGCAAACAAGAAGACACTACCATGGACTCAGAAGTGGATTGCAGGCGGCGACGTTCAAGTAGCACCACAGGAAAAGCAGATCACGATGTATCTTAGTACTGCTAAGAAGAATGCTGATCCAAAGAAGTTCGAGGGATTCGCACTATAAGTATTCTCATTTGAGAGTACATTTTAGTGTGGACATTTAAAGGTAAAGAGTTTACAAGTGAAGATATTCCTGAGGGTGCAATTGGGTTTGTTTATCGAATTACCAATCCCTCAGGACAGAAATATATCGGACAAAAGCGGTTCTTCAAACCAGTTGTAAAGCCTCCTCTTAAAGGACAGACCCGTAAGCGCCGATCTATCGCAGAGAGTGATTGGAAGAAGTATGTTGGGTCATCAAAAGAAGTTCAGCAACAAGTTAAAGACTTGGGTATCGAAAATTTTGGAAGAGAAATCCTTGAGATTTGTTTCTCAAAAGGAATGCTCTCGTACACAGAAGCTAAGTTACAGTTTGATCTTGGCGTTCTATTCGATGATTCTTACCTTAATGGTATTATCCAAACACGTATCAACAAAACTCATGTGAAAGGCGTACGCGACAATGACCGAGACGAAACGATTTCAACGAATGTATCCTGATGACGGTGGATTGGGTCCACAGTTACGTCCTCTTGACCAAACAATGAGTGGATTTGATATTATTCGTGAGGCATTCCAAGTTGGTTGTCCAGTTTGTGGACTAAAATCTACAGATGCACAAGGACGACTAGTACCAATGGGATACTGTTGTCCTCGTAATGACTGTCCAACTCAAGCAAGGATTACATCATGATGGAAAATGAAATATATTGTATTAAAGAAAATGGGTACTCCTGGTACAAAAATGACGGTCAAATTGCATCTGGTGTCAATTTTCTAGGTCAGACAAAAGAATGGAAACCAGAATGGTATGGAAAATACATTCGAGTTGATGTTCCTCAGCATAGTAAAGGAAACCCTTACTAATGAAATTCTTCAAGAAAATGAAAGATGGTGGACCTGAAAGTACATCTACTGGATACTGGCTTGTAGAAATTAAGTCACTATTCTCTATTGTTCTCCTACGTTTTGATGGCCGTAGTCGAGAAGCATTTCACACTCACGCTTTCAACTGTATTAGTTGGGTATTGCGTGGAGGTCTTCGAGAGACTATGTTTAACGGAATGTCATCTACAAAAATCTTGTATCATTTACCCTCATTTATTCCATTTATTACTCGTCGTACCGACTTTCATAAAGTCGACTCATACAACGAATACCGTAATGATGAAAATTTAGTTTCATGGGTTCTGAGCTTTAGAGGACCATGGAGTGATCATTGGAAGGAACATCTTCCACTAACAAATGAGAATATCGGTCTAACACATGGCCGTGTAGTGACAAGCAGAGAGGTATCACAACAGTAATTGGCACAACTACTAGAACATAAGCATCTTATTGTACGAGCAAAGATCAATAAACCGCCTACGTGTCCAGAAGAAATTCAGACATGGATTCGTAATTTGATTAGCGCTATTGGTATGAAGATTGCAATGGGTCCATATGCGTACTACAGCAATATGGAAGGTAATCGAGGACTAACTGCAGTCACTATTATCGAAACTAGTCATATGACGCTACATTGCTGGGATGAAGTTGATCCAGCTCTATTAGAATTTGACCTTTACACTTGTAGCACTCTTGATAAAGGCATCGTAATGGATGCTCTTGAGTACTTTCAACCAAGTGAAGTATCATTTATGATTCTTGATCGTGAATATGATCTTGATATCATGGAGAAAGGCAAGTTCATACCTTCATCAACAGAAAGTTCAATACCAGCGAACTTTTACGACAATTTTGATCCACGTTAAAGAGAGTAATTTATAATATGTCAAGTGCACGTAACCGTCGTCAGAAGAAGACTTCAAAGGGTCTTCGTCGCAACATTGTTGCAGGTGTTCGTAGTGAGAACACAATTCTTAATGTCCTAGACAGTGCAATTAACAAGATTGATTCATGGCGTAAGGGTCAGAACCCTTGGATTACTGTAGAAACAGTAGAACGCAATAAGCCTTTCATTCGTGTTCGTGCTAATTCCGTTTGGGGTGATCACCGCCGCCGTATTGCAACATCAACAGGTGATGCACAGTGATTACGATCTATACTCGTCAGGATCCGCCTTGCTCGTTTTGTACACGAGCAAAGGCACTTCTTAAATCTCGTGATATCAACTTCAAGGAAGTAAGAATTGGTATCGATGTTACTCGTGAAAGTGTAATTGAACTGTTTCCAAATATCAAAACAATTCCAATTATCACTGTCAATGGTGTAGTAATTGGTGGATATGAACAACTCGTTACATACTTAAAGGAAGATAACTCTTCTGATGATGATAAGAACTTACTTCTTGGATAATTGAAATGGAAATCTTTGCAGGTGAATTACGATCTGGTGATTTGACTCAGAATGCTAATGGGGGTTCTGAGTTAATGTTGCGTCGAATTCATAAGTGTGTTAAACCTGAACTACTAAAACGATATCATATTGTAAACTCTCGAGTTGAGTCATCACTTGATCATGATTTGAAGAAGATCTTTATTGCACATGATCTTCCTGGAGATCCTGCAACAGACTTCTTACATAACGAAGGATGGAAAGTCTTTGAAAAACTCATCTTTGTCTCTAATTGGCAAATGCAAATATTCAGTAATTTTTATAGCATTCCTCTTGGACGCTGTATGGTCATGCTTAATGCTATCGAACCGATTGAAGTTGCTAAAGGACTTTTTGACGAAATCCATATCGGTTATTGGTCAACACCACACCGAGGTCTATCGATTGTCGTCCCAGTCTTCGAATTCCTAGCAACAAAGTATCCAGAGATTCGTCTTGATGTATTCTCTAGTTTTAAGCTGTATGGTTGGGAACAACGAGACGAACCGTATCAAGAATTGTTTAATAAGTGTAAGACTCATCCACAAATAAAGTACCACGGAACTGTTGACAATAATGCTATTCGCCAATATGCTGGTGGTGCAGACATTTTCGCCTACCCATCTATTTGGGCAGAAACTTCTTGTTTGTGTCTGATGGAAGCAATGAGTGCAGGAATGATCTGTGTTCACAGCAACCTAGCAGCACTTCCTGAAACATCAGCGAACTGGACATCAATGTACCAGTTTAACGAAGACTTGAATGAACATGCTAAGGCATTTCACTTGCATCTTGAGAATGCAATTAATAAGGTTCAGTCAAATCGTAGATCCCATTACAGAACAAAACTCTCACCTAAACTTCAAGGGCAGAAAGAGTATACAGATTTGTTCTACAATTGGGATATTCGCTGCAGTCAATGGAACGAGCTACTAGAGCAAATCATTGAACGTCCACACACAAACACAATCCTTTTGAGTAAGTAACATTGCTAATCTTTGACCTTAATCAGATTTGTGTTGCATCAGTAATGATCCAAGCATCTTCAAAGCATGGTGTTGCACCAGGTAATGATATGCTTCGACATATTATCTTTGATAGCCTTCGACAAAACATCACACAATTTAAACAATACGCTAAGCCAGTAGTTATTGCGTCAGATGGACGTAAGTCATGGCGTAAAGATGTATTTAAGTATTACAAGTTCAAACGAGCAACAGATCGTGCTAAGATTGCACCGTCAGTTGATTGGAAGAACGTTTATGAAGTGATTGCAGACGTTGTAAAAGGTCTGGAAGAGAACTTTCCGTACATCGTTATTCATAATGAGATGGCAGAAGGCGATGATATCATCGGTACAATTGTCAAGCACCATTATGAAACAGATCCTTTTGATGGGATCATGATCATCTCAGGTGATAAAGACTTCAAACAGCTTCATTTCGATCCACGTATTCGCCAGTACTCACCAGTACTAAAGGATTATGTCAAGTCAGAAGGGGCTGAGATTGAACGTCGTAAGATCATTCTCTCAGGAGATCGACTTGATGGTGTGCCAAATGTTTTAAGTCCAGACAATTCATTTGCTAATGACATTCGTCAACGTAAACTAATGCCTAAAATTAAGGCAGAACTACTTGCATACGATAAACCAGACGATATTCGAGATAAAGTAATACAGCGTAATTACTATCGCAACATGATCATGGTCGATCTTAATCACGTACCAAAAGCGATTAAGGAAGATATTCTTGAACAATACCACGAGAAAGGAAAGTCATTTCCTCCAACTATGAAAGTGTTCAACTACTTTGTAAAGAAGCAACTAGTTGATCTAACTAGTAAAGCATCGGAGTTTATTATATGAAATATGGCATTGGCGAAACATTTCGTCTAGGCAGTCGGTTAGAAGGCGAAGATCAGATCAAATTTATGAGAGAGAACTTCTCTCAAGCACTTGGTAAAATGGTTGAGTATGCATTGGAGCCTGAGTATGTCTGGGATCTGCCACCAGGCACGCCCCCATATAAGGTCAACAAGTTTGTTGATCAAGAAAGCAATCTTTATACCGACGTACGTCGTATGTATATCTTCATGAAGGATCAAGGAAGTCACGTTTCTCCTATCAAGAAAGAAGTAAACTTCGTTCAGATGTTAGAGAACGTATCTCCTGATGATGCAATCTTCCTTCTTCATGCAAAAGCAAAGTCGCTACCATTTGGTTGGACTGCAGAACGCATTCGTGAAGTGTATCCAGGTTTGATTTACGATACAACTGTAGAACAACCTGCTCCTGATCTAACACCTAAATCAGACGAAGAACTAGGAAAGCCAGTGGAGGAAATTGGTGATCCAGCTCCACTCCCTTTTTCAGACGAGCAAATGGTCGCAATGGCATTGGGATCAACAATCGAGCAGTTGAACAATCCAACGGACACTGGAGAAACGATTCCAGAGACGTTGATTCAGCCAATAACACCAACGGAACCGGTCAAGAGAGCTGGTCGTCCAGCAGGCTCAACGAACAAGACGCCATCAAACACAAAAAAATCTGGTACGACAGCAAAAAAGCCAGTTGTCCAGAAAAGAAAAGCTGGCTAAGCCGATTGGTGTCAACAGTGACACGGTTATTAAAATGAAGAAGGTTATATTTCGATGAGCAAGCAGAACGGACGCTTTTCTAAGAGCCGTTACAATGAGGATGGTCTTCGTGAAGGTCGTCAGGTCAGTCATCAAGAACGTCTAAATGAGAAGCGCCTTCGCAGTGCTCTTCATAGCAAGTGCTTCGACATCGTTGATGATGAAGAGGACGATGATAATCCTCATTGGCTGTTTCAGGACGAAACATCTGATATTGAACCAGAATCAAAGTACTACGAGGATTAAATAATACTACGTGCCTTTATACGATTTTCATAATGACAAAACGGGTGAGGTAGAGGAGCATCTTCTACCTTACTCTCGTTTACATGCATTTCAGGATGAGAATCCTCACTTGCGTTATAAGCCAAGCATCAAGTTGGTTGATCCAACACGTTTAGGCACATACACAAACAAGCTACCAACAGACTTCCGTGAAGGTATTCTAGGTAAGGCCAAAAAGGCTCATCCTCTTGGTGATATTCAGATATGATCAACTACCTTCCAAACAAGTACAATTTTGGTAACGAAGAACTTCCTCGTGTAACAATTAACGGCCGTCGACATTATATGGTCGACGGTCTTCCTTTGCCATCTGTTACTACTGTTCTAGGATTTAAGCCTAAAGAGCAATTGATAAAGTGGCGAGAAAAGATTGGTGAAGAGGAAGCTGCTAAAATCTCACATCAAGCTACGTTTCGTGGTGATCAGATCCATGCTATGGCAGAGAACTACATCACAACTGGCGATCCACAATATAATAAATACCTACCTATAAACATTGATCTGTTTCAGATGGTTAAAGCTAAGCTCGACACTCATCTTACCGAAGCATATGGGTGTGAAGTTCGTCTTTATAGTAAGACTCTAGGTTGTGCAGGTGCAACTGATTTGCTTGGGCAATGGGATGGTATTGATAGCGTTATTGATTTTAAAGGTTCAACGAAATCCAAACGCGAAGATTGGATTCACGATTACTTTAAACAAGAAAGTCTCTACTCGTTTATGGCGTTTGAAAGATCGGCAGCGTTGGGCACGCCGTTCTTTCCAAAACAGCTTGTGACGCTTGTTGCGACTGAGGCTACCAAGACGTGTGATGTGTTCATTCAGCGAGCAGCTCCATGGCTTGATGAAGCAATGAAGACGATTCAAGAATATCAGGAATTTATCATAAATGGTGGTTGACCTCTGATTGATTGCAGCCTATGTTGGTTGTTAGAGGAGATGTTGTATGACAATCACTACAAAGATGGTCTTAAAGGCAATTAATCATCCGCTTGTGACTCTTCATCGTGTAGTAGGTCAAGGATATTGGTATTTTTGTTATGATGATCAAGATAAAGTGTATGAAACACAGAGTGTGTATACGCCGCGATTATCAGATATGACTGTTGATCAATGGACAGCATATGCTTATGACTTGATTAAGGAATGTGAAGGAAAGTAAATGATTGACTTTGATCCTAACACAATCGATGCTCGCGTTCATTACAACAATGGACTTGATGATGCATTAAAGGCACTTGAACGTCATCGTGATAATCTTCACTCATTCATCGATGAGATGAAGATTCTTGCACGACAAGTGTCAAATGACCCTACTGTTCCTCAGGAATTTACTACATACGGTTATTTAATGATGCTAATTGATACTCTCAAAAAAGAAATTGAGAAAGATCGTTTAGAGGTTCCAGATGGAACAAACTGAAAATACAACTGATGTTCTTAATCGAATGATCACTCGTAGTAAAAAGCGAGTTGATCTCTATGACAAAGGAATACGTGAAGGCAAGATGATCCTTGGTCTTGAAGAAGGTCGAAATCTAGCTAATGATTTAGGAGTACTAGCAGTTCTTGTAAAGAGGCTAGTGCCGAATGAAGACGAGGTAATTACACAATGAAGATGCCAGCAGGCGTTCATAAGCTCGAACGCGTACCTAAAGGCAATAACGTAAAAGGTAAGCAATGGGCTGATGCTGTTGTTATCTTACCTTCTGGTGAACAAGCTCACGGACGTTATGAAACAAATCGAGGTGCATTTGTGTACTTCAAGACGGACGACGGCCAACATTATCGTGCGTTTGTAAAGCGATTTCGAGCTGATGGTCGATTAGGCGAACATACTTTCCATATTAAGGAATCAGAAGATGTTTAACGTATATCCTGTTCAAATTCGATATGTCCGCATGAAGAACACAGGTCTCCTTGCAGGAATTCCTTTAAACTGCACTTTTGGCGTTGCATCTGTAGCAGATGCTCATAAGGTAATTGACGATCTTAAACTCAACGCTGGAAATGATCGTCTATACGGCTTTGAGATCGATACAAAATGACACCGTTCATCTGGTTGTTTGATAACGTCATTTATCGTTGGTGTGATGGATTTGTCTTGCTACTAGGTGATCTACTGATGATCATTTCATTCATTGGTGTTGATGTTTTCTGCCAATTAATCGTTGCCATCTTTTCAGCTTTGTTGGATAACGACTGAGCAATCGAAAGGGTTTAAAGTGAGTGAGAAAAAGCGGACACTGTACGTTATTGGTACATATGGTCGTCGTAAGGCAACGTTCTGGGATCGAGTCGTATATCGACTAACTAAGATCTTTAAAGGCTAATAATATGCGCCTATAGCTCAGATGGTAGAGCACGGATCTCTAAAATCCAGGGTCGTGAGTTCGAGCCTCACTAGGCGCACCATTTATAAAGGAAGTTACGATGCAAGAGATTACTTTTGAAGCACGTCTCGTAAAGACTGGTGAAGATCAGTTTGATTTATATGTTGATGACGAAATTGTTGGTCGAGGTACAAAAGCACTAATTGCTGCTCAGTTTCTAGGATCAGTTAATATCTTGCTTGATATACTGTGAGTTTCTACTATGTTTGATTGGATTAGTCCTTCTCCAACAATTGAGAAGTATCGAAAGCTAAGAAAAATGACTGATCGTCAGCGATTAGAATATGATGCTGAGCAGCTTCGTAAAGATCGAATTCGTCTGTTTGGCAAATAAGTAATACATTAGGAGAACGATTATGGATATCGTATTACACAATATGGAACATGAATGGGGCGGTTAGCCTTCTAGTCAGCCTCCTTAATTGGGCTGTTGACATTCAATTTTAACATGCTATTACCCAATTAAGAAAGGATTATTATGAACTACAATCTAATTCGCGATACCTATAAGGCTCTCGCTGCTACTAAGCAAAATTCTCTTACTGACTTTGTTATCTACGCTATTGCTCGTGCACGTTTTGCTGCAGAGAGTGAAGGCGAAGCGAACTATCTAATGACAAAGGCAGTGCTTAAGGCTGTTACGCCTGCTAAGCGACACAACAAGCTCGCTTTCAATTACTCCAATGATGCATTTTTCAAGCTGCACAACGTTCTTCATAAGCTTGCTGGTAATAAGTTTCCAATCAAGTGGAAGAACAATCTTGAAGATGCCGACTTTAAGCAGATCGGTGACGATGCTTATAAGTTGATGGATGCTATGCATCGTCATTATCTGTACATCTTTGTTCGACAGGATATGTGTGCAGAACAGGTAACTGTTCAAGCTACTCATGCTACATTCTGTGCTGGTCATCACATTTCACGTGACGTTGAAGGAAACTCAAAGCGTCCACGTAAGTTTGACCCAAGCAACACTCACTTCGTTCTTATCGGTGTTCCTGATCTCAGTGAGCTTCTGTATGCACGAGGGATTGCAGAAGTAGCTGGTATCTCAACTCATGCCTTTCATGAAGAAGATATGAACAATGAGATGACAGCATTTACTACAGGAATTGTAACACAAGAGAACCGACACTACTTCAAGTCGTTTGGTCTTCTAAAGCATAATAAGGAGAATTGAGATGGCAGGCACAATTGAACAGGCAAAGGAAGCGATCATGAATTCGTCTCCTGAGACTGCTATCTACCTTGGCACTGATAGCATTCGTCACAGGAAGAACGGTCGTTTCTTTGCAACATATTCTACAGTTGTAATCGTCCACGTTGATGGTAAGCACGGCTGTAAGCTGTATGAGGTCCGTCATGTGATGGAAGATTATGGCAACATTAAGCAACGTATGCTTAACGAGGTCATGTATACAGTTGATGTTGGCACTCAGATCGTTGACTTCATTGGAGATCGTAAGTTCGAGATCCACATTGACGTCAATAAGGATCCAAAGCACAAATCAAACGTTGCCTTACAGGAAGCTCGTGGTTATATTTTAGGAACGTTCGGAATTGATCCGATCTTCAAGCCAGATGCTCTCGCAGCAACACATGGTGCGGATCATTTAGTACGAGCATAGAGAGGAACATGAAATGGTTAACGCAAAATCTGCATTATATGTTGTTTTTGGAACTATTGTAGTTAGTTTAATATGGGTAGCAATTCTAGCTGCACTAGGAACTGTTATTACTCTTCCATTTTCACCATGGTGGGCGTTAATTGTTTCATTTCCTGTCTTTTGTATGTTATGCATTGTAACTGCACGTAAGGAATCAAAATAATGGATCTATTGATTGTATTGGCGATCGTCGCACTTATTGCTGGCGGCGTGTATTACTTGCTTTGTAAGTCAAATATGAACGTGCCTGCTAATGCAGAAGTAACTGTTCCAGATGATGAAGCTGAAACCTACGTAGAGAAATATTCATGAGCGAACCTAAGTTAAAAGAAGGTGATCGTGTAACTTTAAACACGAATATACCTCGTTGGGTTACGCGTGTTTCAGGTGACGATGGTGAAGGCGTTGTTACCAAGATTGATGGTTCCTCATGGCCGGTTAAAGTCAAGTGGAATTATGGTCATGCTCCTCCGCATCCATATAGCGAAAGTGAGCTTGTACCAGTTCGTAAAAAGGAAGATACAATGAACAAACCAAATGTAGAAGGCGTTCGAGTAGGATCAAAGGGATACTACTTGTTTGCTACTGATCGTCAAGATGCAAAGCCACAAACTCGTATCATGACTGTAACAGAGATTACAGATCAATATATCGAAGCTGTGTATAACACCAAACGTGTGTATGGTAATATACCAGTTCGTTTTAAACGAGATGGTACAAATGTTGATCGTATTTCAGGTCAGGCAAGTTTACCTTATGACGGTACTGATTTTGGATCAGTTCTTGTGATCTTTGAGCATCCTGATGATCGTTCACCTGAACAGGTCCTTGCAGATCGTCTTCGTGAGATCCTAAAAGAAGCTGACGAGATTGATGCGAAGCTTGGTACATTTGGATACGATGTCATCAGCACTGATTTGGATGGTCTTCCAGAAGATTTTAGGTTTACATTCAGCAATATTGAAATTGAGCGCGTACGCACAGTAATCGACAAGCTGTAAAAATATCTGTTGCCCTTTCGTTTGAACGTCCCTATAAGGAATGAATAGAACGAAAGGAACAACAAATGCATAAGGCACTCAAGTTCACCGATCTTCGTAACAATGAAGTGACTGTTATTCGTTTCAATGGACCAGATCATGCTCAAGCAGCATTCGACTCGTTCGTTGAACCGTCAATTTTCGATCACTACAATATCGAAGTCGTTCCTGATGAAACGAAGACGCTTGATGATCAAGCTGATCTTCATCAGTATGAAAGTCAGTTTGGATAAAATAAATTTCAAACAAATGTTGACTTTCAAACAAAACTGGACTAAGTATAGTCCACGGAGCCGAGCAATTGGCTGCTCTTTGACATTGTTGGTTAAGTAAAATAGCTACATTTATGCACGGATGTAGAGGGTTGGGATATATCCAAGGAGGATATATCTGGCGAACCCAAAGATCATCTCGCACCATTATTCCGTGTGGTAGTACGAGCGAGGGTAAAGAAAGATGGGATAGCCTGTCACGCAGGTAGTCAACGGAACGAGTTTAAAGTGTGATTGGGTTGTGGGTAAACATCTGAAATGGAACCCTCCAAGTTACCGATTGGTTTAAATGTATACAACGGGTAGAATTGGGCCCAAAGGAACATTTTAGTTTCTGCAATAGCCGTCGAAACTATGCCTTCCAGTACCGGTATGTCATAGGCAAACATATTCCTGGATGAAGTTGTTAGAATGCTTAGCATTCGTCTAGTAGCGTAGTTACAGATTTGAGCAACAAGGCAAATATTATGCGTTGACTACTAAAGGTCGCTGACTTTACTGTTGTAAAGTTGAAGAAAAGTAGTGATATTGAAAAGATTCCGAAAGGAGTAGGGGTTAGCAATGCTAACCAATTGTGAGTGTCGCTTTGGCGCACTGGAAACAGGCAGGGGGAAGCTAGGTTTCATAAATATATGGTGGCCAAGGTGTAATTGGAAGCATGCGGGACTGTGAATCCTGAGGAGTACGGTTCGAACCCGACTGGTCACCCCATAATATAACACGCGTATTAATGAAACTAGCGTGTTTGGGTCTTCGGCAGACATTAAATGCAGCGCTAGCGGGTCAAGAGATTCGTTGTTAGTTAATAAGGATCTGGCGGGAACGTCAGTCGAAGCAGCTCCCACTGTGGATAACTTATTGCAACGGCATGGGAGTGCTTAGATATTGAATTCTATCCCGGTGGGGTCGTCTGGGGACGACTGGTGCCTGTCTAGTACTGTAGAGGCGAGTTCGATTCTCGTCATCGGGGCCATTTAGAAGTAAGTATAGGAAGACACGGAACCTGAGAGCCTATACCTCAAAGAGGGTTTTGACTAGTTTATGCGCAAGTAGGCGAGTGTTAGCCGCCGGTCGTTAACCGGTGAACGTTGGTATCAAATCCAACCTTGCGCACCACAGTTTGGAAACGTGAGTTCGAATCTCACCTTGGCATCCGTGCCGAGTCGTCTAGCGGATAGGACACCAGAACATTTCAATGGGGCGGTCGGCTAAATGGTTAAGCCGCTGATCGTAGTAAGTGCCAAAAATCATGAAAACAAGTATCAGGTTCGAAACTGTGAAAGTTCTTGCTGCAGCAAGTTAAGTAATGTAAATGGTATGCACTGAAATGTGTGAGATGCAGGTTCGACTCCTGCCTGCCCCGCCATAACACGATTCTGGAATGTCCTCTGCTTTCCCAACTAGAAGCATGCTGAACCAGATAGATCCTAGACGAACACAGGTAATCGGGTGCTAGGATGACGGTCCCTCATTAAGAGGTGTACATTTCCTGTTGATGTTTGGGCAACAATCAGTGAAAGTCTGATACGAGTTTAGAAACAACACATTTTAGAGATAGGGGAGTTTGGTGTTGGGCATTGATCCTATCAGATATTAAATGCACTTGTATCCCAATCGGCAGAGGAAGCGGTCTAAGAAGCCGTCAAGTGTGAGTTCGAATCTCACCAGGTGCACCAAGAGCTTAAAGGCAGAGACTACAGCTATACCGGTTGACATTGCTGTTGACAAGTTAGGGTATGTTAGTATCTTGTACGTCTGACATGATCAGTTAGAAACGACAAGAGCCGAATCATACTTTGCTCTGCTACCAATACGAGTGACCTTTCGTAAGCAGGTATCAAAGAGTTGTTGACTCGCCACTCGCGTACATAAGTACTGGACAAGGAGTCCAGTAGAATGCATAAGAAAGATCAAGGTAAATTAGGTGAAGCACTTGTAATTGCACAATGTTTAGATGCTGGATTTCCAGTATTTACTGAATTTGGTGACAATTCTAAGATTGACTTAATTATTCAAACGCCTGAAAAGCTCGTTTCAGTTCAAGTCAAATGTGTAGGTAGAGAACCTGGCAGTGTAAATTCTGCTAAGTTATACCTGTATAAAAGTGGTCCAAATTATCAGTTCAGGTATTCGCCTAAAGATGTTGACTATTTTGCAGTAGTTGATATGAAAACAAAACGAATCGCTTGGATTCCTCTAACTGAATCACTTTGCGAAAGCAGAACTTTACTGTTGCACTTAGGTGAAGGCAGAGCTACAACAAAGACAACATACTTTTCAGAGTATGAAAAAATACCATGGACCAGTTGAGCAGTAGGTCGGCTCACCTGACTTTTAATCAGATGCAGAAATGCCGTGTGGGTTCGAATCCCACCTGGTCCTCCAAGTTTTAGAAAGCAATCAAATGCGAATTGATCATCGACTGACTAACGATGCAATATGGATCGAGTGCTATGATCGCGCTACCGAACCTGTTGCTTATATCAAATTCATGGCTGATCATAATAACGTCCTTTGGTCGGCTTCGACGTATGTTAACTGGTCATATCGTGGCAGGAAACTTGCTACGCAGATGTATATGTACGCTCATGATCTTGGTTACCAGATTAAGCCGTCATCCTTGCAAACACCAGAAGGCAAGTTGATGTGGAAACAATTTAGAAAAGCTCGTTTACCTTTTGTCAAACCGACATTATGGGATCGAGTTAAGAAAATGTTTGAATCCAATTCTGATATTGGATTCTGTTAAATTACGCTGAGATTGTCTTGGGACAAAGTGCACAAAGTCGGTTCGAATCCGCTTCTCAGCTCCAAGTTTAAGCGCTAGGTGAATAAGGCAAATACGTGGCTAAATGGGACTAAGTGTATACGTATTTGATAGGGTTCGATTCCCTGAAAGACCCATTGACTGTTCTCGCTTAATTTATATAAGGATATATTATGATTGACACTACAGTGCAAACAATGCAAGATTGGACACATCAGCAAGCTGTTGATCTTTGTAAACAGATTGAGCAGTTTGCACCTATCTATGGTGCTCATGTTGCACTTACTGGTGGAACTCTTTATAAAGAAGGTCCACGTAAAGATGTTGACATTATGTTCTATCGTATTCGTCAACAAAGTCAAATCAACAAGAAGGGTCTTTTAGATCATCTTGAGCGTTCAGTTGGATTGATTGTTGGTAAACGTCATGGATGGGTAATCAAAGCAAAGACTGATTACTACAAAAAGAGCGTTGACTTATTCTTTCCAGAAGATGAGAAGCTTTCGATCTGGCAGCGAATCAAGCGGTCATTTCAAGCACCTCAAAAATATTACTAATACATGGGGCCATCGTCTAAATAGTAGAGGACACTTGGCTTTCAATCAGGAAATGAGAGTTCGCATCTCTCTGGCCCCACCATGCTACCGTCTTATAAATGGTCTAATAACCCTGACTTTCAATCAGGCCAATGCGGGTTCGAATCTCGTCGGTAGTACCAGTTCCCAACTGCGAATGTTAGTAGTGATTCTGATGCAGTATAAACAATAGAAAGACTCGTCGAAATGTCCGGACGCAGGACAATAACTCAATCATGAGATGTAAATGGTCGTGTTTGTCAGCACGTTAAGAGAGGTTTGGGAAAGCCTCATGACAACAAATTTATGCATCTTTAGTGTAACGGTGTGCACACAGGACGGCGAAGCTGTTTGGTTCAATTCCAATTAACTCCTGGTGGAGAGTGAGACCTGTAGAACGGTTCAATTCCGTAGGATGATCAAAAATATCTGTTGCCAAGTACGATTTTGCAGCCTATAAGGAATGCATATACAGAAAGGAATCACAAATGCAAACTTTACTAGAACAGCTACGTCAAGCTGCTGAACACTGCCCTACTCCAGGTGAGGCAAAGTTGTACACTGCTGCAGCAAATGAGATTGAACGTCTTAACAGCGTTTCATATGATACTGTGTTCAAAAAGGTGTATGATAACACCAAATAATAGTTTAATGGCTCACTAGCTCAGCGTTTAGAGCACTCTGATTGCAACTCAGAGGGGTCCGAGGTTCAAATCCTTGGTGGGCCTCCATTTTAAGAAAGATACTTCAATGTTTAATCGTAACAAGCCGAAGTCGTATATGACCGACCGTGATTTTATGAAAACTCCAATCGGCTTCAAGCTTTGGATGGCATTCATTGTCTGCGCGATGGTAATTGGTAGTTATTTCATGTATAACCATTATCAGCAGAACATGGCTGATTGTATGGCTGATGGTCACAAGCGCTATCAGTGTGAAGCAATGTTCACTGCTCGTTCGACGGTCATTACGACTGTTGACACTAACACTGGAATGTAAGATGAAGAACTTTATCAAATCTATCGTTGATTACATCAAGAGCATCTTTGATGATTACACTGTTGATGATCATGGAAATGAGGTTCCAAAGTGACTGCAATTCCATCTAACAATAAGCTCAGTAGAGTCTTTGCTCCTGGTGATCCTCGTATTAAACGAGCTCAGCAAAGTGGTGAAGGTTACATTGTAGATTATTCAAAGCAACCATATAAAAAGATGGAAAAGATATATAAGTAATATTACATGCCCGATTAGTGTAATAGTAGCTCGCTGGTGTTACATACCAGAGGCAGGGGAGCATAACCTCTATTGGGTACCATAGTTTAAATGCGGATGTGATGAAGTAGGTAGCCGTGCTAGACTTAGAATCTAGTGCCCTTAACGGGCGGGCAGGTTCGAATCCTGTCATCCGCACCAAAGTTTAAATGCCCTGTTACGCAAACTGGCAAAGCGGCTGTGCTTAAAACGCAGTGACGTTCTCGGTTCGACTCCGAGATGGGGCACCAGATATAATATGAAAATTTGTACATCATGTAAAACTGAGAAGCCATTTGAATTGTTTTATAAGCAATCAAGAATGTCTGATGGTTATGCTACTAGATGCAAAGTTTGTTCTAATAAAAGTTCAGCGTTGTCTGAGCAAAAGAATCAGACTAAGTATAAACAGATTCGTAAGGACGTCTTCAAACGATTTAGAGAAGACATTCGATCGTATAAAGCTGTAAGAGGATGTCAACATTGTAGAGAAAATGATCCAGTCTGTTTAGATTTGCATCATTTAGATCCTAGTGTTAAAGACTTAAATCCTGCAGATTCTACGAGTAGACAGATGTTCTACAACGAAGCTGATAAATGTATTGTTTTGTGTGCTAATTGTCATCGCAAAGAGCATGCAAGGCTAAAGAATATCGGGATGTGGGCAAAAGGTTAGCCACCTCGTTTGGGGCGAGGGCATCAAGTGGGTTCGATTCCCACCATCCCGACCATTTGTTAGTTGACATGTTCTGAAAGTCAACCTAATGAGAACAACCTGATGCAGCAGGCAATCTGCATTTATTATGAAAGGAAATGAAATGCTTACATTGATTTTTGGTGCTCTTGTTGGTACTGCAGGTATGCGAATCTATGACAGCTACAAGTATGTGATGATTCGACGCTAAATACGAATACATTCCCATATGGTGAAATTGGTAGATACGCTCGGCTGTTAACCGAGTGCCGCAAGGTGTGGAGGTTCGAGTCCTTCTATGGGAGCCATAATGAAAGTTTGTTCACGATGTAACATTTCAAAAGATTTAACAGAGTTTGGTTGGAGAGTTAAAGCTAAACAAATTCTGCATTATCATTGTAAAGAATGTGGCAGACAAGACAGTAAACGTTGGTATAAGAATAATAAAGAAACACATATTCGTAATGTTCGTAAACAAAAGGAGCATTATACACAAATACATAGAAACTACATTTCTAGTTTAAATCTAAAATGTAGTAATTGTGGGTTTGACCATCCTGGAGCTCTTGATTTTCATCATAGAGATAGATTAGAAAAAGACTTGTCAATTTCAGATATGATTTTAAGAGGTACTAGCCTAAATAAAATCAAGAAAGAAATTGATAAATGTGATGTTCTCTGTAGCAATTGCCACAGAATCCTTCATTGGAATGAACGTCAAAAATGATTACACTTTTGCTCGCTATGACGGAGCAAGCGAACTGAGCGCACTGTTAATGCGTAAAATGCCTGGGGCGGTACCAGGATAGCGAGCAAAAGTGTGATACATGCTTCCATG
>Ga0214502_1000006_pt1 | contig 24452 bp, 7 predicted proteins | sample G5R2MT_8_FD_206151 | JGI IMG/M metagenome (GOLD analysis project Ga0214502, IMG submission 206151) | Metatranscriptome of phyllosphere microbial comminities from switchgrass, GLBRC, Michigan, United States - G5R1_NF_12SEP2016_LR2... | ecosystem: Host-associated > Plants > Phyllosphere >... | reverse complement strand
GGCGGTGGCGGCGGAAACAACGGCGGCAACAGCGGTGGTGCTGGTCCAGCCATCTCAGGGAGTGGCCCGGTCACGGTCACGGTCACGCAAGGGACCGGAGGCGGTGGTGGCGGAGGTGGAGGAGGAGGCTCACAAGCTCCTGGTTCCAACAATCCTGGAGGTCAGATCACTGTCACTGTCACTCCCAGCAATGGCGGCGGCAACAGTGGTGCTCCAGCACCAAACGTCTCTTCTCCCAGCCAAGGCGGCCAGGTCACAGTCACAGTCACAAATGGAGCACCTGACAATAGTGGTGCTCCTGGCCCTGCTGAGTCGGGCTTTTCTAGTGGCAGCATCTTGCCGACTTTCGCCTATTCCTCGAGCTCATCGCCGACACGGACGCAGACTAATGCGCAGGACACAAACACTGGCGACAATGGTCCAACCGTCCCAGGCTCTTCCGCGGGGACTACAGCTCCGACCTTTCTACCAGATTCATCGAGCCCTGTGGGCTTCTCCTCAGGATCCGTGGCAGGTACATTTGTGTCTGGTTCTTCAAGCGCAACAAGCCGTAGTTCGTCCGCCGTGGTCACCAACACTGGAGGTGAGGGCCCATCAGTGTCTCCTGGTCCTTCCACCACCGCTGCGGGCTTCTCTTCGGGAAGCGTCGCTGGTACATTCGTTTCTGGCTCCTCGGGCTCTTCAACTCCCAGCTCACCTACAGCAATCAGCAATACCGGAGGGCAAGGACCATCAGTTTCTCCTGGTCTTTCAACGACATCCGCAGGCTTCTCTTCGGGGACCGTCGCTGGTACATTTGTTTCCGGATCATCAAGCTCCTCGGTGCCTGGCTCATCCACCGGCATCAATAACACTGGCGGCCAAGGGCCATCGGTTTCTCCTGGCCAGTCCACTAGCTCTGCAGGCTTCACCTCGGGTTCCGTTGCCGGAACGTTCGTCTCCGGTTCCTCGAGCTCTCGCTCTACCGGCGGCAGCTCTGGCACGAACGGTGGCGCTTCCTTCCCAACTGCTTCTTTCATCTCGAGCGTCCCTAGCTCTGCTTCGACTTACTCTGGGTTTACCTCCGGATCAGTCGCAGGGACCTTTGTTTCTGGATCCTCGAGCTCGAGCATAGCTGGCAGTGGCTCGGCCGGTAACAGTGGCGAACCTTTCCCATCTGTCACCATCAGCTCAAGCACGTCTGGTTCTGGGCTGTCTACGCCAGTGTCGTCTTCTGCTGCATCTGTCTCATCAGATGCGTCATCAGGTGCCAGCTCTGTATCCTCAGGCTCGGTGAACAGCAGTGGCAGCATCAGCCTGCAGCCCACTGGTGATGGATTCCCAAGCGCATCACTTAGCTCAACTGCCTCAAGCGCTGGTTCTTCTGGATCTACTTTTGGATCTGTGGCAGGGACCTCTGTTTCTGGATCTTCAAGTTCAAGCTTATCCAGTAGTGGCTCCAGCGCGGATCCGTTCCAGACGGTCACGCTGACTCTGAGCGAGTCCAGTGTTGTAGTCTCTACGCCAGCCTCATCCTTGACTTCGTCTGGGGCCTCGTCTGGGTCATCAAGCGTAAGCGCGAGCTCCTCTGGGTTTTCCAATGGCTCGATCGACCCAACATTCGTGTCTGATGGCAGCACTAGCGGTAGCGGCAGCAGCAACAGTGTTCAACCTACTGGCGACGGCTTCCCGAGCGTGTCCCTTAGCTCTTCAGCCTCCAGCTCTGGATCATCAACGCCGATCACATCGTCAACTTCGTCTGGATCTTCAGTAGAGTCATCCAGCGCAAGCTCGAGCTCTCCTGGCTTTTCTAATGGCTCAATCGACCCAACATTCGTGTCTAGTGGCAGTGCAAGCAGCACCAGCAGTGGATCGACAGGAGGAGGCAGCTCAACTGCTGCCTCTTCTTCACTGACTCAGTCTGCGTCGTCGGCTTCTATATCTTCTGGTACTGGGGAGGGATCAAGCTCCCAGTCGACCTCGGGTATTTCGACCGACTCAGTAGCATCAGATGGCAGTAGCAGTGGGAGCAGTGGCAGTGGTGTGACGACTTCTCCCTCCGGGAGCACTTCAAATAGTGCCTCGTCATCGTCTGTGGTCTTAGCGACTAGCGGTGGGGGCACCGGTGATGCCGGACCAACGGTCGTCCTGCCCACACCTATTGGAGACATTTCCGTGATTTCGCCCAGCGCTGTGTCGAGCTCAAGCTCAAGCATTAGCTCGGCTACTGATTCAAGCTCGTCCGTCTCCGCAAGCTCATCTGTCGACACGAACTCCAACCCTGCGACTTCGGCCTCATCTACCGATGTCGCCTCCAGCTCCACGGCCTCAAGCGCATCTGTGGATATAGGTTCGAGTACAACTGCTTCGACTTCTTCGGCCGAGTCTTCTAGCGAGTTCGTATCGGCTACGTCGAGCTCATCTTCCGTGACTAACAGCGGTGATCTCTCAAGCTCAGCCTCCTCCTCTAGCGATGCGTCGAGCTTAAGCTTAAGCGGCAGCAGCAGCGCATCCAACAGTGGAGATCTGTCAACCAGCTCGCCGTCCAGTAGCAGCGGCGCCACGCCATCGGCCTCGGACAGCACTAGCGAGAGCTCGGCCTTGTCGAGTGGCTTCTCCAGCGGTTCCATCGATCCAGGTTTCGTCACGCCGTCGTCCTCGATTTCGTCTTCGACGGCTGTCTCATCCTCGGCAGAGGCCTCGAGCAGTGCTTCGAGCTCTGGCGGCAGCTCTGCCGCGTCTTCGTCCGACGTGAGCAGCGCCGAGAGCTCGTCCGTGTCCAGCCTGGCCGACGCGTCCTCATCAGCAACCAGCTCAGTTGACGCGTCCTCTTCGGCTTCAGGGTCTGATAGCACTTCTGGAAGCAGCTCGGTGCCGTCCAGCGGCGAGTTCCCAGCCGCCTCACTATCGAGCTCCTCTGTGTCCAACTCCGACTCGTCATCCGCAGCTAGCTCTGACTCGAATAGCTCCTCAGCCACGTCGAGCGTCGCAAGTAGCTCTTCGACTACGCTTGATTCGTCGTCGACCGCATCCCCTTCACAGAGCTCGAGCTTGGCGTCAAGCACAGACGCGAGCTCCTCTGCATCATCGTCAGTCTCAGAGGATGTCTCATCGTCCCTCACTTCGTCGACTGGTTCTGCGAGCAGCTCTGCGGTGTCGGGCACCGATGGCTCAGCGTCTTCGAGTACCAGTGCCAGCGATAGCATAAGCGAGTCGCCCAGCTCTTCTGCCAGTGGCGACGCCTTCTCTGGTGCCTCCTCCGGCAGCTCGTCAGCCAGCAGCTCAGGATCTGCTTCTGAGAGTGCCAGCAACTCGGCGAGCGCTACCGATTCTGCCAGTGCAAGCGATTCTGCGAATTCTAGTGGAAGCTCAGCCTCCTCGAGCGCTGGTACAAGCGATTCTGCCAGTGCAAGCAACTCTGCGAGTGCAAGCGACTCTGCGATCTCTAGTGGAAGCTCAGCCTCCTCGAGCGCTAGTACAAGCGATTCTGCCAGTGCTACCGACTCTGCCAGTGCAAGCGACTCTACAAGCGCGAGCAACGCAGCGAGTGCTACTGACTCAGCGAGCTCCAGTGAAAGCTCAGCAACTTCGAGCAACAGCGCCAGTGCTAGCGATTCTGCTAGCGGCAGCCAGTCCACGAGCACCAGCGACTCACTTTCATCGACGGGGGGCGCCAGCCAGTCGGCTTCATCTTCTGCGAGTGGCGACGGCTCTTCGGGCTCTCTCAGCAGCTCGACGGACGCCAGCTCTTCTACCGACTCTACACTATCAAGCACAGGATCGAGTACAGAAGCTTCCTCCTCTAGCATGTCATCCGAGAGCGGTTCAGCGATTTCGAGCAGTACAGCCAGCAGTGAATCTCTGTTATCTACTAGCCAGGTCGCTTCTGGCAGCACAAATGGAGTTTTTTCGACATCATATGTCACCTCGACGCAATTTGGGGCCACTGTTGCAGAGGCATCAACTCGCACCATCTCACAGACGGCGTCTGAAGAGCCTGGCACAGTCTTGATTGAACTTCCTGCAAGCTATGTCACCTTCACGCAGTTCGGAGCCTCCGGCACCGCGAGAGCTACGCGCACAATTTCTCAGACTGATGCATTGCCCGGGACAATCGTCATCGACGTCCCCGCGTCCTTTGTGACCAGCACTGTTTATACCGGCTCAAGCATCAACACTCGCACTCTCTCACAGTCGAACTCGGAGCCGGGCGTTGTTGTCGTCGAACAGCCGCAGAGCTATACCACGAGTACTCGATTTGGAGCTTCTGTGGCCACTACGAGCACGATTCTCCAGACCGACCAAGCCCCTGGCACTGTCATCGTCGACAATGCTGGAAGCTATGTCACCACAACCAAGTTTGGCGGCTCTACCCAGGCAACCAGCACCATCCTCCAATCCGATAACCAGCCGGGCACTATTGTGGTCGAGCTACCTGCCAGCTATGTCACGACAACACAGTTCGGTGCTTCGAGTGCTGGCACGACCACGGTTTCACAGGCAGGCGCTGAGCCTGGCACGGTCATCGTCGATGTTCCCGCAAGCTACTTTACCAGCACACAATACGGTGCTACTGCATCGCAGCCTACTACCCGCGTCATTCCACAGTCTGATGGTTCACCTGGAACAGTCATCGTTGAGTTGCCTGCCAGCTATGTCACGACAACACAGTTTGGTGCCTCGAGCGCTGCGACGACCACTGTTCCACAGACTGGCGCAGAGCCTGGCACAGTCGTCATAGACGCCCCTGCAAGCTATTTCACCAGCACGCAATACGGTGCCACGGTGTCAGAAGCGACAACTCGTGTTATTCAGCAGTCCGATGGCGCCCCGGGCACAGTCATTGTTGATTTACCTGCCAGCTATGTTACCAGCACTGCCTTTGGGGGATCAGTCGCAACGACGAGGACAATCTCCCAGAGCGATTCTGCACCCGGGACCGTAGTCGTCGATGAGGCTGCTACCTATTCCACCAGCACGCAGTACGGTGGAAGTGGTTCTGTCGCCACGACGCGGACAATTTCGCAGACGACTAACGGACAAGGCACGGTTGTCGTGGAGCTTCCAGCCAGTTACGTCACAACTACCGTCTTCTCTGGCTCTGTTGATACAACTAGTACAATCTCCCAGACTGACGCTTTCCCCGGAACTATTGTGGTTCAACGCCAAGGCAGATTCGTCACACGCACTATTTTTAGTGGCTCGGTCGCTACGACTACCACTATCGCACAGACTGACGACAATGCCGGGACCATTATCGTTCAGGAAAGCGCCAACTATATCACCAGTACAGAGTTCGCCGCATCTGGATCCATTGCCACTACAGAGACAGTCTCTCAGACAGACTCGGCCGCTGGCACGGTCATTGTCAGGCTGCCTGCTAGCTATGTCACCTCTGTACGCTATGGCGCCAGTGCCGCAGGCACCACGACAATTGCACAGACCGGCGCTGCCCCAGGGACAGTCATCGTCGATTATGATGGCAGCTATGCTACGACGACTCAATTTGTGACTGGCGCAAGTGGTGGCACCACCACCATTACGCCGACTGGTACTGAGCTGGGCACGGTGATTGTTGAGCAGCCCCAGTCCTTCATCACAAGTACACGCTTTGGAGTTGTTTCCGGGTCCGTGACTTCCACGACCACGGTCGCCCAGACCGATGCCGCACCTGGCACGGTCATTGTTGACGTTCCTGGTGACTACGTCACGACGACGGTGTTTGGTGCTAGCTCAGACGGCACGAGCACTATCACGCAGTCAGATAACCAGCCTGGCACCATCGTTGTTGAGGTTGGAGGTTCTTACGTGACCACCACACAGTTTGTCACTGACTCTGCCGGTCAGACCACGACGATTCCGCAGTCGAACGCGGCCCCTGGCACCGTCATTGTCCAGCAGCCCGCAGCATATGTTACGAGTACCCAATATGGTGCTGATGTCACTGCGCCGACCACAACAACTGCGGTGCAGTCACAGACTGGTGTGCCTGGAACCGTGATCATCAGACTCCCAGCGTCATACATTACCTCGACAGCATATGGCGCCACTGGAACGGCAGCCACCACGAGAACGCTGTCTCAGACAGGCTCCGGACCCGGCGTAGTTGTCGTCGACCTGCCGGCGTCGTACGTGACGTCGACCGCGTTCGGAGGCACCGACTCTGTCGCGAACACTAGGACGGTTTCGCAGACAGACTCAGGCCCTGGCACGGTTATCGTGGAACAGCCTGCAGATTATGTGACAACGACTGTCTTTGGGGCCACTGGTACTGGTGCAACAACGACCACAATCCCACAAACAGACGGCCGCCCGGGCACTGTCGTTGTTGAGCTCCCAGCTTCCTACTTTACATCAACAGCATTTACCGGGACTGGACCTGCCACCACAAGGACAATCTCTCAGACCGACGGTGGCCAGGGGACCGTTATTGTTGACCTACCTGCTTCGTATGTCACGTCGACTGTCTTCGGCGGGACTGATTCGATTGCCCAGACTTCGACAATTTCACAGACAGATGGCAGCCCTGGAACTGTCGTCGTCAACTTGCCAGCATCCTACGTTACTTCAACGGCATTTGGCGGCACGGGCACTGCGACGACAACTCGAACCATTTCGCAGACTGATGGCAGTGCTGGCACTGTCGTGGTAGATCTGCCCGCGTCATACATCACATCTACCGCGTTCGGCGGCACGGGATCTCAGACCACGACCCGCACTATCTCCCAGTCAGACGAAGGGCAGGGAACTGTGGTCGTGGAACTGCCTGCTTCATATGTCACGGTGACACAATTCGGCGTACCTGGCTCAATCGCCACCACGAGAACTATCTCTCAGTCGGGCCCGGCGCCTGGAACCGTGGTAGTAGAGGTGCCCGCCAGCTTTGTGACGAGCACTCTCTACGGTGGATCCGCAGACACGACACGAACAGTCTCTCAGACTGACTCCGCTCCCGGAGTCGTAGTTGTTGAGCAGTCTGCACGCTTCGTCACAAGTACCGCGTACGGCTACACTGGCTCTCAACAGGGAACCACCACGATCTCACAGACAGATTCGGCACCTGGCACTATCGTTGTCCAGCAACCAGCTAGCTACGTGACTTCGACTGCTTTCGGCAGTAGCGGCAGCGAGGGAGCGACCACAACAATTTCTCAGACGGACTCTGGCCCTGGAACGGTCATTGTCCAGCAGCCTGCCAGCTACGTCACAAGCACACAATACGGCGCTACCGGATCTGAGATGGTCACGACAACGGTTGGCCAGACAGACGGTTCTCCAGGAACCGTAATTGTGCAAATGCCTGCCAGTTATATCACGACTACCCAATATGATGCGACAGAGTCATTGACGACCACTACCACCTCCTCACAGACTGATTCTTCGCCTGGCAGGGTTATCATCAAGGCTCCCGCAAGGTACGCTGTGGTGACCAGATATGGCGCCCAGAGCACGGCAGGCACAACCACCGTGTCCCAGACGAACTCTGAATCAGGCACCATCATCATCGACGTGCCAGCCAGTTATATCACTACCACGCAGTATGGTGGCACAGGCACAGATATGCAGACGACTACAATCTCACAGACTGACAACAACCCCGGAACAGTCGTGGTTCAAATGCCAGGAACCTATGTCACAACAACCCAGTTCGCTGCAAGTGTTTCTCAGGACACAACCACCACCGTCCCCCAAAGCGGTTCGGCGCCTGGAACTGTACTTGTGCAACTTCCTGCTACCTATGTTACTCGTGTGCAATACGGCTACACAGGTACCGTGGAGTCTACCACCACTATCCCCCAGTCTGATTCGGCCCCAGGCACAATCATCGTCGACTTGCCTGGCAGCTATGCCACTTCCACAAGATTCACGACAGGTTCCCAAGGAGCCACCACTACAATCACACAATCAGGCACCGAGCTGGGCACTGTGGTCATCGATCAGCCCGCAAGCTATGTCACGAGTACGGCGTATGGCGGTTCTGCTTCTGGCACAACTACTGTCGCCCAGACAGACGGGCAGCCGGGTACAGTAATCATACAGGTACCGGGAGACTTTGTTACAACTACCCGTTACGGCGCTTCCGGATCCGCAGCCTTGACAACGACCGTTCCGCAGACAGATGGTAGCCCTGGAACTGTCATCGTCGACCTGCCAGCCAGTTACGTCACGAGCACCCAGTTTGGAGCAAGCGGGTCGGCAGCGACTACTAGAACAGTCTCGCAGACTGATGGAAGCCCTGGCACAATTGTTGTCGATCTGCCAGCCAACTACCAGACGAGCACTCGTTATGGAGCGACGGCCTCGACACCATCGATAACTACCCTTTCTCAGACAGGTACAGCCCCTGGCATCGTCATCGTTGACCAGCCCGCCAGTTACTTCACTAGCACACAGTATGGCGCGTCAGCAGCGCAAGCCACGACCCGGACTCTGTTACAAACAGGATCTGAGCAGGGCACCGTCGTCGTGGACCTACCCGCAAGTTACATCACCACCACTGTGTTTGGCGGCACTATTACTGCTCCTGCTACCAGAACCGTATCGCAGTCCGACGAAGCGCCTGGAACTGTTATCATCGAGGTACCAGGCAGCTACGTAGGCAGTACTCGCTATGGCGGCACTGGTTCAGCAACGTCGACGTTCACAATTTCTCCGACCGACAGCCAGCCAGGCACCATCGTCGTTGTCCTTCCAGCCAGCTATGTCACCTCGACGCAGTTTGGTGGCACAGGGTCCGCCGCCACCACGACGACCATCGCCCAGAGTGGGCCCGATCCAGGCGTGGTAGTCGTGCAACAACCCGCGAGTTACACCACCAGCACCGAATTTGGTGGCACCAATACTGATCCTTCCACCCGAACTGTATCGCAGTCTGATGGATCTCCTGGAACCGTCATTGTTGGTCTTCCAGCCAGTTATGTCACGACAACAAGATTTGGAGCAAGTGGCTCAGCTGCGGCAACCACTACCTTGTCACAGAGCGGTTCGGAGCCAGGCACAGTCATTATCGACCTACCTGCCAGCTATGCAACCTCGACTCGTTTTGGCGCCACTGAAGCGCAAGCTACGACAACGACTATTTCGCAGACTGGCGAGCAGCAAGGTACTATCATTGAGATTCTGCCCGCCAGCTACGCGACGTCGACCGCATACGGGGGCACTGACTCTGTAGCTACCACACGCACCATCTCACAGACAGGTGGAGATGCCGGGACTATTGTCATTGAGCTTCCTGCAAGCTACGCAACCTCGACTGCGTACGGCGGCTCTGGGACGGTTGCCACCACTCGGACACTGTCACAAACTGGACCGGAGCCAGGCACCATCGTGGTTGACCTTCCTGCCAGTTATGCCACTTCGACGAGATATGGTGGCTCTGTGGCTGGTACAACTACTATCGCTCAAAGCGGAGAGGCTCCTGGCACCGTGATTGTCGATATTGCCGCCTCTTACGTGAGTTCGACCCAATACGGTGCCACGGACCCGTCGGCTACCACGACGACAGTACTTCAGAGTGGCGACCAACCTGGAACTGTGATCGCGATCCTGCCCGCCAGTTACGCAACTTCCACCGCATACGGCGGCACCGGTTCCCTTGCCACAACACGGACGATTTCTCAGTCAGGATCGGAGCCCGGTACCGTCGTGGTCGATCTTCCTGCTAGTTATGCCACCTCTACAAGATTTGGTGGTTCAGTCGCGGGCACGAGTACGATATCCCAGACTGGAGAAGCCCCAGGCACGGTGGTCGTTGACGCCGCCGCAAGTTACGCAACATCAACGCGCTTCGGCGCCACGCGATCAGACGCGACCACCGAGACAATCTCGCAATCTGATGGCAATCCAGGTACTGTCATTGTCGAGCTGCCAGCCAGCTATGTCACGAGCACTGTATATGGTGCCTCCGGAGCTGTTGCGACTACAAGGACGCTGAGTCAGACCGGCGCCGAGGCCGGGACAATCGTGGTCGAACAGCCTGCAAGCTATGTCACGAGCAGCCGCTTTGGAGGTTCAGCAGCAGCCACAACGACCGTGTCCCAGACAAACGAGGCAGCTGGCACTGTCATTGTCGACGTCCCAGCGAGCTATGTGACACTCACGCAGTTCATCACAGGCACTAGCGCAACAACCATTACCCTCTCGCAGACTGGTCCTGCACCAGGAACCGTCATCATCCAAGATCCGGCTAGTTATGTCACATCCACGCAATTCGTCACAGACGCAGAGGCCAGCACGACGACCGTCTCACAGAGTGGCAATGCTCCTGGTACAGTCATCGTGAAGCAGCCACAGAGCTTTATCACTTCGACGCAATATGGCGCAAGCGTGGCACGTACCACGACGATCTCGCAGTCCAACTCACAGGCTGGTACTGTTCTCATTGAACTGCCCGCTAGCTATCTCACCAGTACTCAGTACGGCGCGACAGGGTCCTTGACAAATACCCGCACTATTTCTCAATCAGACTCGTCGCCCGGCACGGTTGTTGTCGAGTTGCCAGCCAGCTACTTTACCAGCACGCAGTTCGACTACACTGGAGAGGCTGTTGTCACGTCGACGATCTCTCAGAGTAATGCTGCGCCAGGCACTGTTGTCGTGCTTCTGCCAGCGAATTACATCACTAGCACGCAGTACGGCGGCACAGGTACAGCCCCAGTCACACAAACAATTGCTTCGCAGACTGGCACGGCAGCTGGAACCAAGATCGTCGAGCTTCCGGCCAGCTATGTCACCAGTGTTCGTTACGGCGGCACTGGCAGTGAGGCTGTTACTTCGACTGTGTCTCAAACTGACGCTTCCCCCGGTACTATTGTCATCCAGTACGCTGGCCGTTATGCTACCACTACACGCTACACCAGCGGAGCATCTGGCGCCACAACGACCGTCGACCCCAGCGGTACAGAGCTCGGCACTGTCATTGTTGACTCGCCACAGAGCTTCGTCACGTCTACTCAGTATGATGCCACAGGTGGTTCTGCCACTACGACTACTGTTCCACAGACCGATGGACAGCCTGGCACAGTCGTCGTCGTACTCCCTGGCAGCTTTGTCACAAGCACGCAATATGGTGCGACAGGCGGATCCGCCATCACAACCACAGTTGCGCAGAGCGGCACTGAGCCTGGCACAGTCATTGTCCAGGTCCCCGCGTCATACGTCACATCGACTAGATTTGGCACTTCGGGCACTGCCCCAAGTACAACAACAATCTCGCAGACTGGCGACAGCGCTGGCACGGTCATTGTTGACCAACCCGCGTCGTTCGTCACAAGCACCCAGTATGGCGCCAGCATTGCAGGGACGTCGACAATCCCGCAGAGCGACGGCGCTCCAGGGACGATCGTCGTCGACGTGGCTGCGAGCTATGCTACGAGTACCATCTTCGGAGCGTCGGCACCCACCACAAGAACCGTCTCACAGAGCGACTCTCAAGCAGGCACGGTTATTATCGAACTTCCTGGCAGCTACGTCACAAGCACTGTCTATGGTGCATCGACGGGTGCCATCCGAACCATCTCCCAGTCTGACACCGCCGCTGGCACAATCATTATTGATATACCTGCCAGTTACGTCACCAGTACTGTATTTGGAGCCTCGGCCTCCGCCACCACAACAGTCTCGCAGACTGGCAGCAATGCTGGCACCGTCATCATTGATGTACCTGCTAGTTATGTCACGAGCACCGTGTTCGGTGCTTCGGCGCCGGCGACAAGGACTGTATCACAGACTGGCACAAACGCAGGCACCATCATCATCGACATTCCGGCCAGCTATGTGACAAGCACAGTCTTCGGCGCAAGTGCCGCTGCGACACTGACCATATCTCAGAGCGATACAGCAGCTGGCACAGTCATTATCGACATTCCAGGCAGCTATGTGACAAGTACCGTATTTGGCGCAAGCACTGCGGCGACGCGGACTATATCTCAGAGCGACACCGCCGCTGGCACCGTCATAATTGACGTTCCTGGCAGTTACCTGACGACGACACGCTTTGGTCAGTCAACAGCAGACACACGTACCGTCTCGCAGACTGATACCGCTCCTGGCACAGTCATTGTCGATGTTCCTGCAAGCTACGTTACATCGACAATCTACGGGCAATCGGCTGCCGCAACTTCGACCATTGTACAAAGTGGCACCGCCCCTGGCACAATCATTGTTGATGTTCCAGCCACTTACGCGACCAGCACGAAGTTCGGGGGCACTGGCAGTGCTGTTGTCACAAGCACCGTCTCCCAGACAGACTCTGCACCTGGGACACTTGTGGTGCAACTGCCTGCCAGCTACATCACAAGCACACAGTTCGGCGCTCCGGTATCAGAAGCAACCACGCAAACTGTCTCACAGAGCGACACCGCTCCAGGCACAGTACTGGTCAGATTCCCTGGAAGCTACGTCACCACAACTCAATACATCACTGGGGCAGTCGGGGCTACTACGACCGTCTCCCAGACGGGAACTGAGAGGGGCACTGTCATTGTCCAACAACCCGAGACCTTTGTCACTTCGACGAATTTCGGCGCCTCGGCCGCGGCCACCAGCACAATCTCACAAACTGATTCCAACCCTGGTACTGTGGTTGTCGATGTCCCAGCCAGCTACCTCACAAGTACGCAATTTGGAGCTTCGGCTGTCAGCACGCGTACGATCTCCCAGACAGACTCCGCGCCAGGGACGATTGTGGTTGATCTCCTTGCAAGCTATGTCACAACCACCATATTTGGGGCTTCAACCGCTGCGACAGCAACTATTTCGCAGACAGGAGATGCTCCCGGCACCGTGGTTGTCGACATACCGGCCAGTTACGTCACGTCTACCAGATTTGGTAACTCCGTGGCCACCACGACGACAATTTCGCAGACCGGGGTTGAGCCTGGAACCATCCTGGTGGACATTGCTGCTACTTATGTCACTACAACCAGATTCGGTCAGCCAAGCTCGGCGACAGAAACGATCTCGCAGTCGGATACCGCGGCTGGAACTGTTGTGATTGATGTGCCAGCAAGTTATGCCACATCGACTCGCTTCGGCGGTTCTGCACCTGGCACCACAACTGTGTCCCAAACAGACTCGGCGCCAGGCACTGTTCTCGTTGATATTGCTGCCACCTACACCACAACAACCAGGTTCGGGCGTCCGAGCGCAGCCACTTCGACAGTATCGCAATCTGATACGGCACCTGGAACCGTCATAATTGATGTGCCGGCAAGTTATGCCACATCTACACGGTTCGGCGGTTCGGTTGCTGCTACGACCACCATATCTCAGTCTGATACCGCTGCCGGCACGGTTCTAGTCGACGTGGTTGCAACTTATGTAACAACGACGCGCTTCGGCCAACCTAGCGCCAGCACCTCGACAATCTCACAAAGCGACACAGCGCCAGGAACAGTAGTCATCGACGTGCCTGCCAGTTATGCTACTTCGACACGGTTCGGCGGCTCAGCGGCAGCGACGACGACAATTTCTCAGTCGGACTCCGCACCTGGAACTGTCGTAATTGACGAGGCTGCCTCCTACATCACGACAACGCGCTTCGGCCGACCGAGTGCAGCTACCTCGACTGCGTCACAATCAGACACGGCTCCAGGGACGGTCGTGATTGACGTACCTGCCAGCTATGTGACTTCGACGCGCTTCGGCGGCTCTACTGCCGGTACCACGACTGTGTCTCAATCCGGCTCGGCTCCTGGCACCGTGCTGGTCGACGTTGGTGCTACTTATGTCACGACGACGCGCTTCGGCGCGCTCAGCGCAACCACGCAAACAATTTCGCAAAGTAATACCGCGCCTGGCACTGTCGTTATCAGTGTACCGGCCAGCTATGTCACCAGTACAGTCTACGGCGCTTCGGCTGCAGCCACTCGCACCATCTCGCAGTCTGACACACAGCCGGGTACCATTGTGGAAGATGTGGCAGCAAGCTATATCACGTCGACTCAATATGGCGGCACAGGGTCAATCACAGCCACGAGCACAATCTCGCAATCGGACGCAGCACCTGGCACCATTTTGGTACAGATTCCTGGCAGCTACGTGACCACGACGCGTTTCTATTCGGGAGCGGCGCTCACGACAACAACCGCATCGCAGACCGACTCCGCTGTAGGCACCGTCATAGTGCAAATCCCCTCAAGCTACGTGACCTCCACGCGCTTCGTTGTAGGCACCGCAGTCACCACAAGCACCATCACGCAGTCAGACACTGCCCCAGGCACAATCATTATTCTGGATCCTGCGAGCTACGTAACGACAACACAGTACACCACTGGCACCGACAGAGGCACTACAACTCTTACCCAGAACGGGTCCACAGCGCCGGGCACTGTGATTGTCGTGCAACCAGCTTCGTACGTGACCTCAACCCAGTTCGGATCAGTCACGGCTGAGACGACCACCACTGTCGCTCAGGTCGATGGCAACCCTGGCACGATTGTCATTCAGCGTCCAGCCAGCTTGGTGACCACCACGCAATTCGGAGCCACAGCCGCGGCAACGACGACCATCCAGCAGACAGCCGAAGGCGCACCAGGCACAATTGTCGTTCAGGTTCCAGCCAGCTACGTCACTTCCACCAGATTTGGACGGCCAACAGCTACCACTTCGACTGTGTCTCAATCAGACAATGCCCCTGGGACAGTGCTTGTGGACGTGCCTGGCAGCTATGTCACAACCACTCAGTTCGTCACAGACGCAGTTGGATCAACGACCACCTTCTACCAGACTGGGTCGGCTGCGGGCACAGTACTCATTCAAGTGCCTGCCAGCTACATCACCACTACCCAGTTCGGAGCCCCTACCGGCGCCACGACAACAGTCTCGCAAACTGGACAGTCTCCCGGCACGGTTATTGTGGCCTTGCCAGGAAGTTACGTCACAAGCACCAGATTTGGACGCAGCGGCGCCGCAACGAGCACAGTCTCTCAGAGTGATGCTGCTCCAGGCACTGTCTTTATTGACGAAGCAGCAAGTTACACCACCACCACGAACTTTGGCAGACCATCTGCAGCCACTTCAACAATCAGTCAGAGTGACGCCGCACCGGGCACAGTCCAGATCGACGTCTCCGCCAGTTATGTCACCTCAACAGTCTTTGGTGCACCCTCTTCTGATACTACTACGATCAGTCAGAGTGACGGTGCACCCGGCACAGTTGTCATTCAGGTTCCAGGAAGCTATGTCACTACATCACGCTTCGGAGCGACAAACGCAGCCACATCAACAGTATCACAAACAGGCCCCTCGCCGGGTACAGTGGTGGTGGACATCCCTGCCAGTTATGTGACAACGACAAGATTCGGCGCCAGCGCAGCAGCAACATCGACTGTCAGCCAGACGGGTCCATCTGCTGGAACAGTCTTCATTGACGTCCCGGGCAGCTACGTCACGACGACTCGATTCGGCGCTACGGCTGCAGCTACTTCGACAGCATCGCAGACAGGACCATCCGTGGGCACCGTCTTTGTCGATGTGCCTGGCAGTTATGTTACAACGACCCGCTTTGGAGCTGTCACGCCAGCTACCTCGACTGCCTCACAGACAGGTCCAGACGCAGGTACCGTCTTCATTGACATTCCAGGCAGTTATGTCACAACAACCCGCTTTGGTGCTTCAGCAGCTGCAACCTCGACTGTATCTCAAACAGATCCATCTGCAGGCACGGTCTTTGTTGACATCCCAGGCAGCTACGTAACCACTACCCGGTATGGTGCCACCACAGCGGCCACTTCGACAGCTTCACAGACTGGCCCTTCGGCCGGAACTGTCTTCGTTGATGTCCCTGGCAGTTATGTAACGACTACCCGCTTCGGTGCTGCTACAGCTGCTACTTCGACAGCTTCTCAGACTGGTCTATCCGCCGGAACTGTCTTTGTCGACATCCCTGGTAGCTATGTCACGACCACTCGATTCGGCGCGACTGTGGCTGCTACTTCCACTGCAAGCCAAACTGGCCCGTCGCCGGGTACAATCTATGTCGACGTGCCAGGGAGCTATACGACAACAACTCGCTTTGGCGCGACCGCCGCCGACACGTCAACAGCATCCCAGACCGACGCTTCCGCAGGGACTGTCTTTATTGATATTCCTGGCAGCTACACGACCACTACCCGCTTTGGTGCCTCAGCTCCCGCGACGTCTACAGCGTCTCAGACAGGACCTTCGCAAGGCACCGTATTCGTCGATGTCCCAGCTAGTTACATCACCACCACCCGCTTTGGTGCATCTGCCGCTGCAACTTCGACAGCTTCACAGACTGACGCCGCAGCAGGGACAGTGTTCATCGATGTCCCAGCCAGCTACATCACAACTACACGCTTTGGCGCGTCTGTGGCGGCTACTTCGACTGCATCACAAACCGATCAATCGGCGGGCACTATCTATGTTGATGTGCCCGGGAGCTACACAACCACAACCCGCTTTGGCGCGGCAACGGCGGCGACGTCTACAGCGTCTCAAACTGGACCATCTCAAGGCACGGTATTCGTCGACGTTCCTGGTAGCTACATTACGACTACGCGCTTTGGTGCCTCGGCCGCTGCTACCTCGACCGCCTCGCAGACAGGTCCTTCTGCGGGCACCGTGTTCATTGACATACCTGCGAGCTACGTGACGACAACAGTATATGGTCAATCAGTAGGCACGGTCGAGACAATCTCACAATCTGGCCCATCCCCCGGAACCGTAATCATCCAACCTGCCGCCAGCTATTTGACTACCACCCAGTTTGGGGCTACTGCCGCGACCACGACGATCGTTTCACAAACCGGTGCTTCGCCGGGTACCATCGTCATTCAGGTTCCGGCTAGCTACATCACCACTACGCAGTATGGAGCGCCTACTGACGCCACGTCTACTGTTTCACAGACAGGCGCTTCCGCAGGTACTATACTGGTGCAAGTTGCAGCTAGCTATGTTACTACGACTCGTTTCGGCGCCAGCGCCCCTTCAACGACCACAGTGTCACAGACTGGCGCATCCCCCGGCACTATTCAGATCGACGTTCCAGCCAGCTACATCACGACGACTCAATACGGCGGATCTGTTGGAACGACCGAGACTGTGTCACAAACAGGCCCGGCACCAGGCACCATCGTCGCTCGCCCTGCAGCTAGCTACGTCACGTCCACACAGTATGGAGGTTCGGTTGCGGCAACGACTACCGTCTCGCAGACTGGACCTCTACCAGGTACCGTCATCGTTCAGCCTGCTGCGAGTTATGCTACTTCGACCCAGTACGGCGGGTCGGTCGCCACGACGAGCACAATCTCCCAGACAGGACCGGTCCAGGGTACTGTAGTTGTGGTCGAGGGGGCCAGCTACGTCACAACAACGGAGTTTGGCGCGAGCGTGCCCGGTACTACGACTGTAGTTCAGACAGGACCTTCGCCAGGCACTGTCATTATCCGTCCTGCAGCCAATTACGTCACATCGACTCAATATGGCGGCTCTGTTGATGGCACAACTACTGTGCCACAGACCGACTCGGCGCCTGGTACGGTGATTGTGCGCCCAGCTGCGACCTATCTTACCACAACTCAATTCGGTGCTTCAGTCGCGGGAACTTCGACTGTCTCTCAAACTGGCCCAACACCCGGCACTATTGTTGTTCAGATCCCCGCTTCATACATCACGACTACTCAATATGGTCTTACTGCTGGGGCCACAAGCACCATTTCGCAGACTGGCACCGCACCAGGGATTGTTATCGTACAGCCTGCTGCAAGTTACGTCACCGTCACAAACTTCGGGCAGGTATCCGGCCGTATCACTACCATCTCACAGACGGATGCAGCACCTGGCACGGTCATTCTCGATATTGAGGGCAGCTACATCACCTTCACAAGATATGGACGGCCTGCGTTCACGACTACCACCGTGACTGAGACGGGCACTGAACCTGGCACCGTTTACGTGGACCTGACCGCATCATATATCACCTCTACTCAATATGGTTCAGCCTCTGGTACTACCACTGTTTCGCAGACCGATGCGAGCCCAGGAACAGTCGTCGTCCAGGTGCCGGGAGCATACATTACTACGACCCGATTCGGGGCGTCCGCAGCTGCGACAACCACGATCCCTCAAACCGACACTGCCGCAGGGACTGTTATTGTCGACGTGCCCGCCTCTTACACCACCACCACGCAGTTCGGAGCGGCGGCCCTTGCTACAAGCACCATCTCGCAGACCGGTACTGCTCCTGGTACTGTCGTCATCCAGGTCCCTGCATCATATGTCACGACAACGCGCTTCGGAGCCCCTGCCGCTGCGACGAGCACAGCCTCTCAGACAGCGAATGCACCTGGAACCGTCTTTATCGACATTCCGGCTTCTTATGTCACCTCCACGCAATTTGGACAGAGCGCGGCAGCTACTAGCACGATCTCACAGACAGATACTGCTCCGGGGACCGTCCTCGTGCAGATCCCTGCATCCTATGTGACTACCACACGCTTCGGTGCGGCCTCTGCGGCCACGAGCGTTGCTTCGCAAACAGGGACCGCAGCCGGTACCGTATTTGTCGACGTGCCAGCTTCGTACGTCACGACCACCCGATTTGGTCAGCCATCTTCCGCTACTAGTACCGCCTCCCAGACAGGAACTGCTGCAGGTACAGTGTACGTTGATGTGCCGGCGTCATACATCACGACGACCCGTTTTGGTCAACCTTCTTCTGCCACCAGTACTGTTTCACAGACAGGAACAGCTGCGGGGACCGTATTCATCGACGTGCCAGCATCATACATCACAACAACTCGCTTTGGCCAACCCTCATCTGCCACAAGCACCGCTTCACAGACAGGAGCTGATGCTGGAACTGTGTACATTGATGTTCCTGCCTCGTATACCACGACGACCAGGTTCGGCCAACCATCGTCAGCGACGAGTACCGCATCGCAGACGGGCACAGATGCTGGCACTGTGTTCGTCGATGTCCCGGCCTCATATACTACCACTACGAGATATGGGGCTCCCGCATCCGCCACCAGTACTGCTTCACAGACGGCGGCTGCTGCAGGCACCGTTTTCATCGACGTGCCAGCTTCATATGTCACGACTACGAGGTTCGGCCAGCCATCGTCTGCCACCAGCACCGCTTCGCAGACTGGAACCGCCCCGGGGACCGTCTTCGTTGATATCCCTGGTTCATACATAACTACGACGAGATTCGGACAACCGTCGTCGGCGACAAGTACTGCATCGCAAACGGACATTGCTCCTGGCACAGTGTTTGTTGATGTTCCAGCTTCATATGTCACGACCACCAGGTTTGGTGCCGCCGTCGCCGCCACCAGTACTATCTCGCAGACTGCAGGAAACCCTGGCACCGTGGTGGTTGACATTCCGGCTAGTTATGTAACGTCAACACAATTTGGCGCCCCCAGCGCCGGAACCAGCACGATCTCGCAAAGCGACACCGCCGCGGAGACAGTCGTGATTTCGGTGCCTGCCAGCTATGTGACCACGACAACGTTTGGCGCCAGCGCGGCCGCGACGAGTACGATTTCCCAGACTGGAACGGCTGCAGGCACGGTCGTGGTGCAAGTGCCCGCGTCATATGTCACCACCACCATCTTTGGTCAACCCTCATCTGCCACCTCGACCATTGCCCAGACTGGAACCGCGCCCGGGACCGTCATTGTTCAGGTCCCTGCCAGTTACGTCACAAGTACTCAGTTCGGTGCCGCCGCTGCTGCCACAAGCACAGTCTCACAGTCAGACACGGCTCCTGGCACAGTCGTGGTTCAAGTACCTGCCAGTTACATCACATCTACCGTGTATGGAGCGGCAGCAGCTTCCACTACCACGGTGTCGCAGAGCGCAAATGCGCCTGGGACTGTCATCGTGGACGTGCCTGCGTCGTATATCACGACGACACAGTTTGGGGCCACGGCTGCAACGACCACGGTATCACAGACAGGGCCATCGCCCGGCACCGTCGTTGTAGGAGTGCCCGCGAGCTATGTCACTACCACCCAGTACGGCGCAAGCACTGGCGCCATCTCGACAATCTCTCAGACAGATACTGCACCTGGCACGGTAGTGATTCAGGTCCCGGCCAGCTATGTTACCTCAACACGGTACGGAAGACCATCAGCAGCCACCTCGACAATCTCGCAGACGCTCACAGATCCGGGCACCGTTCTCATCGACGTTCCGGCTACATATGTGACGCAGACGCGATTCGGCCAGCCATCGCCTGCCACTTCGACCATCTCGCAGACATTCACAGATCCGGGCACGGTCGTCATCGATGTGCCAGCGAGCTATCAGACCTCGACGCGCTTCGGAGCTGCGACCGCTGGAACATTTACAGTGTCTCAGTCAGACGCTGCACCAGGAACAGTGATTGTGCAACCACCTGCAAGCTATGTGACTACGACACGCTATGGAGCAAGCACGACAGCGATATCAACCATCTCGCAGTCGGATGCCGCCCCTGGAACAGTCGTAATCTCGGTGCCTGCTAGTTACATTACATCGACACAGTATGGCCCAGGGCCGCTTGCCACCACAACCGTCTCCCAGTCTGATCCGGCGCCCGGTACCGTCATTGTATCGCAGCCTGCCAGCTACATCACACAGACAAGATATGTTGCTGGTGCGCCAGCCACTACGACGACGGTATCACAGACGAACCCTGCTCCAGGCACAGTCATTGTGCAGCAGCCGGCCAGCTACATTACCACGACACGTTACGGTGCAGCGGCACCGACAACCACCACCATCACGCAAAGCAACCCGGCTCCTGGTACTGTCATTGTATCGCAGCCTGCGAGCTACATTACGACAACCCAGTATGGCTCCGGAAATGCCGTCACGACGTCGACAGTCTTGCAGACCAACCCAGCCCCCGGCACAGTCATTATTCAGCAGCCAGCCAGCTACATAACGTCGACACAGTTTGGCGCTGCTGCCGCGGGCACCACGACGATTCCGCAGACCAATCCAGCCCCCGGCACCGTGATTGTCGAGCAGCCAGCATCTTACATCACCTCGACACAGTACGTCACGACGGGCCCTGTCGGAACAACAACAGTCTCACAGACCGACCCCGCGCCCGGCACCGTCATCATCCGTACTTCGGCTCGGTACACAACGGTGACGACTAGGGGTGTGGGCAGCACCGGGACAAGCACCGCGACTATCCAGCCTCAGGGTGCTACGCAGGGAACCATCATCGTGCAAACGCCGGCGGCTTATGTCACTACGACTTTGGCATACACTGGGTCAATTACGACGACGACGACGATTCTCCCGAGCGGCACAGCAGCGGGCACGCTACTCGTCCAGACACCTGTGCCGTCATTCGTCTGCGATCAATTCGCTTACCTGATTCAGACCACAACCTTGTACAGGGTCAATGTCGCGACTGGACAGGCTACTCTTATTGATTCCGCTGTCGGTGACGGGAGGGGAATCAACGCCATCGGCTTCCATCCCACAGAAAACGTCTTGTATGGCGCGATTGGCTCAGGTTCAAGCGTATTCCTGATCCGATTCGGCTCCAATGGCGATGCAGTCATCCTTGGCAACCTTGCCGTGACTGCTACGATCACTACCGCTGACATTGACAACAATAACCAATACTGGGCCTCGTCATTCGGCAACACATGGCTCCAGGTGGATCTGAACTCCAACTCCCCCACGTATCTCCAAAAGGTTGGAGAAGGCACGCTGCCGTCTCTGGCGACTTTGCAGCTCAACAACATCATCGACTGGGCATTTGTACCTGGCAGTTTCAGCCCTACAGGTGCTCCATACATGTACGGTGTTACCAAGAGTACTCTTCCAACGGGCAATACCGTCCTCGTGCGCTTCGACACAGGCGCCAAGACACTCACTGTCCTCACCGCCTTTGGCGTGCTCTCTGGTGCGCAGACCTGGGGTGCGGCTTACTCCTCCACCGATGGTGGTTTCTACGCCTCAGAGAACAGCAGCGGAGACATTTGGAAGTTTCCACTTCCGCCCGGGACGACAGCGACCAGGATCAGTGGAGGTCCAGCCGGAAACAGCAACGACGGCGCGCGTTGTCAAAACTTCCAGGGTGGCATCTAGTCATCGTTTTAGCATTCGTTCTTTCCCCTTTCATTTACATCTTACTCATAAAGGAGCACCACTGTCTTTTATCTGGCCAGCTGCATTAACAAGCAAGCTTCTGTACTTTTCCCCACCTTCAACTTTGTACTTTTACCGACGTACATTGTTTTCAACATTGCCAGAGAGAATGGTTCACATGGCATACTCTAAGTTTATTTCTTTTGTTAGTCCTTGAAAGTTCTAGTAGGCAACAGAATGATCGCCTTTGAACGAATAGTAATACAAATAATGTTCCTGAAACCCTCTGCCCTTGCTGCATGGTATCAACAAGTGGACGATTTCGCTGATGACCTTACGCCCTCGCTAAAGCTCACCAGTCGCCCTCTACTCACGTCAACCTCCGCACAGAGCGTTGACATGTTGGAGAGCATATATGAGGGATCTCCGAGTCTAATCGTTACCAACTGCGCGCAGCCACGCAGTTTTTCTTTGTCGTCTCAGTCACACCAGACTTTCTCCTCTTTCTGCTAGCAGTCTCCGACCTGACTCTAGAGGTCGGACGGGAATCGGAAGACCGCCGACTAAGATCTTTGGTCGTGCACGCGCCCACAACGAGGCAGCTGCACGATAAGCAGGGATAGACGTTCGAAGCGCTTGGCAGTACTCATTCGTGACGCAGAAGGAGAGACAAGGGCGCACGCGCGTGTATATACATACATCAGTGTGCGACTCTGCACAAAGCGTAGGTCCTCCGTCTCCATTCCTCCGTCTTCCCCCCTTTCTCTCTCCCTGTACTTTGCCTAGCCTTGAAAAGCGAACATCGCACCACTTCTCCCTTTTTCTCTTTTTCTTCACACCGCATCAGTCCAGCAAGTGACCTTTCCTCTCCTCCTCCGCAGGCACACCCTCGGGCCTCCTCCAGTGCACCTTGACGCTCTCCCACGAGTGAGAGCTGTACTCCTCCTGGACCTTCTTGCACGTCCTGAGCCCCCACTCGGTGACCCCGACCATGAGGCAGCTCTCGAACATGAAGGCGCAGCCTCCGGCGCCGACGAGCTGGGGCTCGAGCCTGGCGACGTTCCTGGCGCCCTCGTAGCTGGCCGCGTCGGGGCCGTGCCCGCTCATGACGTTGTGCAGGCTCGCGCCGCCCGGGCTGAATCCGCCCTTGCCGGGCTTCTTGGCGTCGTACACGCCCCCGATCAGGCCCATGAACTCGGACATGGTGTTGCGGTGGTACCACGGCGGGCGGAAGGTGTCCTCGGCCACGAGCCAGCGGGGCGGGAAGATGACAAAGTCGGCGACCGCCGTGCCCGGGCGGTCCGACACCGCGGTGAGCACGGTGAAGATGCTCGGGTCCGGGTGGTCGAACGAGATGCTCCCGATGGTGTTGAACCGGCCCAGGTCGTACTTGTATGGGAAGTAGTTGCCGTGCCAGGCGACCACGTCAAAGGGCGTGTGCGCCTGCTCCGTGTGGAACAGGGTGTTGTTGAACTTGCACGTGACCCTGTGCTTGTTGGGCCCGTCGGCGGCCGTGCTGGCGCCGTGGTCCTCGGTGAAGCTGGCGAGGGGCGCCTGGAAGTCGCGCGCGTTGGCGAGGCCGTTGGACCCGATGGGCCCCAGCTCCGGCAGCGCAAAGTGGCCCTGGTACAGCTCCAGCGCGTACCCCCGGATCGGGTTGTCGCCGGGCAGGGTCACCTGGAACTTGATGCCGCGCGGCACGACGCAGATCTCCATCGGCCGGACCAGCAGGTGTCCCAGCTCGGTGCGGATGTCGAGCACGCCCTCCTGGGCGACGAGCAGCAGGTCGCCGTCGGCCGAGTAGAAGGCCTCGTTGGCGGGCATCGACTTGCCCGCGGCGAAGACGAAGATGCCTATCCCTGATTTCAGGGTCGGGTCGCCCGCGCCCGCGAGGAGGTGCAAGCCCGACACGAAGTCTGTATCCGGCCTGGAGTGGTCGAAGGGGTCCCAGCGGAGCTGGTTGGGGATGTACTGCAGGTTGGAAAAGGACAGCGACGACACCTCTTGCGGGTTTCCGTCTGGTGTTGATGAAGGCGCCGGGGACTTTTGGAACGACGGGTGCGCGCAGGACGGGAGGATGCGGTACAGCCACGTCTGCTGGTTCTCGTGCCGCGGCGCCGTAAATGCCGTGCCCGAGAGCTTCTCGGCGTAGAGCCCGTGAGGCGGCTTCTGTGGCGAGTTGTGGCCTATGGGCAGTGCGCCGGGGACGGCTTCAGTCTCGTGCTGGCAGCCAAAGCCATTCTGGTAGCGATACTTCTCTTTGAAGTCAAACTGCGTGACGGGCATGATGTCATCGGGCGAGGCGTCGAGCCTGTGTGGTGAGGATGGTGGTGGGAGATGTGCAATGAATAGCGTACTTCGACGGGAGCCAGATGGCGAGGCAGAGCGATGTTGACTGGGGAAGAAGC
>Ga0214502_1000005_pt1 | contig 25900 bp, 4 predicted proteins | sample G5R2MT_8_FD_206151 | JGI IMG/M metagenome (GOLD analysis project Ga0214502, IMG submission 206151) | Metatranscriptome of phyllosphere microbial comminities from switchgrass, GLBRC, Michigan, United States - G5R1_NF_12SEP2016_LR2... | ecosystem: Host-associated > Plants > Phyllosphere >... | reverse complement strand
CTCATCTGGCACCAGCTATGCTTTCTAGACATTCGCACATGCGAGGCACAGGGTCCTCGCCCAGTCATCAGGCGGGACGAATACGACACAAAACTGCCACTCAACTGCGACGAGACGGAACTCACACACGTGAGTCCTGGCCCTGCCAATTCAGATCACTGGACCACGAACACGATCTCCATCATCAGGTTCGAGGTCAACGAGATGATGCGGATAGTCTGGACGGACCGGCGAAGGCTCGAGGCTCGTAAGACGACGCTGACCGCTGTGCTCACCAAGATCGAGCACTTTCGACGCAAAATGTCGGAAAAGTACGATCACATGCTCGACATTGAAGATCCTCTGCAGCGTTATGCGAGGGTTGTCATGCACCTTTTGACATATCGCCTCCACGTCATGGTCCTTCATCCGTACCATTCCAACGCCGCCTCGGCGATGCCGCCCAAGCTGAGCCACCTTCTGATAACCTCCGGAGTGCTGATAGTAGAGCTGGCGATCCAGCTCGAGACCAACGCCAACTTTGGACCATGGAAGTGGTACTTGGGTGCTTACTTCCAGTACCAGATTGCATTGCTACTCGCTACAGAGGTCTATTTCAACCCAAAGAGTCGTGAGGCAGGCCGAATATGGTTCTGTCTCGACTACGTCTTCGGCCTGGACCCAAGATTGACGCCAGAGGCCAAGAGCATAGCCTTGCTAGGTGAGATCTCCGACAAGACGAAGGTCTACATGCGCATGCGTAAAATGCGTGGGCCGACTGAAGTGGCTCGGGCTGTCCCTGCCAATCACGCCGTTTCGGGCACAGCAAAGGAAAAGTTGAAGAAGCAGCAGCAGGAGCAGCAACAGCAGCTCGACAGTATCTCTTCCAACCAGACGCCTACTCCCCAAGTGCCTTCTGCACCCACCCAGACGCCTTTGAGCTATACAGGACATGAGCCTGAACAGAACCAGATCCATCTATTAGCACCTGCGCAAGCGCAAGCGTCGCCAGTAGCACCAATGAACCCTCTCGCACAGCAAACCCCGCTGCCACGCATGGTGTTTGCTGGTGTCTGCGATGGGCAGGCATTGTGGACTCATCCTCCGCTTCATCAGCATGGCAGTCCCTCGAACAGCGATACTGCCAGCATAAGTGCGCGACCAACCACTGGGGCAGCGGTACAACAGGACACCATAATGGACACGATTGACTGGGATGCCATGAATAGGTTGTTCCCGACAGACCCACAGACCGACGCTTTCAGTGCGCAAGGGTTCCTTGATCCAGCCTTCAGCATGTTGTGTGGCTGGCAGCAATGAGCAGTCTTCCTCGTCAACTTCGCATTGCGACAGCTGGACTGGGTTGAGCTCTACTTCTCTGCGTCTAGGACCCCAAATCGCTGACATTGCCGGAGTTGTGTTTTTCACTACGAACCGATCTTCACCTTAGAGCTGGGACCGTCTTCTCCCATTGATAGTCGCGAGACTTTACGACGTTACGCATGTTTCCCTCCCACTTTCCTGTTTTGAGCACGGAAATCTTCTTCCCTTGTCTTTTCTCAGAGTCGTCTTGTGCTGTGTGAGACTGAAGGTGTCTCTCCGGACTTCTGCATTCCGAGCTGTCATATAGCCCGCTTGTTGATGAGAGGGCTACCCTGAACGCATATTCTCGTTGTCCATGAGTGTGTAGATCATCGGCACATTCGACATCCGCACCGCGTCGAACGGGGCGGGCCAAGGAAACGCCGTGCATTGGGATGCTCTTTCTGCCAACCTGGCATGGGTACTATGGTCAAGACTCTTCACACGTTAGCAGGCGAAGGTCACAAGTTCCGCATGGATTGCACGAGGTAATCGAGCCCATGTAGGAATACAAACACACGCACAGGGGAATTCAGACACAGAGCATAGGTGAATTCAAACGTGCATTAAATCTCGTAACAAAACCAAAGCTCAGAATAGACAAGCAAGTCGCTAATCTATAACATTGCAAACCTGAATGACACGCACATCCAATGACGCCTAATGCGCCTTAAAAATCCTGGATATCCGTTCCCTGGCAATAATCCAAGCCGCCTTTTCCCAGACATCGGAGAAAAAGAAAACTACAAATAGATATATGAAATATTACCGAGAAGAGTGTGTGGTGAAATAGATACAACAACCGAAGAATTAAAGCATAAGCATCTGTATCGTGCGGTAGCAGTAACTTAGCATGAAGAAACGACTCAAACATCAGATTGAGGCGCATCTGTCATGTTGACGCTGACCGTGCTGCGACCATACACCGACGGAGTAGCACCGCGGCCGATGGACATGCCGGTATCGGAGCCCAGAAGAGATGGGTTCACGCCGCGGAGGGAACGCGACTTGGCAACCAGAACCTGGGCAGGGCAGACGACGATCTCATCATCGCCGACGCCATTGTCGTCGCCTTTCTTGACGACGAGCGGGAACAGCACAAAGCGCACAATGGCACCCTGGCTCTCGAGTTCTTCGTTGGTCGTGGTGTCGCCAGACCGTTCGTTCATGAGCGCCCCGTTAAACTTGACTGTTTCGGCGAGGTCGCCATTGGCATCGTACTCGGGCTGCAGTGGGGGCAGCATCATGTATTCTGCCTTCTGAGTACGCATCTCGATGGAAAGATCAACTGCGTCGCGGAGAACACGGCGCAACTGTGACTGGATCTGGTTCTCCAGATGCGAAGGTGGGGGCAGGATCATAGACAGTGTCTGCAAGATGGCCTGGACGACTGCCTCTGTATCCTGGTTGCGCTGGTCGCCGAAGGCGGGACGCTTTGACAGCAGTGTGAGGGTGACGGCCCTCCATTGGCGAACCGCTTGTGGCGGGCCGACTTCTTGGAGAAGCTTCTCCACAGACTTGAGCTTCTGGCGTTGTTCACGATCCATGCCGAAGAGATAGCGTGTAAAAACAAACTCCCAGATCATGTTCATGGTCATGGACATGAAGACATCGCGCCGGCGAACGCGGTCGCCGAGGTAGTCGTCGACGTCGGTACCATCGAGTAACGTGTTGTCGAGCTTGTCAATGATCTTCTCGTCGTTGATCTCGCTAGTGAGGCGGCAGGCTCGCATGTCGGAGAACTTTGAGAAACGCAGGACCCATTGCTGCACATGGGAGCACAGCTGCTGGCAGCGCTTGTCAAAGTGATCCTCGTCCTTGAGGCGCAGGAACTCGGCGTCTGGAGGTTTGCTGGCGAGGATCTGGCGTTGCATCTCGCGTACCTGTTCTTTTGTGGCTTCGAGCTGTTTGCGCAGGCGAGCGATCTCGGCGTCCTTGTTCTGGAGCTCCGAGGCGTAGTTGTCCTTTGAGACGCGTTGTTCCTGAAGCTCGCGAGCCACGGTGGCGTGTTGAGACTCGAGATGACCGTACTTCTCGCTGTGCCGCATAGCGAGCAGGCTGTTTGCGCTCTGGAGGCCATCGTTGACCTGGCTTAGGCGCGTGACTTCCTTCTGGAGAGAGTCGAGGGAGGCGCGAAGTAGCTCGATCTCGGCATCGCGCTCGGCTTTTATCGCGGCGGAGCGGGCGCTGATCTGCTCAGCCTGGCTTGTCTGGTGCTGGAGGTTTTGGTTCTCTGCGATGAGGGCCTCGACGCGGGACTCGAGCTCAATGACCTGCATGCTCTGGCGGCGGCGCATGCTGTGGGGGCGCGTCGGGGAGCGTGGGGAGCCCATGCGACCCTCGCCGAATCCATCGTAGATGTCGGCCATGTCCTTGGAGGAGCGCGCGCGGCCCTCATTGGCAACGGGGGTCGAGTTCTTGTTGGACGTTGTCGACGAGCTGGCGGTGGCCGCGATAGCCCCGGCAGCAACAGCGGCTGCACCCACAAGGGTTCCAGCGGAGGCGGTCTGGGCCGCCTGCCCAGCCTCCGCCGAGAAGTGGGGCGGCCCCTTGTTGACATTCTTGTTGTCCACATCCATGTGGCTGAGGCTGTGGCTGTGGCTGTGGCTAGTGTTGGCGCCGGCTCCCTGCTGGCCACCCATTGACCGGAGGTCTCCGCTGGTCCGCCTGTCTGCACGTCGCAGAGGCGGCGTAGCAGTTGTTGATCGCAGGCTACGGACGCTGAGCCCGCCAGGACTGTCCGGCCGGAAGCTGAGCGGCTCGGGCGTGCGGAGGCGCGACAGGCTCGAGTTGGATGCTGTTCGTCGCATCGCCGGTGGTGTGTTCTCAAGGCGCGGCGATCCCCTGCGGCCCATGCTATCGGAGATGCTGCGCTGCTCATGTGGCTCGAGAATCCGTGAGGATCTTGGTGACCCAGGTCCGAGCCCAGGACTGGATAGCTGACCTAGTTCACCATATTTGCTTGTCTTAGGTGGTGACTTTGACGATCGGCGGTTGCTCGACTCTGTGGAGTACACTTCTGTCACAGGCTCGCTTGTCTTGCTTGACTCGGGGACTTCCTCGTGCCTATGCTCGCGCTCTCGTGTTGGCGTCTGCAGAACTGGAGCGCTCTCGCCTGTGATGGATCTTTGGGCGCGGCGCTTTTCGTCTCGCTGCGGTGTCTGTACTACAGGCTCTTGATTGTCGGATCTGGCTGCTTCTTGTTTACTGCCAGCAGACAACTCGTGAACTCCCCTCATATGGAACCCACTGTCTTTCTGTCGTTCGGACTCCAAATCGTCATTACCGAATCGGGATGGCTGTTGAGAGTTTGTGGCAAATCCGCTGTCTCTGTTGAAGGTATCACGCGTCTGCTTTTTCTTGCGTGCTCGAACGGGCTCTTCGTGCACCTCTTCCACGACTGGCGCGAGGCTTGGCGTGGGCGCTCGTCCGATGGTACTCCGGCGTGACGACAAGCTTGGAGCTTGTGTAGATGGGACAACTTGCCTGGAGCTGTCATCAGTTTTCCTCACGCCTTCCCCCTCTTCCATTTGTTCCGAAGTGTCGAGCGTGTCCCAATCACCCATATATCTGTCGTTGCGGGTAGACTCGCGCTCGGCTCTGGCAGCTCTCCGTATGCGTCGGGTATTCGGTGTGGTGGCTCTTCCTCGCACCGGGCTCTCCACCTCATCAACCATTTCTCGATCCTCGCTGACCCGCACATCGTTCGGCCACTGTATAGTGTTCCCTTTGACTGGGCTTTCACTCTCCTGTTCTTCCTTTTCCTCCACACACCCATTCTCTGATTCTTGTGGGCTTACCCATGACCTTTTTGACTGTTCACGCCGGCTTCCCTGCGGCGCCATGTCTTCCACTGCCCTCATCGTAGCATCATCTCCATCCTGCTTCTCTGATGTCAGATCAAGCTCATTTTCATTCTTCTCTCCCTTCGACACGCCAGGTAGCGACAAGAATGCGCTGTAGGCAGCGGCGCCCCATGTTCCAGCCGTGGCTGCGGCTACCACATTGTCTGGTGCACCAGGGCTATCCTTTGGCACTTCCCAATCTCTGCTTCCGGCCCCGAATCTGGACTCGAGAAGGTCCGCAGCTACCTCTCGGGATGGCGTACTTTTACTCTCGTGGTCGGTTTTCGTATCAGCGGTTTTTGGAGCCACTAATTTGGTGCTCTTGTCCTTGCGAGACGTCATAGACTCAAGATAGGTCGCGGCGAAGTCTTTGGCAGGTGTGATTGGCTCAGGGGAGTGACTGCCAGGCTGCAACTGAGTCTTGCCTCTCTTGCGCCGGCCTTCTAGCGGCTCTCCAGCCAGGTATGCAGCTGCGAGGTCTTTGGCTGGTGTCATCATAGGCGACTCAACTTCAAGTACTGGACGCGGGATAGGTATAGTGTCAGACTCATCTATGACCATCTCCACGTGTTCTGTAGTGGAAGACTGCTGATTGCCGGGCTTAATGGTCATTGAATGGTCGTCTCCTTCGCTAGTAAGGGGCGGAAGCAAGCCACCCTCTTCCTCACGAACAAGCGAAACTGCCATCGAGTCCGGCGCGCCTTGGAGCAAACCACCGCCGATGGCATTGCCCTCGTTAACAGACAAGAGTGTCTGTGTCCGTGTCCGTGTCTTTTTCGAAGCCCGCGACGGCTCTTCTATGGGGCGTTCATGCTCGATGTGGCTCGTTGGGCGAGCAGGCTCGAGATCCACATGGGGAGTTATCAAGGGACTTGGTGGCACTTCACGCTGGCGTGGAGGCTTTGCATCGAGAATCGGTCGTGTTTCACCAGTGCGCGGCTCTCCTTGAGCTTGCTCCTTCTGGAAGAGGGCTGGTACGTCTCCAGATGATCTCTCAGACGACTGCGCATCTTTGGTAGGAGTTGAGATGGCTTGACTCGCGACAGTCCCAAGGGGATTCTTTCTGCTCAAGAAGTCAAAGACAGATCGGCGAGCGCTTGTAGGAGTCAGAGGCTGATTGTCTTGCTCGCTTGTAGTTGTTTGAAGCAATGTCTCCCGTAATTTTGCACTGTCGCCACTCGTCTGCTGCTTCTGTTTGTCTAGATCCGCACTGCAGAGAGGGAGCTCAGTCTCATTTGGGGATTTTTGCTCCACGGATTGCTCTTGCATATCAGCAGAGGACAGAGTAGTGTTCTTCCCGATGTTATTCAGATCGACAGCAGAATCAGACTTCCTTGGTGGATGGCCTGATTTGGAATGTTCAGTAATATCGTCATCCTTGACCTCGGATAGCACTTTTGGTTCGCTCTCGATGCTCGTCCACTTCCAAGCCGAAACCTGTGTAAGGACTGTCGTAGGGTTCGAAGATTGTGCAATACCACTAACGATCTTGTCTTGATGCAAGGGAAACCGTGCATCTTGGGGCCCACGGTGTTCGTCAGGATGAGCGTCGATATGCGGCACGTTTACCTTGGGACCAGTGGCCGTCTCAATGCGAGGTTCCATCAGAGAACGTCGGTCCTTGAGCTGGGTAGTGGGCTCGTCGAATGGCTTTTGTGGTGGCAAATATGTTTTTCCCGCTTGGGCTGTCTCGCTTTCCTCGCTGCCCATGATCACCTCGTTGACTGCAGGAACGCCTACTGTGGGTAGCTTCTGTTCGTCTGCAATATTGGGATTGAGAGACAAGCCAGGAGCACTCTCGAACATAGGTGAACTGTCGACAACGTCCCGAAGAGGCTCTCTCAAAGCCGGCAATGAAGAATGCGACGCCCCAGGTTCGTAAGAGGACGTTGGTTGTTGATGACGAGCCATGTCAGAGGATGAAGCAGATTCAACGGGTGCGGGCGCAGCGTCCGGCGAGTCTATGACAGATCGTGACTCTATCTGCTCATGCTGGATCTTGTCTGTGTGAGCTGAATCTGAACTCTCGCCAATACCTTTAACCACTGGTACAGATTCGGCTGTAGTAGCCAGTGGCTCAATCGGAGCAACCCCAAGTGTGGCATTACTTCCCGCTCCCTGGCTGATTGTCGATTTCAGCTCCTCAAAACGCCGTTTGTCTTTTCCCTTCAGTCTGCCTTTGAGTTCTTTCTTTTTACATAGGGCAGCGAATTCTTCCTCTTCCTCCCTTAGATGCTCAGGAACCACAATCGCGGTGGACGAGGCATTAACGGGGCTCTGCCTCTCTGACGTTTTGGTCTTTGTCCTTTCTACCTCTGCGGTCGGCAACGCACTTGGAGTGGGCGAAGAGGATTCTTGGACAGAGATTTCTTCTTCGGTAACAGCTGGCTCCTGCGACCAAGAAGGCTGAGGTTCCTCGTCGCCAAGAAGCCCAGGGGTTTGATTGAGAGGGGCATCAACGTCTATTAGCCCAGTCACGCGCTCCGCGATTTGTGTGCTCTCACCAACGGGCGTTGCGGGCTCATGTGCAGGGGAGCCTTGGCTGAGGACAGTGGCCTGTAGGTGCTCAACTGCTCCTGAGTTGTGTGGCGATGCTGCTCGATACTGCTCGGCTGGTGGCAAATTATCCTGGACAGTAGGCTCGAGCTTAGTTTCACTAGGAGGTCTTTGGATTGGATTGTTGTGCTCGAGGGGTGCGGACGCACTGGGGGCTGCTACTGAATCGTTTTCAATGGGGCTCGGGACACCTCTCAACTGTGCTGCAAGACCATGTTCTTCGACCAGGGACAGTGGTTGCTGATTCGATGCGTCTGTCACGTCCTTAGAAACGCCATCAACACCATTTTGTCGACTCAATCTGTCGACTAGCTCCTCCAGCCTCTTCCGGTCTTTATTCTTGAGTTTGCCTTTGCGAATCTTCTTTGCCGTGAGGGCAGCGAGTTCTTCTTGATCAGCTTGGATGTCCGATGTGACATTAGACTGGACCGCTGATGTCTCAGCGACGACTTCCGCCGGAATATCCCTGACGGTGTTGCTTGGGTTTGCCACGGTGGCCTGGCTCCCTGCCCTCGTCTGCGCGGGGTCGGCAGAACCCTCCTTTGCTGCTTGGCCATCCGACATCCGCAGAAGTGCATCGCGGGCCTTGGGTTGTGCTTCGCCTGTTCCCTCCAAGTTCGAGACAGGACGTTCAGTTGCAGCGGGTGGCTCCATAGTCACTTCTTGTGTGACGTTGACTGTTCGCTCGTCTTCGTTATGCTTAGCGTTAGACCTAAGTTCTTCGAGACGCTTTCTGTCCTTTGACTTTAGCTTGCCTCTCTTGGCCAACTTAGCTTCCAGCACCTCGAGCTCGCCTGGCACTGTGTCTGCAGGACGATCATTGCTACCTCTTGGTGCGTCGTCAGTCGCGACTGTCTCGGGAGCCGCAGCTGGAAGGTGTGATGTCTCCTCCAGCACCTGTACTGGCTCCAAGGCCGATTCTTGAGCTTTGGCCTCGGGAACAGAGTCTGGGGCTTGTCGAGCTTCTTCGGTCGTTGGAGGGTATTCAGGACGTTTGTTTGCCAGACTCTTCCCCTTGCTCTTGGAGAAGAGTTTGGCTCGAAGCATCTCTAGCTCGGGATCAGTTTCCGTTACAGTCAAGTCTTTGTCCGCAACTGAATTATCAGGCAAGACGGCCGTGACTGGCTGAATGCTCGATGATCCGGATGCCTGAGATTCGGTCACAGGTAGGAGAGTATTCTCAGCCAAATCGATCGCTGTTCGAGATGGCTCTTGGTCAGGAGGAGGTAGCGGACCTGTCTCTACGACGGGTTCTCTGAGCTCGAGCGACGTGGAACCGGGCTCTTCTTGAGGTGTTGGCAGCGGTACGGGCGTGACTAGTGGAGCGGATCGCTCGACTTCGCGTGGAGTCTGCTGTGTGGGCTCCGACGTCTGCAGCTTCTCGTGCTGGTCGATAATGTGGTCTGACGGTCGGCGGGCTATACTAGCTTGCTGGAGCTCCTGTAGCCGTTTCCGATCCTTAGAATTCAGTTTGCCCCTAGAAGCCAGCTTCGCCTCTAGAGCTTGCAGTTCTGCATCGTCGGCTGCAGGCGCAGGACTAGCGGACTTGACAGCCAAGTTCCGAGGCGTCCATGATAGACCCTCCTGAGGTTCGGTCACATCGGTGAGAACAGCTTCCTTTGCGTTGGAGACGTCAGGAGCATGGCAGAGCTCAGTAGGCTGAGGCGTGGTTTCGGACACACCCAAGACGGTTCGCGAGCCCGACACGGGGAGCCTTGGATTGATCGTGCTGGTCGTCTGGTCATCGGCCGAATGGATGCCTTGAGTCACCTCTTCCTTGGAAGCAGTAGCTTGCGACGAGGACGCTGCTTCTTCTATTGGCTTATCAAGCGCAATAGCTGGCTTGGGAATGTCCAGTAGCTTTTGGTCTATCGTGACTTCTCGCTTGTGGGGAGGATCTCCTGCCCTCGACGAAAGCCCCTCGAAACGTCTACAGTCTTTAGGCTTCAGCTTTCCCTTCGATTCCATCTTCGCAGAGAGATGCTCAAGCTCGACCCGTTCAGCTTCGGTCAACCCAGTAACACTTGGTCGGCTGGTGATTGGTGTGCGATCGATATCCTTGATTTGGATGTCCGTGGGGCCGACATCGAGTTGAGGCGCCTCCGAGGCATGGTCTTCGAAAGGACTGCTGATAGCCTCATGATCTGGTGCCTGGCCTATGCTATCACGTTCAATGGCCTTCTCCATGGGCTGGTGCAACTCTCCGCTTGTCATCTTTTGAGATGTGGGTGTCGAGAAGTCATCGGGGGCCTGGTGGTCTGCCGGAGCCGCCAGTCTAGATAGATCATGCTGCTCCTGATCCAAGCCACGATCGGTATTGTCGGAAGTGTGCTGTTCATTGGTCGTGCTCAGGTCTTCGATCTCCTTTTGGTCTCTGCTTTTGAGCTTGCCGTTGTCTTGTTTCTTTACGACTACATCAGCTTGGGCCTCCTCCTCGGCGGCAATTGGGGGGTCCAGGACAGACGACGGCTCATACCTCTCCAGGGGGGTGGTCGTTGAGTGCGGTGTGGTGTCCTCGCTCTCCGCGAGAGGTTGTGATGCTGTCTCTAGTACGGCCGGTTCCAGTTCCTCGGTTGGGGGTTTTGCTACGACCGTGCTCGCGCCATATGAAGGGGATCCTGTGTGCGGTCCGGCGTCCGAGTCTGCGGTAGAAGTTTGCTCCTGTACGGGTATTCCAGTTGCCAGGCTCGGGATCGCGAAGGCTTCTGCATTGTCCTGGCCGATCGCGTCAAGGTCCTGGAAGAGGGGAGCGACAGACTCTCCATCGTGACGAGCTGTATCCGCGCGGAGCTTTGCACTTTCGGTAAGCTTTTCGAAACGTTCTCGGTCCTTGCGCTTGAGCTTGCCCTTCTTCTCCTTCTTGGCAGTAAGAGCCGCGAGCTCCTCCTGCTCCGCTAGCGCGCTCATGCCATCCTCGTTCGAGTTGAGCACCAGTTTAACCAGCTCAGAGATCGAAGGCGGATGCTCATCCTGGTTCTTCGAGAACCCAGTTGTTGAAAGTACAACCTTCTTCACGGGTCCAGGCTCTTGAGTTGTGGCGTGCGATACGACAAGAGGGCTGGCTGAGAGGTCTGCTGGCATCTGAAGTTCTTTCGCAACTTGACCGGGAGCGCTGTCGAGGTCGACTGGGTCGGAAGAATCGTCCAGAGGCTTCGCATGCGAGCCATCCAGGGTGTCTATCTTCTGCTCTGATTTCTCCGGGAATGCGTGACTAGCTGGCGCATCAACAATAAATTCGCTCGTCGTAAGCTCATTTAAAGTCTTGCGAACACTCTTGTCACCTTCGGCCTTGGTGGTTGCAATTGGCTTCTCGGAAGGGACGGAGAGATGCTCCAGGACTTGTTCTGCGTGATGCCCAATTGCTTCAGGTGCTGAGATGGGAGCTATGAGATCGGTCTTAGTCTCCTTAAAACGTGGCTCATGTTCGATGGTGGAGGTCTCGAGGAATGGTTGCCCTTGGCCGCTTCGTAGCAAACTTTCGGTCACAATGAGACTACGAGCATCAGGTATGTCGACAGTAGCAGCTTGCTCAAGATCAGGGACAGGGCTAGAGATCTGGCGTTCTTGGCTCCTTGCTTCACCGGGTATGTTGTTTGTGGCAGTGTTCGAACCGGGTAGAGCGAGATCTGTGGATAAAATTACTGCTGGTGTCGGATCCTGATCAGCGAGAATTGGGTGCTGTGGCTCAGCCGACACAGTCTGAGCTGCGGGCTCTAAGACGATAGGAGCTTCCGCAACTGTCTCCTGCGCAAGTGCAGCTTGAAAATCGAGCATGGAAGAACGAGCCAGGACGCGTTCCTCAGCTTTCTTCATCAACTCTACATATCGCTTCTTGCTACTGCCTTTGAGCTTGCCGTTCTTGTCTTTCTTGGCTTGTAGTGCAGCAAGCTCTGCCTCTTCGGCGATTATCGCAGCAGATGGAACATTGCCGAGCTGATCCAATGTTGTTGGTTGCTCCGCGGTGTCAATGGCTGGATCACGGCCGATCTCGAGAGGATCGTCCCTAATGGCTTCGGTATGAGCCTCGGTTGTGGCAATCTCATCCTTGTGGATGACTGGGCTAGGCAGGTCTTGAGCAGGCTGTGGTGCTTCGATTCTCTCCTGCTCTGCTTTTGTAGTTGTGGTGGCAAGCTGGACAGGTAACGTATCAATCTGAGCGTCGAGGTCGCGGCTGGCACTATTTTTCTTCGTGTTCCTGATCTTCTTCAATACAGACTCCTCGGACTCCTCGACTAAGCTGATTTCCGGAGTACTTTGAACGGGAGCAAAGCTTGCTACGGGATTTTCGCCTCCTTGCACATTCTCAATGATCTCTTGGGGTAGGGATTGAGAGTGCGCAACATCGTGTGAGTTGTCGAACGACATAGTTTCCAACTCAGACTTGTCAAAAGGAGTATCCTGTGGAACTTCGGTAGAGGTGTCGACTTGTGAAACATTGGTAACGCGATGGACATCTGACGCAGTCGCTCGCTCGGAAGGCTCGATAGCCTGTTCTTTGCCAGAGATCGATGGGTCCGTAGTCACTTCAGCTGGTGGAAGCTCCCCCGGTGCGAACAACACCTTGCTGGGTAGCTCGGCAGCCACATCGGCGGGGGTTATCGAGGTCTCGCCAATCTCTGCCACGTACAGCGGAACGGCAGCTTCACTCATGACCAGAGATGTACGCTCGCTTATCTCGCCCTTCTCTGAGTCGGCAGGTAAGTTTGGTTCTGAAATGATTGTCTCTTTGGGAGCAAGCACATCCGTCACTGACTCTTGCTTGGTTAGCTCGCCTGCCAGTCCTTTTGGCTGCTCGAAAGTTGTTGCACGAGTGACGTTGGGCTGATCTGGAGCATGCTTGACCTTGCGTTTTGATTTGCTCTTGGAGAATAGCTTGGCGCGGAGTGCCTCTAGCTCAGGATCCTCCTCAATGATCATCTCTGTCGCAGCTGAGTCCTTGATAGGTACGTCTGATTGTGAAGCTGCATCAGCTGCAGCCTCGGGAGGCGCTGGCGGGTTTGCAACAGGGACAGGAGGAGGCTCTTTTGCAAGTGGACCAATTGAAGAACCAGAGATCGCTTCCATATTGGTTGAAGCATCCTCGGGACGCTTAGGAACAGCATTTTCGGTTGTGGTAGAGGCAAAGTCTTGCTCAATGATTAGAGCATCTTCCATTTGTAAGTCGCGACCAGCAACAGCATCTGCGTCACTTGAAGGGACCTGGGTGTCATCTTGCGTCGTAAGGTCGTTAGAAGATGACTGCTGGGTATGCGTTGAGGAATGATCCGACTCAGCTGTGGCTAGTTTGTCCGTTGCAGAAGTGTCGATACGAGCATCTAATACTGGCTCTGTTGCCGTAAGAATGGTCTCAGGTTGCTCAGTCTGAGAGCCAGCGGGGAGTTCCTGGGAAGAAGCAGGAGTCTTGGCCTCGGTCAGTTTGGCGGCCCCAGCATCATGTGTTGGCTGTGTCTCCATAGTCGCCTGTCGACGCTCAGCAAGTTCGGCAGCACGAATTGTGGCTTTCTGCGTGAGCTCTTCGAAGCGTCTACGTTCCTTAATCCTGAGTTTGCCTCTCTGCTCTTTCTTGGTTGTAAGAGCAGCAAGCTCCTCATCTTCCTCAATGGCTTCTGGGGAGCGGGGATCGTTGATGAGCGGCTCGGGCTTGTGTGAGTCGACCGCAACAGGGACTTCCCTCGTCGCTGATCCGGGGACGTCCGGGTTGGACGAGTGAGCAGCTTCAGGTAAACCCAGCGAATCTACGGCGGACACGGTATCCGTGACAGCATGTGTCCTGTCCGAGTCAAAAGACTCTGAGTTCAAGATCAACCCTTCCTGGACAATTTGCTCGGTGGGTGTGGCAACAAGAGGGTCATCGGATTGGGTCGCACCAGACTCTGAGGCCTTAGGAGAATCATTGTCGAGAGCTTGAGCCTTCAGAGCAGTTTGATCGGCCAGCGTGGGTTCAGCCGATCGTGCATCATCCTCCACGATGAGGGCTTCAGGCTCAACGCGCTCGTCCACGGTAGCGCTGACCTCTTCCCTTGGGACTTGATCTGCTTGCGGCAGTCCAACGGGTTGAGGGGCGGATTGCTCATCTGTAAGTTGGACTGCTGGAGCAGAAGATTTCTCTGCCTCAGACAGGGTACGGTTCGCTTTCTGCTTAGGCTTTTTGCTCTTGAAGAAGAGCAAAGCACGCAGCGCTTCCAGTTCGGGATCCTCTTCAGTAATGGTTTCGATTGCAGGCTGCGGCTGCTCGACTTCCCGCTGAACTTCTCGTGAGTCTTGTTGCGGCTTCTCCTGCTTAAGAACAGGTGATGTCGGTGGCAATTGGGCCTCAGATAGCTGCTCGGTTTGTAGAGAGGGAATTTCTGACACAGGTGCTTCAAGGAAAACGGACTGCTTGGCGTCCTGCTCAACAACACGTTCGACCTCCGACTTGAGCGAAGGTTGGTCGTGAGGTCTGTCTTGTGCAATGCGTGCCGCGTCTGCACCCCGTGCAGACGCACCCTCAGGGATTTCTTGGCTGTCTTCCTGAGGTTGCATAGAAGAGGGCGCAGCTTGAGAGACCTCGGCAGCTCCGGCAGCTGTGTCTTCTTCGAGTCTCTTCAGTCTCCGCTTCTCCTTCTTCGAAAGCTTGACAGGTGCAGCCGCTGTTCCTTCAATAACGTCACGTGAAAGCTGTTCTTGCGCATCAACCGGCTCGGTTGTTGTGCTTCCGATGTTTGACTCATCCGCAAGGGTCGGCTCGGTTGTGGAGTCAACCACCACAATCTCTGAGGGCTCATCACCAGGCACAGTTGCAGTGACATCGCCCGCGATGACAGAAGCCTCAGCCGGTGAAGATGCGATATTGTCTTTGACTTGTGCGATCCCTTCCGTCCCAGGGTTAGGGTCCTCAGCAATTGCACTATGGGATTCGAGGTTGTTAACAGAAAGCCTTCCGACTGAATCAGCGCCGCCAGGTCCTTGTCCGTCGTATTCCGGTCGAGGGGGCTGCAATTGATCAAGTCGTGGCTCGGCAGGCCGCTCCCCGGGACTCTTCGGGTCGCTCGCTGCAATAGCAGTAGCAAAGGTTGTAGCAGCGGCAGGAACCGCTGCTGCCTCAGCCTGCTTCTGCCTTTTAAGTTCCGTCTTCGAGAGCTTCATCGGAGATGGAGGCGTTTCCAATGCGGCCGCTATCTGCTCAGGATGTTCAGATGTCGTAGAAGGGCCTTCGGTAGCGGTAGGCACATCGACAGTATGATCTTCCTCAGAAATGGTCAACTGTTCTGTCAGCCCATGGAGATCTCTGGCTTCCCGATCATCAAAGTCTGGCAAGGCTGTAATAAGTGATCGTTCAACAGCGGATTCAGCCGTCCGCGCCACAGGAAGTGCGAGCGCAGCTTCGGTTTCGGCCTTCTGCCGTCGCTTCAATTCCTTTTTTGACGGCTTGATAGGAGAAGTATCAACTACAACGTTCTCAGCAGGCTGAGAAGTAGACTCTGCTATTTCTAGAGATACTTCGTTTTCAGCCATTCTCGCTCTCTGTGGCGCATCCATGAGGAGGTCTGGCTGCTCAGTCGGCTGTACAAGGTCTCTGCTTTCCTGCTCATCGACGTCTGGCAACTGTGGAAGTGCAGTCTGGTCAGTCACAGACAGCTCTCTCGGTGCCTCAGCAGAAGCTGTAGTGTTAGCGGCCACGGCAGCAGCGGCGGCAGCTTCGGCCTCCGCCTTCTTCTGTCTCTTGAGCTGTTTCTTGGACAGCTTTGCAGCCGGCAAGACAGGGCCTTCCGAGGAAGTGATAGAATCAAGAGGAACTTGAGGCTCAGCAATCATAGCATTGTCTTCGAGGATATCGTTGACAATTGGTGTTCCAGCTGGCTCACCCAAAGCCCGCGACGAATTAGAACTGGCTTGAGACTGCATTTGCAAGGAGGATTGATCCATCGAGGGCAGAGAACGCTCATCCTCTGTTGCTTGAGCTGCAACAACTGCGGCTTCAACTTCAGAAGCAGCCTTCTGCCGTCTCTTCAGCTCCTTTTTCGACAGCTTAGCCGGTGAAGAGGATGGAGACTCAAAGAGATCTGTTGCTGCAGCGGCGACCTCAGGCTGAGGCATGCCGGTTTTCTCTTGAAGAACATCAGTGGCATCGGGTTCCGCGAGCGGCATACTCAGAGTCTGATTCTCTTCAGCATCAGCCTCCGGGAGTGCTATAAGCAGTGACTGATCAACTTGAGGTTCAGTGATCTGTAGCTCAGCGGACTTGGCTACAGCAGTAATCGCATCGGCCCCTGTCTCCTCGCGCTTCTCCAAGTTTTTCGAGAGCTTTACTGAAGGGGAAGCGTGTCTATCCAGGCTCTCAGTTATAGGCAGAGGCTCCTCGAGTGGAAGTGTGTTTTCGATCACAATATCTCTGTCCTGCACAGGCTCCAAGAGTACTGTCGACTCTGCAAGATCGCGCGCTTCCTGCTCGTCGGCTTCCGGCAAGCCTGGAAGTTCAGATGAGTTGGTGGGCAGCTCGGGCTCTCGCGTCTCGGACGCCATGGCAATAGCTGCTGAGGACACAGCCACAACGGCTGCGGCAGCAGCTGCTTCTGCCACTTCCAACTTCTTCCTGCGTTTCAACTCCTTCTTAGATAGTTTGACTGGTGCTTCGGCCATAGCCTGTGGCGTTTCAACGGCATTTGAGCGTTCTCCTCCTTGTGGTGGCACGTCAGGAGTATGCTGTTCCAGGTAAGAAAGGTCTTCTGGGGTCTGCATCGAGCTGGAAGAGTTCTCGTGCTCTACGCGCAACGGTTCAATCGCTTGTACTTCCTCGGCAACTTCACGAAGCTGCCCGTCATGTGAGACTAGCGGATCAGCAGAGATCGCATGAGCGTCTAATGAGTCTTGAGGGTCAACAAGCGCACGGCCACCGGGCATTAAATCATGTGAGGTTCCGGAAGTGACATCAGCAGCAAGCATCTGGGTCTTCTCCTCTTCAGCCTCTCCAAGCGAGTCCGCTTCGTCCGTAGTGAATTGTGGAAGAAGAATATCGTAGGGTTTCGGGTCAAGAAATTCGACTTCATCTGCAAGAGCTGAAGGCAGATAAACATTGTGTGGTTGTACATCGAGGAATTCGACTTCATCCGTCGTGATTGCTGGAAGATAGATGTCACCAGGCCCTTGATTAAGAAAATCGACTTCGTCAGACGTAGCCTCAGGTAGATAAATATCATGTGCTTGTTGATTGAGAAACGCGATCTCATCCGCCGTGATTGTCGGGAGATAGATGTCACGAGGCTTCTGGTCAAGAAAATCGAGCTCCTTCGTGGTGACCTCGGGTAGTTGGATATCCTGTGGCTTCTGGTCGAGAAACCCGATTTCATCTTCCGTGATCTTCGGTAATAAGATATCGTGAGCCTTTGGGTCGAGAAACTCGACTTCGTCTTCTGTGGTCTCTGGCAATAGGATGTCGTGGGCCTTTGGGTCGAGGAAACCGGATTCATCCTCCGTGATCTCTGGCAGAAGGATACACCACGGATTTGGATTAAGAAAGTCGACTTCGTCTTCCGTCGTCTCTGGCAACAGGATATGTTGAGCCTTTGGGTCGAGAAACTCGACTTCGTCTTCCGTGATCTCTGGCAAATTGACATCCTGGGCCTTTGGGTCGAGGAAATCGTATTCATTCTCCGTGATCTCTGGTAATAAGATATTGTGGGCCTTTGGGTCGAGGAAATCGGATTCATCCTCCGTGATCTCTGGTAACAAGATATCGTGGGCCCTTGGGTTGAGAAACCTAACTTCATCCTCCGTGATCTCTGGCAGAAGGATACACCACGGATTTGGGTTAAGAAAGTCGACTTCGTCCGTAGTGACCTTAGGCAGGGTAATATCCTCTGGACTCTCGTCCAAAAAGTTGACCTCATCCCGCGTGATCTCTGGCAGGAGGATGTCCTGAGCTTTTTGATCAAGGAATTCGACTTCGTCGGCCGTAACTTCTGGCAAGAGAATATCATGGGCCTTTTGATCAAGAAAGTCAATCTCATCGAGCGTAACTTCTGGCAGGCGGACATCTTGTGGCTTCAGGTTGAGAAAGCCTTCCTCTTCGAGCGTGATGTCCGGCAAGGGAATACTTGTAGCTTCAGGCACGACCGGCAAAGCTTGCAATGGTTCTTCAGCGAGCTCGCGTGATGTTTGGACCACAGGCGTTTTCTCCTCGCCGTCCACCGGGTGTGTGTGGCTTGTCTCCAGTGGCTGCAGCTTGCGCGGAGTAGCTTGCTCTACAGCACGAGGTTCAATGTTTGATGAGGAAGACAGACTATTCCAGCTATTGACAAAGTCGTCCTCTCTAAGAGGGGGGCTGACCACGTCGAAGAACTCCTCTGCAGCACTCTCCTCGCCAGCATCGAGCGTGGCATAGGCAACCGCTGCACCGGCTGCAGCACCAAGAATCCCTGCTGTGAGCGTAGTGGCAGTGGAGTGGTCCTTCTTCTGCTGCTCTGACAACCCGTCCGCACTGTCACGGGTGACATTTTGTTTGGCGTTGTCGTGTAGGGTCGACGAGTGCTCGCGTGGGATTGAGCCTGATATATTGTGCGCAGGGCTGGAAGAGGGCAAGTAGGGTCCCTGACTCAATGCTGTGATCTCATTTGGAAACACTTCATCGAACGACGACCACTTCAGCTGCTCCTGGCCCGCAGGAGAAGGCAAATCCGGCGATGCAACGGCAGACTCAAACACATCCGAGTCAGATGGCGTATCGATCTGCTCAACTAAGATATCACTCAAAGCATCATCAAAGCTCCGAGAAGCGAACTCGGCCTTCGGCGTGGTTTCCGCAGATTCGAGATCGGGTACGTGCTCGTTTGCAAGGGATGTGTCTAGTGAGAGCGGAGGTACGTGATCGTCTAGCGGTAGCTCATCGATCTCATCAATTAAGGAAAGATCAGGTGATGCTCGCGAGACTGGCTCGCTCGGCTCACTTGGAGGTAGTCCTGGCAGTTCGTCGGTCGAAGGGCCTGCCTCGTGTTGACTATCATGCGAGGTCTTCTCAAGAAGATACAGAGGCTTGAACTCTTTCGTTGCTTCCCACGAACTCGGCCGGGACCGAGTCTTGGTGGAGACGGGAGGCGGTTGATCGAAATGTGTAGCAGTGGGCGATACGACTGGCGAAGGGCGGAGGAAGCCAGGAGAAATCGGCGATTGCCGCATGCCGAGGCGGAATTGCAGTGGTACGGCACTTTGACTGGGCGTCTTGGGGAGCTTGAGTGTGTTGTCATTGGCACTGCGCTTGCGCGAGTGGGACATGAAACTGCCTCGCCGGACCTGTCGCTCGTGCTCAGGTGTTTCTGGCCGACTGTCTGGAAGTAACGGCAAATCTCCTCGCTCGCTCACAGGCGACCCAGGCTTGCTAGGGGGCAAGGGCAACAAATCGCCATATTGCGGATCGATCGCTGGCCGTATGTGACGCTCAACAATTTCTGGATCGACGAGGTCCTCTCTGGGGATAGGCGCCTGCGCTTCGATCACAGCAGCAGGCTGAAGGGTTTGCGGTACCTGCTCTGGAGTCTCTGGACGGCTATCGGCCAAAGGTGGCAGATCACTCAGTTCTGTGATAGGCGAGGAGGGCTCACTGGGCGGAAGAGGCAGCAGGTCGCCAAACTGGGGATCGATAGCAGGACGGATCTGTCTCTCGAAAATCTCAGGATCGGTGATGTCCCGCTGCGGGAGAGGAGAGTCCATTCCTCGTGAGGAGAACATGATCTCAGGAGTATCATCTTGCTCCTCGGTAGTAGTGGTGGTTGTAGAAGTATTGGAGGCATGAGGACGAGTGAACCGCGAAGCCATAGCAAACGCGGCCCCCGTCAAGCCGACACCCGCGCCAAGAGTGCCGGCATTATCTAAAAAAGACTTCTTGTCTTCCTTGCTGGTTTTGTCGTCTTCCGTCTTCGACGCGGCGCGCTCCTTCTCCTCCGCATAGCCCATGCTCGACTTGAAGCGGTCGAAGAAGCCCAAGCCACCACTGCTTCGCTTCTCCCTGAGCTCCTTCTCAGATCTGGAACTTTTCTTCTCCCGTCGCTCACCACCAGGAGACGAGGCAACGGACTTGGCATCGTCGTCGTCATCAGGCTTTCTTCGGCTTTTGCTCCCGTTGGACTGCTTATCTGTGGACCGAGTAGGCTCGGACACGACAGAGCTAGCATCATTATCCACAAGCCTGAACTTGTCTCGGCCCCTGTCCGACGTCTCGTCTCTTCTTTTGTGATTGTCATCCAGATCGGCGAGGCTGCTTATGTCGGGATAGCTGCGTCTCTTTTCCTTCTTACTGCGCTTTTCGCTGTCGCCAAGATCGCTGAGCGACCGAGAGGGCGAGTCCGGGTAAACGTCACGCCTCGACCTTCTAGAGCTCACGGAAGCTTCGGAAGCAGCTGCAGACCGGTCACGCTGTGAAGATGACTCTTCGTAAAGTCCAGAGTGGTGCTTGGACTTCCTGGGGCTTGATGCAGAGTCGCGATGCTCGGACCGAGAGAGCGAGTCCTCGTACTTTTCAGAGTCGCGTCTCGAAGACTTCCTGCGAGAGTTCCTGGACTCGTCGTCATCGCGGCGGCCCTGCTCGGAACGCACATTGCTGTATGAATTGGCAAGATCCTTGGAGCTCGACACGCGTTCCACGGACTGTGGCCGCGAGGACGCCGGCGAGTCGTAGCTGACAGAGTCACGCCTTGACTTCTTCGATCTCGACCGAGAAGACTCTGCGATATCACGATCCGAACGCGAAGGAGATTCGTCGTGCTTAGATGACTTCCTTCGAGACCTTGTGGAGAGGGCGGATGCGTCATCATCGTACAGATACTTCGTGTCGCTGAAGGGATTGGACTTTATGGTGTCGAAAGAGTTGTTGCGGGAGTGAGAGCTGTAGACATCGCTCTCGCGGCTTGACTTCTTCTTTCTACTTTTCTTCTTGACGGCATCCCAGTCTTCCTCGTTGGTGATTGTTGTCTCTCGTGTGACGTCGTTTACAGGGAATGAGTCCTCGGATATGTAGAAGCTGGCGACGGTGGAGGGCGCGGCCAGATCGCCCACACTGTTGTCGAGCCTCCGACCACGATCGAGATCCTTATCGCGAAGACGTTCAGCCTCGTCTTCGATTGAGGCGGGCTCGCTTGTCATCTTGATGAAAGAGAAGTCATCCTTGGGGCTGTCTCCTCTGGCAGCATCGCGATTTGCAGTGACGTATTCATGCGCAGCTCCCTGATCAATGTTCGAGTTCGACTTCTCATGACCGTTCTGCGCTGCGACCATTGCGAGGATGGCAGAAGTCGATGCTGCAGCGGCAGTGCCATCAAGCGATCGTCGCTTGGGACTGTCGGACCGCTTTCGTGGCGGTGACGAATGTGGAGAATACTCATAACGAAGCGAGGACCGTTTCTCCTTGCGATCCTTCTTATCCTTATTACTCGACTTCGAATCGTCCCTCGCGTAGCCTTGAGGCGCTGACCTTGGAATATGGGCGGGCAGCGCCGCAGACGGGGCAGGATCACGATTAAACAGCCACGGCAAACCAGTGCTCGGTTCAGCGGTGCGTGGCGGTTCACTGTTGAATAAAAACGGAAGGCCACCGTTCTTGGCTATCGTGCGGTTGTCGCGAGAAGTATCTGTGACTGCACGCTCGGCAGGAGGTGCTACGGGCCCAATGTTGACGTGTGTAGTCCCTGTCTCCGGGTCCGTTGATGACTTGACTGCGACGTCGGGCAGCTCTTTGGCCCAGGTTGTCCATGAGTCTGGCGCCCGAGCAATTTCACGCCGGCTGGTGGTCACTTCCTCCTGCTTCGGCGACTCATCCTCGACCACAGTTACCTGGTCACGCGAGGACTGCGACCATGAAGGTGGTTGAAATCGTCCTCCATTCCGTTCAGGACTCTGAATGCGCGGTTCCTCCACTCTGTAGGATGGCGAAGAACCCCAAGGCGATGAGATCTCGCGGGACTCGTTAATCTTTGAGTCATCCGCAGGTAGTGGATCACGCGGTTGGCTAACGTCATCCTGCACAATGATTGCCTTCTCCTTCTTCGTTTTTCTCAACTTTGTCTTCGAAGAACTGTCTTCGTCATCGTCTTTGGTGAGCGGCAGCTGTCTTGCAGACTTGTGGGTTGCTGCTGCGGCAGCTGCTGCAACGGCTCCGGCCGCGACCGCGACCCTCGCTTTGGCCCTCGCCTTTGACTCTGCCTCTGCCTTTGCTTCAACCTCGGCAGCCTCAGCCGCGGCAGCCTTTGCTTTCGCTGCAGCCTTCTTGTCAGCTTCCGCTTCGGCTTCGGCTTTCAACGCAGCGGCAGCTTCAGCATCAGCCTTGATCCTGGCCTGGGCCCGCGCCTTTGATTCTGCCTCTGTTGCTTCCTCCGCGGCCCTCGCAGCTGCTTTGTCGCGCCTCTTCTGCTCCTTTTTGCTGAGCTTGGATGAAGAGGACGAGTATTCGACGCTAGAAGCCGTGGGAGAGTCGACTTCAGCTGACTTCTCAATCCTACGCTTGTCCTTCTTGGACAACTTCGAGTAGATATCGGAATTGCTGGCCGGCAGGTCGTTTTCGAGTGCACCGCGTTCTGGCAGCTCGCCGAAGACTGAGCTGCGGTCCCGAGCCTGGGAGGTCTGTTCTTCAGCCCTGGGTGGCGAGTTTCGCTTGTGGAATTTCGCATCTTCGAGGATCATGTTCGGGTTAAAGCCACTACCCTCCATACCAGCTGCAACACTGGCAGTGAACATTGGGTCCTCGTCAAAGGAGCCGGGCATGGGCTTGCCTGCAGCACTTTGCGGCTTAGGACCAGGAATCGGGGGACTGCCATAGTACTCTTCTACAGGACTGGCTGGCCTATCGTCAGAGATACTCGTCTTCTGCTTGGATCTGGATGACGACGGCTCAGACGATGATGAGCCCGTCGCTGCCGCGGCTGCAGCTCCTACGCCAGCCATAGCTGCTGCAATGGCGCCCCAACCACTCTTTCTGCTTGCGCGAGGCTTACTCTCAGCAGGCTCGACAACTCTAGGCCCAGACCAGGGATCGTCGTCCCGCACGGGACTCTCCACGCGGTAATGCTTTGTCGAGTTTGTGCCCCACGTGACTGATCTTGGGGTAGCAGGCGTCTTTGAATCTTGCAGCTCGTCATCGTATTCATCGTTTGTTCGAGAGGTGTCGATCTGCGTGACGACTGGTCGTTCTGGTTTCGGCTCTGCGCGCGCGGTCTGTTGCTCTGGCATAGGGGAAGGCGTCGGTGTTGGGAGCACCAAGTTGAGCAACGGCCGCTCCCTTTCAGCAGACGGATCCCGCGACTTAAACGGCTGCTCACCGCTGCCCCAAGCAAGCAATCGTCTGTCCGCTGGAATTTGGTATTTCTTGATCTCCACAGGGTGCCTGAGAATGTTGTCGATACGGACATCGGCATTTGGCGCATCGTACGGGCTCTTCGACTCCGCCTTGGGGCTCTCTGCTCGCTCGACAATCGTGACAGATTGGACTTGGCCTTTTTCCCGATCAGGCGATTTAGCCCATCTCCATTGGTCAACAACCGACGGATCGGGAGAATTGCTACGTGACCGACGCTCTTCCTCCTGGGCTTTGCGAGACTTTTCCTGCTCACGCCACTGGCGATCAACTTGTTCCTGGATTGGATCAACCTCACGATCGCCACCACCAGTGTTCCGGCGCTGGCGACCAGCAACAGCACTCGCGGTGACTGCCGCAGCGACCACTGCCGCATTGATGGGCTTGGAGCTTCCATATCTGGCCTCGTGGGCTTCCTGAGCAGCACGGACATCACGTTCGTAGGAGTCTTTGCGGCTCAACCGTTCCGTAGGAAAGAGATTCATATTGATCGGCTTGGAGAAGTCTGGTTCGCGGTCGACAGACACCACGTTTGGCGTCAACGGCCTCTTCGGCGTCTGGTATGAGGAGGTCTGAAAAGCATCGTCGGCTACATATCGGGGGGCCTCCTGGTAGTATTCCACACTCTTTCCTTTCTTGTCAGATTTCCCGCCATCGCCTCGGAACTGTTCCTGGTAACGGTCGTGTGTTTCCGCATAGGCGCTGTCCTGCGCGCGGTACCTAGCCTCGTCCCTGTCCCATGGGCGATCGCGGATGTTGTTATATTTATCCGCACGTTTCTGCTCAGCATATTTGTCATAAGGGCGATCTCGTCGGTCCAAGTACTCCTCCGCACGATATTGATCATCACGCTTGTTCTGGCGACGGTTCTCGTAGGCATATTCACGTGGCTTATCCAGGTCGCGCTGTTCGCGCTCTCGGCGTCGTCGCTCCTTCTCAGCCGGTCGGCCCTCGCCCTGCACTCTCCAGGGCATGATCTCGTGCTGCTCGTCTCGCCGCCGGTCATCACGATTGCGGCGTGATTCGTCGTACTTAGAGTCCGACGCTAGGGCCTTACCTGCAGCTGCGCCGGCCAATGCCGTGGCAACGGCACCTGCAAGAACCTTGCCTGATGAAGTTCGCTTCACGTAGGGATCATTATTCTCGGCGCGTGCCTCGAATACCCTTGTTGGCACAGGCACTATAGGCTTCGGCTGCTGCAGTGGGACTGGTGCTGGCCGACCCGAGGATGAGTCTGGTCGAATAGACACGACCGAGCCCCGGCCCGCGTCAAATCGCGCCGGGTCCGAGGTGGGAACGGGGTAGACGTGTTGTAATGGCAGGTTGTCGAAAGAAGTGGTGCCCGGAATGGGCGGCATCTCGTTGCTAGGAGTATTTTGCACCGAATCAAATCCACATGGCGTCTGCACGTATCCGCGGAGGGAATTGATGGGACCAAAAAGCTGCGGGTCAACCAGCGAGGGCTTGCGATTCAGCGGTCTGTCGAAATCTGCACCCAGGTGGTATCTGCTATCAGAGCTTGGTTCGGCAGGCTGGCTGAAGACGCCTGGGAGCCTCGCCGCAGAGCCATATATGAGGCCGGAGTCACTTGACCCGGTCGATGACTCGTCCTCGGAAGCCGACTCCCACTCGGAGTCGTCAGGCGAGGATTCACGCTGCGGTCTTGAGCTTCCCAGGCCTCTCTGATCCAGCTTTCCGCTGCTCTTTCGCTGCATCTGGTGAATCGCCGCCACGGCACCGAGGATGGCCGCCGGTTTGGTCCGTCCCGATGTCTTTAGGTCATGAGTATTTTGATGCTTTGCGATCGCGGCAAACTTCTTGCCAAGCGCGATGATCTCCTCGTCCGTCTGTTCTCGCTTGGGCACAGGTCTGCCGAGCTCCTCGGACTCGCGCCTGGGCTTGCGACCCGAGGGCGGACTGAAGGAGCGGCTGCTCCGCCGCTTGATATAACCCCTACCATAGGCGAGGTCGGAGCCCACCGAGGAACTGGACGAGTTGCCGAAACGGAGAAAGTTGCGCTTCTTCTTGACACGCCGGTGTTTCTTCTGGGTGCTGGGCGAGAAGAATGCGGCGAATCCCGTCAATATGCCAGGGCGCGAGATGTTGAGGAGCGAAGACGACGTCGAAGAACCTAAGCTCGAGGTGTCTGAAGACGCTCTGTTTCTCGCAGCAGGCGGGGGCGGCGCGCGCGAGGGGCCGGCGTCGCCATGAGGGGCGTCATAGTACGGTATTGAGACTGGAATGGGCTGGTCTGGGGTTCTGGGCGGTTGTGTGTCGTCGCGTCGCTCTCTACGCCAGCGGCGGGAGTTTTCAAGACTCCGCCGTCGAGGCGGATTTCTGTTTAACATCTTGGAAGCATGGGCGGGTGGTGCTGTCGTCTGTCCACTCGAGTGGACAGTCTGTCCTGCGATGGTATTGGCACCGGGATGTATCGCGTCGCCTGCTGTCGTGGCGTGTGCCTTCTCGATCACGCTGTGGGTGATGCGAGGTGCAGGGCTGTTGCAGCACGAGTGTTGGTGATGATAAGACTGGGGATGGGGTTGTTTACAGGACGAGACAATGCGGCAGCTTAGGGCCTCGTTCTAGCGTGCCGGCCCTCGAAACTGACCCCACACCCGCGGTTTGATCTTACAACCGGTCCTCAAGGGTGCGGCTCCGTGAATAAGAAGAATGGAGATGGCTGGGGGTCCCTGCTGCCCCGACACTACACAGGTAAGGTCTGCACAATCTGCACTTGGGTGAAGCAGGTACCTAAGGCAGGTAGGCAGGTAGGTACTCGCGAACTACGCAAGACGCTTTGGTGCCGTCTGACGTGCCTATTGTCGGAGCGCAATGTCAAGAGTTG
>Ga0214502_1000003_pt1 | contig 36166 bp, 44 predicted proteins | sample G5R2MT_8_FD_206151 | JGI IMG/M metagenome (GOLD analysis project Ga0214502, IMG submission 206151) | Metatranscriptome of phyllosphere microbial comminities from switchgrass, GLBRC, Michigan, United States - G5R1_NF_12SEP2016_LR2... | ecosystem: Host-associated > Plants > Phyllosphere >... | reverse complement strand
GCCTCGGCGCGAGATCCAACGGCCTGTGGCGCGCTCCTATTGCTTCGTCGGCGCCATGGGCGGCCTGCGGGCCGCGCACCTCAACATCATGTCCGAGCGCAATGTCGAGCGGCAGAACCGGCACGGCCTGATCGCGGTGCTGGGCAGTCGTGACGGCATCCCGCTCTGCCTGCCGACCGAGGATCTAAAATTCCTCACCAAGACCGCGAAAGACGAGGTTGAGGCCATCGTGAGGAACGAGATCCCGGAGGCGCCCGATTTCGACGTGGGCGACACGGTGAACGTGACGGACGGCTTGTTCGCGGCACAAGGCGGCCATGTCGTCGGCATCGATATGCAGCAACGCCGGGCGCTGATCGAGCTCGAGATTTTCGGCCGCGCCGTGCCTATCGAATTGAACTTCGAAAACGTGGCTAAGGCGGCTTGACTTGCGCCTCATGGCATGTATCTGTCTGAGTTGTGCTGCCAACAAGAAGGCTAGACGGCCCCTCTCGCAGTCACTGAGACGCACGTAGGCTGCCATAGCGGCCGAGAGCGTTTCTCAGCGCGAGAGAGTTGCCCCCAAATTCCGCCCTGACGCGCCAAGCGCGCGGGCAAAGAGTTCGATGAGGCCGACGGACGAGGCTTAGGCCCGTGAGGTGGCTCTCTTGGCGGGAGGTGTCTAGCTTGATGCTAGAGATCGTCTGACCGCTGACGGAGACGCCAAGCCGGGGTGGGAAGCGAGCGGTCGAGTCCTTATCGAAACCCTTCGACACGTAGCGGCCTCCTCGGGAAGCAAGCCCGACACTCCGCTCTTGCCAGTCGGTTAAGGTAGCGAAGAAAAACCGCGTGGTTCGCTCTCCCGGCAACGGGTCCGATGACGGTCGTGTCGAAATCCACCTCGCCTTACGGCTGGACGCAAGCGCCAGATACGGGGGCGGCAGGGCCTCACCCTGCGAGGGCTTAGCCGGCCCTGGCAAGCCTTAACGGGCAGGCTTCCAATTCCTCGGACACCCCATGCGCCTCCCCCTCGCTTTGGCCCTCGCCACATGGCTCGCGATGCCCGCGCACTTCGCCTTAGCGTGGCAGATGGCCGGCTTTGATCTGATGACGGGGCGGGGCGCTCGCTAATGGGCTACTGGATCCCGGCCAATTGCGTCCATCTAGATCGACATCACGGATGTCGCGCTGATGAGCGGCGCCGGTCTGCCAGCAACCCGCTCCGCTGGGTTGGCTTAGATCGGCCGTCATGCGTTTTTGTGGCGGCTGAGTACAGCCGAGACGGACGCGATGCATGCGTCTGCCCGTATCAGGTTGAGCGGCCTCGTCCTGCGCCGCCGCGTGGCATGCCGGCTGTGAGCAGGCTTTGATGTACGACATCGACCCCGCTCCCTCGACCCTTCGCCTCGGCATCAACCTTCAGACCGTGAAGGCCCGCCATGAAGAGAGAGCGGACATTCGCCGGCAGATTGAGAGCCTTCTCGTCCGTCACTGCGAACTGACCATGCTGATTGATGCGGAGCACGCTCAGTCTCAGCCGATCCGCATCTCGGCCCCGTACACCGACAACGATTTCTGGACGCATCGCCACCGCGTCATGGGTGGCGCAGAGCCCAAGACGGCTCGGGCCGATGGTACAGTGGAGACGATCCGATGACCCTTCCCGCCGTCCACGCCTCCCTCACCCATCTCGTCAACGGCCAGGACCGCAACCGCACCGCGATCCTCGACGCGCTGGACGCCGTGGCCTCCGCTCACCTTCACGGTGGCAAGGACGCTTTCGACTCCCGCATGGTGGACGCGCGCGCTGCTGTCGCCAATGCCTTCGACACGATGACCGCGATCCATGAAACCGCGCGCCTCGCCGCCGGCATGCCGCACGAGCCCGCTCAGATCGCCGTACAGACCCGTGGCGAGGATCAGTCCGCCGAGGACACCACCGCCAGAGCCAAGGCCCGCACGACACGCACCAGCGTGCCGCATGGCGAATGACAATTCAACGTAGGGAGACCTGACATGGCCACCGAAGAGACCAAGCCCGGCACTGGCGCCGTCGATAGCCCGCTGGACGCCAATCGCCCGCACCACGTGTCGGAGACCGCGACCAGCGACCCGACCGGCCGTATGGCTTCCGGTGGTATGGCTGACAACATGCCGGATGGTGCGATGAGCACGGCCGCCCCTGGCGACGCTCCCGATCCGTTGCTTCAGTCCGAGGCGGATCGCCCGCTGACCGAAGAGGCTGCTGACGAGCGCGAGCCCGTGACCGAGAAGAAGAAGGCCGACAAGTAAGCCGGTCTGAATTTAATCAGAGACAATCACAATGGCTCGCGGCGGCAAGCGAGAAGGTGCGGGGCGTAAACCCGGCTCTGCAAATCGCAAGACCAGAGAGATCGCGGAGAAGGCGATCAACGACGGGCTCACGCCCCTTGAGGTCATGCTGACCGCTATGCGCAAGCACGCGGAGGCCGAGATGTGGGACGAGGCGGCGTCAGTCGCTAAGGACGCGGCCCCATACATCCATCCTCGCCTCGCCGCCGTTGAGCACAAGGGTCCCGATGACGGCCCTATCCGCATCATCATCAACGGCACGGACGCCCAGCTTTAGCCTTACGGACAAGCAGGACGCGGCCAACCGCATACTGGCCAGTCAAGCCCGCCACATCCTTCTTCGGGGCGGCTCTCGTTCCGGCAAGACATTCCTGATCTGCCGAGCCCTCATCATCCGGGGGCTTAAGGCTCCAGGCTCAACTCACGCGGTGCTGCGGCAAAGGTTCAACCACCTCAAGCACTCGGTCATCTTCGACACGGTGCCAAAGGTCGCCGCGCTCTGCTACCCTGGCCTGAAGCTCCATCTCGACAAGACGGATTGGTTTCACGAGCTGCCGAATGGCTCGCGGATCATCTACGGCGGCTTGGACGACAAGGAACGGGCCGATAAGATCCTTGGCCAGGAGCACTCGTCCATCTTTCTGAACGAGGCGAGCCAGATTAGCTATGCGGCCCGCAATAAGGCCGTGACACGGCTGGCACAGACCTCGGGGCTTGCCCTCAAAGAGTACGTGGACTGTAACCCGCCGAGCGTCAGCCACTGGACGTACCGGCTGTGGTTCCAGAAGGTTGAGCCAACCGGGGGCGAGGCGCTGGCCGACCCCGATAGCTACGCCTCAGTGCAGATGAACCCTGGCGACAATCTCGCCAACCTGCCTGACACCTATCTCGCTCAGTTGCAGGCGCTGCCTGAGAAAGATCGCAAGCGGTTCCTCTACGGTGAGTTCCTGGCGCAGGTCGATGGCGCGCTGTGGACTCTAGACCTCATCGACCAGAAGCGCGAACGCCGCTGGCGCGATGAGGAAGAACGGCAGGCGCTGATCGAGCGCATGCAGCGCATCGTGGTCAGCATCGATCCATCAGGATGCGCTGGCCCCGAAGATGAGCGATCCGACGAGATCGGCATCGTCATCAATGGATTGGATTACAACGGCCAAGGGCACGTCTTGGACGATCTCTCGGGGCGCTACTCACCGGAGGGCTGGGCCCGCGTCGCGGTGAACGCGCTGGCCAATTGGCGAGCGGATCACATCATCGCCGAACAGAACTACGGCGGCGCGATGGTAGAGAGTACCATCAGGACCGCCAGCCAATACGCCCCGGTGAAGCTGGTCCACGCTTCTCGCGGCAAGAAGGTGCGGGCCGAGCCGGTAGCCGCGCTGTATGAACAAGGCAGGGTCACGCATCACGGCGCCTTCCCCGATATGGAAGAGCAGATGTGCAACTTCTCCACCGCTGGCTATCAAGGCAGCCGGTCGCCTGACCGAGCCGACGCCAATGTGTGGGGACTCACCGAGTTGATGGTCGATCACGTCTCCATGGTCGAACTCTACGCAAGGCTTGCGGGCGAATGACATGGCAGAGACGCCCGCGCCTGCAAAGCGCCGTATAAGGGTTCAGGCCGGCTCCCAGCCGACCTTCACCGCCGATACCTATCAGAACGTCGTCGCTCGTTTGGGCGTCGGCACGGCCAACATCCACTCAGCCAGCAGCTACGGCTACAACCCGATTTCCCGCAACCGCATGTTGCTGGATTTCATGTACCGAGGCTCGTGGATCGTCGGCAAGGTCGTAGACGTCATTGCGGAAGACATGACCCGCGCCGGGGTCAAGATCACCTCCACGCTCGAACCGAAGCAGATTGACGCGATCCATGACGGCGCCCGCAATTGGGGCGTCTGGGATCAGATCTCGGACGGCATCAAGTGGTCGCGCCTCTATGGCGGCTGCATCCTCGTCATCCTGATCGACGGGCAGAACCCGTCCACGAAGCTGAACCTCAACACGATCCGAGAAGGGCAATTTCGCGGGCTGCTCCCGCTCGACCGGTGGATGGTCCAGCCCTCCTTCTCTGAGACGGTGACAGAACTCGGCCCCGATCTTGGCAAGCCGCTGTTCTACGACGTCACGGCGAATGCGCCGGCCTTCCAAGGCGAGCGCGTTCATCACAGCCGCGTTATTCGCCTTGAGGGTGTGAAGCTCCCATACTGGCAGAGCCAGACCGAGCAGTTTTGGGGTATGTCGGTTGTCGAGCGGCTGTACGACCGGCTCGTCGCCTTCGACAGCACCACGACAGGCGCCGCTCAACTCGTCTACAAAGCCTACCTGCGTACCTACAAGGTCAAGGGCTTGCGTGAGATCCTGGGCGGCCCTGCGGCGGCTCAGAAGGGCCTCATGGCCCAGATCGATGCCATCCGCGCTTATCAATCGGCCGAGGGCATCACCCTCATGGACGCCGAAGATGAGATGGAGGCCCTGACTTACTCGTTCGGCGGTCTGTCGGACATTCTGGCCCGTTTCGAGGAGCAGATCGCCGGCGCTGCGGATATCCCCCTCGTGCGGATGTTCGGGCAATCTCCTGCGGGGTTCTCGACGGGCGAGGCGGACCTTCGCACTCACTACGACGGCATCAACAGCCAGCAGAACTCGCGCCTGCGTCCCGGTGTAAAGCGCGTCTACGAACTGCTCTGCCGCTCGGAGTTGGGCATCCAAGTCCCGGATGGTTTTGGCATCGAGTTCGAGCCCCTTTGGCAGTTGTCGGCCAAGGAAAAGGCCGAGGTGGCGGATTACAACACCCGCACCGTGCTAGCCGCAGAGGCTCAAGGCACCGTTAGCCACGCGACGGCGCTGAAGGAATTGAAGGCTCAGTCGGAAGAGACCGGCATCTGGACCAACATCACCGACCAAGATGTAACGGACGCCGAGAACGAGCCGCCTCCGCTTTCGGAGACCGACATCAATCCGCCGGGCCCCGAAGAAACCGATGCAAGCGCTGCCCCGACGCGACTACCGCTTAAGGACCCACGGGTGCCCGACCTGCCTACGTCCGGCGAGCGATCTGACGCTTGACCGCTTCGACCGGGTAGACATCAAGTCGGCTTACATCCGCGCGAAAAAGCTTGAGCGCAACTACGCCGCGCAGCTTCGCAAGATCGCGGGGCACATCGGGGATATCGTCAACGGCTTCAACATACAGGATCTGCCTGGGGCTCAAATGCTTCAGGCCATCCTGGCCCGGTATAGGGCGACGCTGACGCCGTGGGCTGAGGCCGTTTCGCGCCGGATGGTGGTGGAGATAGCGGCCCGCGACGAACGGGCTTGGATGCGCAATGCCGCTAACATGGGCGAAAGCCTTAAGCGGGAGATCGCTACGGCGCCGACCGGTGAGACCATGCGGCAGGCAATGGCCGCGCAGGTCAAACTGATCACGTCCCTTCCGACTGAAGCAGGGCAGCGGGTCCACGATCTCGTCATCGCCGGCATCAGCGAAGGGCGTCGCGCAGAAGACATCGCCGCTGAGATCGCTCGAACGGGCGAGGTGACGAAAAGCCGGGCCACACTCATTGCCCGCACTGAAGTCGGCCGGACCTCGACGGAACTGACCAAATCGCGGGCCCTGCATGTCGGGTCCACGCACTTCATCTGGCGCACGGCTGGCGACAGCGACGTGAGGCCGAGCCACAAAAAGCTCAACGGGCAGACCTTCCGCTGGGATGAGCCGCCTGAGTGCGATCCCGGCCACTATGCGCTGCCGGGCTGCATCTGGAATTGTCGGTGCTACGCGGAGCCCATCATCCCGGAGGCGTAATGCCCCACGCCTTCCTTGATCTTTCGCCTGAGCCGCTTCGCCTCAGTTTCGCGGCCCCTGTTGCGCTTACCAGCAAGCGAGAGCGTACCCCGCAGGGCTTCCTGCTCATCCGGGACGTGGCCATTGCCCGAACCGGGCCGCAGGACTACCGCGCCGATGAGGTCCCGGTTGAGCCGGGGCCGCTCGGCTACGTCGTCATCGAGCGCGAAGCTGAGGACGTCTTCGACCCCGCCACCCTCGTATCGTTCGAGGGCGTGCCGATCACCAACGAGCACCCGACCGTTCTCGTTACCCCTGAGAATTTCAAGGATTACACAGTCGGGTTCATCAACAACGTGCGCCGAGGCGAGGGATCGCAGGCGCACCTCATGCTGGCCGATGCGTGGATCTACTGCGCGGACGCCATTGCCGACATTGAGAGCGGCAAACGGCAGGTCTCAGCCGGCTATGAGGCCAACTACGTTCGGCTTGAAGCGGGGCGTGGCAAGCAAACCAACATAACAGGCAATCACTTAGCCATTGTTGACCGAGGCCGATGTGGGCCGGTCTGCGCCTTCGGCGACAAGGAGTTTCAGCCCATGACGACCACTGCCCCCGCGATCCCGTCCCGCGTCCCCGCCGTTCGTTCGCGCGTTCTCGACCGCAAGACCCGCTCGTTCGACCGCGCCTTCAAGGCGGTGCGCGACAACGACCCGGATGCCTTCGTGGAAGAGATGCAGGAGGCGATTGAGCAGGCCGTCGAAGAGGCGACCGAGAACGCCCCCGATCAGATGGAGGCCGTGAAGCAGGCTGTGGCCGAAGCCATCGCCCCCATCATGGAAACGATGGATGGCTTCTCCAAGCGCATGGACTCCTTCGACGCTCGCTTCAAGGACGAGGACAAGAAGGACGACGACGAGGACGATAAGGACAAGAAGAAGACCGAGGACGAGGAGATGGACCCCACGCTTGGCGAGGAGGACATCACTGTCGAGGCTCCGATTGACCCCGAACTCGTGACCGACGCCGCGTTTCGTGACGTTGCGGCCCGCGCCGAGATCCTTTCGCCGGGCCTGCGCATGGCGACGGCCGACAGCGCCACGTCTCCCGAGGCGCGCGGCAAGGCGATCACCGCGCACAAGCGCGCGGCCCTGACCAACTACTTCCGCGATCATGCCGACATGGCGCCTTCGCTGCTCGGCGTGAAGACCGCACCCGATTTCGCGAAGTTGGCCGCACCGACGGTGCATTTCGCGTTCATGGGCGCTTCTGAGGCTGTGCGTGCTCAGAACAATCACCGCGTGTCGAAGCGCATCATCGTAGGCGACGCCAAGCCGGAAAGCCGGATGACCCCGGCCGACCGCAACGCCGCCAATCGTGAGTTCTGGGCGAAGCACAGCGCCTAACCCCATCCGCCTCAACGCCCGCCGTGATGGCGCGCTAGGCCCTCAGAAGGAACCCTCTTATGGTCGCTTATCCCTTCCGTCTCCCGGCCGGCATTCCCGGCACCGTTCACCGCATTGAGGCGGCGACGATTGAGCCGCAGGAAACCGATCCGACCGCTCCCCCGACCGCCTATGGCGTGCCGGTCAAGGTCGTGTCCGGTCGCATGCAGCCGCTTGCGGCCGGTGACGCCGTGGGTGTGATCTATGGCATCAACGTGCGCGACTTCCCCGGCGTTGCCAGCCAGGACCCGCTTGGCACCTCGACCCCGCCCGTGCGCGGCGGCATGAGCGTTTTGAAGCGCGGTTACATCAACGTGCTGCTCGCCGGAGCGACCGCCGCCGTCAAGGGCGGCACCGTTTACGTCCGTGTTGCAGCTCCGGCCACTGGCAAGCCCATCGGTGGGTTCGAGGCTGCTGCGGACGGCACCAACACCGTGGCTCTGCCGGCCAACTCCTACTTCATGGGGCCGGCTGACGCCTTCGGCAACACCGAGATCGCTTACAACATCTAAGTTCAGGGAGACGCGGTTCTCGCGCAGCCCTTTGCCCTTAAAGCCACCTGGGCAGTGGCCTTGGCCCGCAGTGACTGCGCGCCCGTCCCCCTGATGGAGCCTTAAATGCACACCTTCGACCAGTATACGATTGACTCCACCGGCAACTTCCTCATCGGTCAGTTGGAAAAGCTGGACCCGAAGCTGAACAAGCCGCTGATGACCTTCACGTGGTCGCGCGATATCGACCTGCGTGAAGACATCACGATTGCCAACGATACGGCGTCGTTCCTGCTGGCAGGCTATGCCGAGACCGGCGGCATGAGCCCCAATGGCATCTCGTGGATCTCGCAGGGTACCGATGCCATCTCCGGTGTCGCGGTCGATGTGGGTAAGACCCCGCAGCCCCTGCACCTCTGGGGTAAGGAACTTAAGTGGACCGTCGTGGATCTGGCGAAGTCCCAGGCCCTCGGGGAAGGCATTGACGTCACCTACTACGATGTGATGCAGAAGGCGTACAATCAGAACGTGGATCAGGTGGTCTACACGGGTGATACCCTCAAGGGCTTCACCGGCCTGACCAACAGTTCCTACGTCTCCAACATCGCCAACGTCACCACCGCCGGCTCTCAGAGCCCGACCGGCAATGCGTCCTCCACCAAGTGGCAGGACAAGCTCCCCGTTCAGATCCTCGCTGATATCAACGAGATCCTGAACTCTGCGTGGCAGGCGTCCGCTTGGTCGGTGTTCCCGAACCGGCTCCTGCTGCCCCCGGCGGCGATGTCCTACCTGACCGCGACCATCATCTCGGTCAACGGTGTGGCTGGCGGCATGTCGCTGCTCCGCTTCATCCGCGAGAACAACATCGCCAACGAGCAGGGCGAGGACCTTCAGATCCTGCCGTTGAAGTGGCTGAACGGTCGCGGGACTGGCGGAACGGCGGGCGACCCCAGCACCGTCAATCGCATGGTCGCCTACCACAAGTCGCCCGACTACGTGCGCTACCCCCTGACCGATCTTCAGCGCACCCCGCTGGAATACCGGTCGATCTATCAGGCCGTGACCTACTACGGTCGCCTCGGTCAGATGGAGTTCATCTACCCCGAGACGTTCGCGTACCGCGACGGGATCTAAGCCATGCCGACTATGCACGTCGTCAAGCCATTCAATCTCCTCCTCAATGAGGAGGAGCAGAAGGCGGCCGGCGCCTCAAGCGCGATGGTGCGCTACGGCGTCGGTCGCCATGACGATGTGCCGACCGTCATTGCTGACCACCCTTATGCGCTTCTGCATTTGGGTGACGAGAGCGCCGCCGCTGCGGCCTCCGGTCCTGTCACAGGCAACTCGCTCGCGGTAGACCTCGACAACGCCGTGCGGCGTGCCGAAACTGCTGAGAAGGCGTTAGAGGCTGAGCGCGTAGCTCATGCCGAGACGCGGAAGAAGCTGGCTGAAGCGCATGACGTCACGACCCCTGACAATGCCGCGAGCGCTCTGACCGTTCGGCACAAGGGGCGGGGGCTGTTCGCCGTGTTTCGCGGTGAGGAGCAACTGACCGAGCCGATGCCTAAGGCCGAAGCCGAAGAGCGGAAGGCACTTGAGCAGGGCTGATGACGGTCACGCTCGCCAGTTTCCGAGCCGCGTACCCGGAGTTCTCCGCTGCGCAATACCCGGATGCCACCATCACCTATAATCTCGGCTTCGCGTCGAGGCTGCTGGATCAGGTCCGGTGGGGTGAGCTTTATGATGACGGCATCATGCTCGTGACGGCGCACAACTTGGTGGTTTCCGCGCCCTCGGCGGTCGGAGCCAGCGGGCGTGTATCCGGCACTCCAATCGGGATTGCGGCCAGCCAATCGGTCGGCTCGGTCTCAAAGTCGATAGATACCGGCATCGGTCTACAGGATGGGGCAGGGCTCTACGGCGCGACGAGCTACGGGCGCCGCTACTACCAGTTGCTGACTATGATCGGTGCGGGCGGCATCCAACTCTAATGACCGTTACCGTCACCAAGGATGCCACGTCCGCGCTAGAGCGGGCAGTTCGCGATCTCATCAAGAACCAAGTGCTGGTGGGCGTGCCGGCTGAGGGCGCGAACCGCCAGCCAGAGGCAGGCGAGAAGTCCGCCCCGTCTAATGCCCAAGTGGGTTATTGGATGGAATACGGAGCGCCGGAAGCGAACATCCCGGCCCGCCCGCACCTGCTGCCGGGCATTGAGCAAGCGCAAGCGGGTATCACTCGGGCTCTAGGTGACGCCGGACTAGCTGCACTTCTCGGGGACCGAGGCGCGGTCGAACAGGGCTTAAATAAAGCCGGCCTCGTAGCTCAGAACGCGGTTCGCGCAGAGGTCACGGACGGCGCGTTCGCTCCTTTGTCCAAGCGCACCATCCAGCGCCGAAATGCTAAGGGGCGCACCGGCACGAAGCCGCTCATTGATACTGGTCAGTATCGGCGATCTTTGACCTATGTCATTCGAGCCAAGGGGGCTTCGAGCGCCATGACGGATCAAGAGCGCGCGAGCGCTGCGGGTCTTCAGGCCGTCGCATCTGCCCTTGGGGTTGGCTCGTAGTGGCCCGCCTCGACGTCACCGACCTTCTGCTGGACGACGACTTCATCGACACGTTCGCGGTGATCCCGTCCACGGTGTCGGTCAACGACTACGGTATCGCGGAAGCCCTAAGGCAAGCGGTGCAGGCTATCGGCTCTGTTCAGCCCGCCACCGGCCACGACCTGACGCAGTTCGCTGAAGGCGACACGACCGGCGGCGTCATCAAGCTTTTCACGGTCTACCCCCTGACCACGGGCGACGCTCAGCGCGGCGCCGATCAGGTCTATTGGGCGGACGCACTCTACACCGTCTTCAACGTCCAGAGCTATCGCAACTACGCCAGCGGGCGCGGTCACGTCGAAGCCCTGGCGCGCCTCGCCTCGCTGAACCCCTCCACCCTGCCGCGTCCCGACGATGCCGGTTACCTCGGTTAACTCTTCGGCCACGGGCGGCCCGCTCGCTCCGACCTCTGCCGCCCCACCTGACGATCTCGACCTCGACGTCATCTTGCAGGTCGTGCTCGCCAGTCTCACCGGGTTGCCGCGCGCAAACGTGCTGCCCCGGTGGCAGGAGACGCAGCCCCGCATCCCCGATGTCGGGCAGAACTGGATCGCGGTGGGTGTCACGGAGGAAGCCCCCTTCGATACCCCTGCATTGATCCACAATGGCGCAGGAGACGGTTCGAGCACGCTCCGGGGCACTTCCCGCTTGGAGGTGCTGGCGAGCTTCTACGGCCCGAAATCCAACGGGTACGCCCGCCTCGTAGCGGACATGCTCTGGATCGGCCAAAACCGCGAGTTCCTGTTCCGCAACGGGCTGGCCCTTCAGAACATCGGCACGCTGCGCCGCATCCCGGAAATCTTGGCGATGCAGGCCCGCCGCCGCACCGATCTGCCGATCACCCTCACCCGCGTCTACGACCGAACCCTCCCCATCCTGAACGTCACCCAAGCGGTCGGAACGATCACCGCCACCGGCATCGGTGCGGAGACGCCATCCATCGCCGTCGAACCGTTCGCTATCCCGGAGACCCCCTGACATGGCAGACGGACTCAGCGTCTCCGATTTCGTGACGGTTGACGTCACGCTGGAACCCGCCGCCGCGCAGACCCGCTCGTTCGGCGCGGGCGTCATCGTGACAGACACCGCCTTGGTGGACGTGACGCAGCGGCTTCGGCCCTACTCGTCGCTGACTGCCATCGCGCAGGAGGCCGGCACCTCTGCCGCCGTGACGAAGGCAGCCACACTGTTCTTTAGCCAAGAGCCGCAGCCCAGCATCATCTATGTCGGCCGCTGGGCCCGTACCGCTACGAGCGGCCTGCTGCACGGCGCTTCGCTGAGCACGAGCCAGCGTCTCATCACCAATTTCAGCGGCATCACGAACGGCTCGCTCGCCATCACCATTGACGGGACGGCGCGCACGCTCTCCGGGATCAACCTGACCTCGGCGCTGAACATGAACGGCGTCGCCGCTGCGGTCCAGACCGCGCTTCAGGCCGTCGTTCCGAACGCCAAGGTCATCTGGGGCTCGACCAACAACCGCTTCGACGTGATCTCCGGCACGACCGGGCCGCTGTCCTCGGTGAGTTATGCCAGCGCGACCGGCTCGGGCACCGATCTGTCCTCGCTGATGCACCTGACGAGCTTCGATGCCTCGCCGCCCGTGATCGGCGTCGCGCCCGAAAGCCTCGCGTCCTGCATCGCCAATCTGGCCGACCTATCCAACGACTGGTACTCGCTGCAGGTGGCATGCGACACGCCCCCGGCCGATGCCGATCACATCGCGGCGGCCACCCTTATTGAGGGCTTGGCGCCTAGCCGCATCTACGGCGCGACGATCACCAACGCCAACGTGCTCGACAGCACGGTGACGACGGACCTCGCGAGCCAGTTCCAGGCGCTGAACCTGTCGCGGACCTACTCGCAATTCTCTTCGTCCAACGCCTACGCCGCAGAGAGCCTGTTCGGCCGCGCGGCGACGACCGATTTCCAAGGTGTGATGACGACGATCACGCTGGCCTACAAGCAGGAGCCCGGTGTCGCGGCCGAGAACTTGCGCGAGAGCCAGTTCCGCACCTTGCTGGCCAAGAACTGCAACGTCTTCACCAAGGTCCAGAATGGTACGGCCATCGTCTTCGACGGGTCCATGGCCAACGGCGACTATTTCGATGAGCGGCAGGGCTGCGACTGGTTCCAGAACGAGTTGCAGACCGCGCTTTACAATCTGCTTTACACCACGCCGACAAAGGTGCCGCAGACCGATGCGGGCATGAACGTCATCGCGGCCGTGATGAAGTCGGTGTGTCTCAAGGCGGTGAATAACGGCCTCGTGGCCCCTGGCCTCTGGACTGGCCCGAGCTTCGGCACGCTGAAGACCGGCGATACCCTGTCCTCCGGCTTCTACATCTACACCCCGCCCGTGGCGCTTCAGTCCGAGGCCGACCGCGCCGCGCGGAAGTCCGTGTCCTTCCAGGTCGCCCTCAAGCTCGCGGGCGCCGTCCACTTCATCATCAGCGCCGTCCTTGTGGACCGCTAAGCGGAGTAGCGATCCATGCCCGTCACTTACTCGTTCGCGGACGTCGTGTGCTCCATCACTGGACCCGGCGGCACCTTCAGCCTCTCCGAGAGCAATGTCGCGGACGAGGGCATCACCATCGAGATGACCGAAGACAAGTCCACGATGACGACCGGGGCGACGCGGGGCGGCATGCACTCCCTGCACGAAAGCCGCGCCGGCCGCGTCACGATCCGCCTCCTCAAGAACAGCCCGACGAACCGCCTGCTCTCGGACCTCTACCGCTACCAGACCCAGAGCAGCGCCTACTTCGGGCAGAACACCATCTCGCTGAGCAACCCGATCTGGCAGGACGATCACGTCTGTGCTCAGTGCGCCTTCGTGCGGATGCCGACGAACGCCAACGCGAAGGACGGCGGCATGATGGAGTGGCAGTTCAACGCCCTCGACATCGACAGTCTGCTTGGTGACGGCATCACGGTTCTCTGAGGCTTGAGCGATGCCGATCCAAGACAGACATGAATTTGAGGTTGAGGGGCGGCGCTATCGAACCGGAAAATTAGCGGCGCGGGCGCAATTCCATGTCATCCGCCGGTTGGGGCCGATTGCAGGGCCTATCCTTAAAATGGTGATGGCAGGCAAGCGCCCAGACGCCACTTCGATCAACCCGCAAGACATCCTCGACTTCGTAGAAGCCTTCTCTGCGATGGAAGATGAGCAGGTCGATTACGTGCTAGACCACTGCTTGGCCGTTGTGAACGTCAGCCAAGGCGAGGGTTGGCCCTCAATCATGTCCTCCGATGGCAAGACCCTGATCTTCAAGGACATCGGGTTCCATGAGCAGGCCGCCATTGTCGGCAATGTGATCTGGTTCAACTACGCCGAAGTTTTTCAAAAGGCCCAAGCAACCTTGAAAGGCGCGGTAGCCCGCTAGCCGTTGATTGGGCGACCAGTCCAGACGATTTCTACCTGCTGCCGATTGAGGCGGGATATTATCGATACCCTGACCTTTTGGACGGCTCCATTCACATTGAGCACATCGCTGAAATTCAGGACGCGATGGCGCGTTCTTCCGAAAACAAGGATCGAGCGCGGTTGGCCATGGAACGGAAGAATTAAGTCGAAATGGCAAGCGACGTCCTGAAGGAATTTCTGGTCGCAATCGGCTTCAAAGTCGATGAGGCCAGCTACAAAAAACAAGCCGATGCGGTCGATAAGGTCAACCGTCAGCTCGGCAAGGTGGATCGTGACGACAAAGAGCGCATCACCGCTGAGCAGAGGCGTCACGAGGTCCGCAAGCGCAACGCGGAGGGACTGGCAGTCGCGCTCGGTGGCGTCGCTGCGGCTGCGGCAGCTGCGGCTACCGTCGTCGGCGCGGCAATGGTCAAGATTGCGGGTGGGTTCGATCAGTTCTACTTCATCAGCCAGCGCACGGGCGCTTCAGTCAACCAGATTAAGGGGCTGAGCTACGCTTTCTCACAGGTCGGCAGTACGGCCGAAAGTGCGGTGCAGGCGATTGAGAGTTTTGCCAAGGCGCGTCGGACCAATCCCGGCATCAACGGACTTCTGCGCTCCTACGGCGTAGATACGCGCGGCGACACCGCTGAAGTCTTGACCCGTAGCATCAACGCAATCCAGGATCGCCATCCTTATTACACTGGGTCGCAAGTCGCTGGCCTGCTTGGCATCTCGGAGGAGCAGTTTCAGACCTTCACGAAATACCGTGAACAGATCAAAAGCTACCGCGAGGAGTACGGTCGGCTACAGCGGACGCTCAACGTCAACTCCGACGAAACAGCCCGCGCCTCGGCGTCAATCCAGCGGTCCATCGGCTCGCTGACTGCAACGCTGGGCGTGCTGGTGGAGAAGCTGTACACCGCACTCGCGCCCGTGCTGGAACGCATCGTTAAGGGGTTTCAAGACTGGATTGCGAGCCACCCAGAGCAGGTCGATAAGATCATGCAGGGAGTAGCCCATACCATTGAAGCGGTGGGCAACAGTTTGATCGCCTTAGGCGACTGGCTCGGCGATGAGAAAAACCAGAAGGCCCTAGCAGATTTCTGGGATAAATTCGCTTCGCGAGTCACTGAGGCCGCCAAGTCGATTAAGGACCTGCTGGAAACCTTGTTTAAGGTGGGACAGTTTTTTGGGCTTGGAGGCAATCAAGATACGCTCGGCACGCTGGCAACCCGCGCGCTTGGCAGGCAGCCACAGGTTGCCGAAGGCGATAACAGCGCGGGCACGACGTACACGCCGTTGCTGCAACGGGGCTGGAATGCCGTCAAGCGCGCTTTCGGGGGTGGAAGCGCAGAAGCGAGCGCAGGTGCAGGTACACAAGCGCGCGCTCCCGGCGCTGCCGGCAAATATCGTCCGGTCTACAGCCTGAGCGACGCTGATCTAGATCAGCGCGTCATCAACACCATCGCAGGCGAGGTCAGCACCAAAAACCCCGAAGGCGTCGATGCGGTAATCAACAACATGCTGAACCGCGTCGGCAGCAAGGGGTGGGGGCCGAGCGGCAACCTCTTGGAGGTCGCTCGCGCAAAGGGCCAGTATGCCGGCTATCGCGCGGCAGGCGCTGCTGAGAGTGAGTTCGTCCGCAGCCGCATCAAGGCTATCGCCTCCGGTGGCGTGCCTGACAATACGAACGGGTCGAACGCCTACCGCGCCGCATGGTATAGCGGCCCATGGGGGCAGAAGCACGCTAAGACCGGGACCGTCATTGGCGGCAATCGGTTCGACTACGAGCCGCAGACCAAAAACGGCCCCTACGCCCCCTATGCCGAGCCGAAAGCTGATGCGCCGAAGCCGCCGCCTGCGCCGCGCTTCAGCACGATGCCGGACACTTTCAAGGCCGACGACTATCTGCGCTCGCAGCCAATGGGTTCGACCTCAAACAGCAACGACAACAGTCGCACAGTGTCTCAGAACAACCCGGTCACGGTGAATGTGCAGGGGGCTGGCGACCCGCAGGCGACGGGCTCAGCGGTTGCCCGCGCCGTGGGGACGGCCAACGACATGAGCCTGCGGAACGTCCAGACAGCGATCCGCTAACCTTCGAAGTATGCGCTCGCCCGAGTGCAGCCATCCTTGTTGCAGACGTAGGGTCCGCTCTGCGTCTTCATCCAGCACGGTGCCTTGGGCATGTCGTGCATCGCCTTCTCGGCATCTGACCGCCAGCGGGCGGTGAAATCTGCCGAGCAGTCCTGACGTGGCAGGTTGTCTGCCGCCAGAGCCGGGGCTGCGGAAACGAGGACGAGGGCGGCGGCGATCATTCGCATGGCGCTAGGATACCGGCTAGATTGCTGGCGTCGAGTGTGGAATGTTCGGCACCCGCGTGAGCCGGTCCCGAATGCCTTCAACGCCCTCCGACCTTCCCCGGTTCACTGTCGCTGAAATGGCAGAGGCGCTGCGCGACAGTGCCGAGGATCTGGCCGAAGACCTGATCGGCATCCCGCCGCAGGACACGACCGAAGGTCAAGCCGCACAGACGCTTGAGGAATTCGAGGCCGCGCTGACGTGGATCGCGAGCGGCGTTCCCGATCCGCAAGGCATCGCCCGTGACGCGCTTTCGCTGATCGATCCCCTGAAGCCCATTGGGGGCGCGGACGACACGATCCGCAAGCTGCTCAAGCCGCGACCGACCTGACGTAGAGGGATCACATGGCAGGCGGCATCGGCTCCATCGTCGCCTACCTCGGACCCAACAGCCGGTCCATCGGCACCATCATTCCCGACGTGGTGATCGAGGAAGCCCACCGGGACGCGCTCATCATCACGCAGCACCCGGTGGAGAAGGGATCGGCCATCACCGATCACGCCTTCTCGACGCCGGCCTCCGTCGTGATCCGCTGCGGCTTCTCGAACTCCTCGGCTGGCTACGACGGCTACGCGCAAGAGGTCTATCAGCAGTTCCTGGCCTGGAAGAAGGGCCGCGATCCCCGCGACGTCTCCACGGGTAAGCGCCTCTACCGCAACATGCTGCCGGCAGACATCTCCGTTCTGACCGACGCGCGAACCGAAAACATCCTGGCGATCACGGTCCTCTGCCAAGAGGTCATCATCACCTCGACCCAGAAGACGGGCACGGGGACCGACACCACGAAAGCGGGTGACGGTAGCGGATCGCAGGGCGACCCTGCCACGACCGGCTCGACCCTCAACAACGGCACGCAGCAGGGCGTCGGGACCGGCAGTCAGTCCTTCGCGGGGTCCTTCGAGCCTGGCAACACCAACATCGACGGCGGCACCGTGCCCAACGGACAATTCGGATTTAACGGGCCGGAGGGCGTGGGCAGTCAGGGTTCAGGCTTCTCTCCTCCCGATGCGACCGGCGACGTCGGGCCTATCACCGTTCAGGACGGGACGACTGGCCAGACGATCTTTGACGACAGCAACGGTGCCAACTTCTCGACGGGTGCCGGCGCGGGCATCTTCTGATGGCGCAGACCTTCACCCTCATCCCGCTGCTGCCGCGCGGCCAGCGCCTCACCATCGCTCTTGCTGACGTCACGTACAATCTCCGCGTGACGTGGAACGACGCGGAAGAGGGGGGCTACACCCTCGACATCGGTGACGCCTCCGGCAACGTCCTGCTGGCCGGAGCCCCGCTCGTCACAGGCTCAGACCTCCTCGCTCAGCACAGGCACCTCGGCATCGGCGGCAGCCTCTTCGTCACGACAGACCGCGATACCGGCGACGTGCCGACCTTCGACGGCCTCGGCCTGACCTCGCAACTCTACTTCGTCACCGGCCCCTGAGATGCCGCAGCAATACATTCGGTGGGTGGAGGCGACGATCAACGGCGTCGTCGTCCGCTCCGATGGCGACACCGGCCTGCGCATTCAGTTCGCTACCCGGCAGGCCACGTCGAGCACGCCCCACCACTGCAACATCATCATCACGAACCCCGCGCCGAAAACCATCGCGGCGATGCGGAAGGAAAAGGCCAAGGTCACGCTCAAGGCCGGATACCGCGACGGCGGCATGGGCACGATCTTCCAGGGCGAGATCCTTCAGGTCCGCAACGGCCGAGAGAGCGTCGCGGACACCTACGTTCACGTCATCGCCACCTCCGGCGAGAACGGCCGCAACTACGCGGTGGTGAACAAGGCCCTGGCTTCAGGCCACACCTACGGCGACCGCGTGAAAGTCGCGATGGATGCGTTCAAGGGCCTAGGACTGCGCCAAGGGTTCATGGACCAACTCGGGCAGCGCAAGTTCCCCCGCAACTTCGTTGCCCATGGCATGGCGGCCGACCTGATGCGCGAGATCTGCCGCGCCAACGATGCGAACTGGTTCATTCAGGGCGATCAGGTCCACCTGCTGAAGAGCAAGAACACGCTGCCCGGCAACACCCACGTCATCAACGCTGACACCGGCATGGTGTGGTTGCCCGAGCAAACGATTGAGGGCGTGATCGTCAAGACCCTGCTGAACTATGATATCTATCCCGGCAGTAAGGTCCAGTTGAACAACGCCAGCGTGCAGCAGGCCGCACTGAGCCCTTCAACCGGGGCGGGCGCTCAGAACGAACTCTACAAAGAGGGCAGCATCCTCGCTCTCTCGGCGGACGGCACCTACAAGGTTTGGCGCGTCGAGCACGAGGGCGATACGCGCGGTGGCAATTTCTACACGACGCTGACCTGCACGGCGAAGGAACTCGCCCCCGCGCTCAGCAACCTCATCGTGGACGTTCCCTCCGAGGTCGATCAGGCGGGCGGGCAGTAGGATGGACCCTCGTTTCCAATGGGACGACAGCACGGAGACGCTGGAAGCCCTCGCGGACGATCTCGCTGCCCGCATCCGCATCTCCATCCCCGTTAAGCTCACCAAGGACTCGGACGGTCACACCGTTTCTCTGCAGCCGCTCATCAAGGCCGTACAGAAGAAGCCGGACGGCTCTCTGTCGCTCGTCAGCCTGCCGATGATCTCGGACATCCCGATCCAGCACGGCGGGGGAGGGGGCGTTACCGTCACCCACCCGCACAAGGAAGGGGACGAGGGCGTCTTTCTGTTCAGCCATCGCAGCATCGACGCTTGGCACCAGCAGGGCGGGGAGCAGCCGCAGATCGATGCGCGGATGCTATCGCACTCTGACGGCTTCTATCTGCCGAACGTCCGCAGCATGCCGCGCAAGCTGCAGAACGTCTCCACCACCTCGACGCAGATCCGCTCCGACGACGGCAAGACGGTTTCCGATCTGAACCCGACCACCGGCACGATCTCGCACTCGGTAGACGGCGGCAAGCACGTCACCACCGTGTCGAAGGACAACGGCATCACGCACTCGGCCGACAACGGCCAGCACGTCGTGAGCCTTACCCAGAACGGGATCTCCATGAAGACGGCCCGCGCGCTCGCCGTTGAAGCGAAGGCCGGCATGAACGTGCTGGGCAAGATCACCTCGGACAAGCCAATCGGCGGCGGCATTCTCGCTGGCGTCCTCCAGGGCGGTATCGGCGCCATCGTCGGCACGCTGCTGACGCTCGGAGCCCTCGCGGGCTCTGGCGGCCCCTCTGAGCGCATCCAGCAAGCTCGCTACATCATCACCGCAGCTTGGGTCCGCTGATGCGCGTCCGAAAGACTGACGCCACAGGCGATATGATTTTCGGGGGCAACCAAGTCTCCTTTCATCGCGACAGCCCCGATGCTGTGGCCCAGGTAGTCGATAGCCGATTGCATCTCTGGATCGGAGAGTGGTTTTTGGATCTGGATGAGGGCACGCCCTATCAGACCCAGGTGCTCGGCAAGTACACCGAGAAGACCCGCGACCCTGAGATGCGCGCTCGCATCCTCGCCTCGCCCGGCGTCACCGAGTTGAAGTCCTACAACAGCACCTTCAACAGCGACACACGCGCCTTCTCACTCTCGGCCGAACTCGTCACCGCCTACACCGCCCTCGCGCCGACCGGCCGCGTGTCGTCTACGGCGAACCTCAACACGACGGTCTATAAGGATCGCTGATGGGCGCGACTCCCGTCTGCCAGATTACGGCTGCCGGCTGCATCCGCCCCGATTTCGCGGCGTGCTTGGCCTACATTCAGGCGGCCTACCGAGCGATCTATGGGCAGGACGTTTACCTCGGCGCCGATTGTCAGGACGGCCAGCTCATGGCCCTCTTGGCGAACGCGATCCATGACTGCAACGGTCAGACCCTCGCGGTTTTCAACGCCTACTCCCCCGCGACCGCGCAGGGCGAGGGGCTGTCGTCCGTCGTCAAGATCAATGGCATCCGGCGCAAGAGCCCGACCTACTCGACCTGCGATTTCCTGAACGTCGGTCAGGTCGGCGCCACCATCACGGCCGGTGTAGTTCGTGACGATGCCGGCAACGGGTGGCTTCTGCCCGACTTCACGATCCCGATCAGCGGCCAGATCCTCGTCACTGGCGTGTGCCAGACCATCGGCGCCGTCATGCTCAGCGCGGATGCGGTCGATACGGCCAACGGCCTCGGCGCTATCGCTACCCCGCAACTCGGCTGGCAATCCGCGACGAACCCAGCCGCCGCAAGCCCAGGCCAGCCGGTTGAGACCGACAGCCAGTTGCGTCAGCGCCAGTCCCTCTCGGTCGGGTTGCCTTCTCAGACGATCCTAGAGGGCATGATCGGCGCTCTCTACGCCCTGCCGGGCGTCACCCGCATCCGCCCCTACGAGAACGACACGGACGTCGTGGACCCGACCACCGGGGCGCCGGGCCACACCCTCGCGCTCGTCGTGGAAGGTGGAGACGCCACGCAGATCGCCACGATCATCGCAGCGAAGAAGTCGCCCGGTGTCGGCACCTACGGCGACGTGCTGGTCACGCGCACCGACCTCTACGGCATCCCGCATCCGATCCGGTTTCTGCGCCCGAAGGCTCTGCCCATCGCGTGGAAGGTGACGGTGCGGCCGAAGGCTGGCTACACCCTCGACGTCGCCTCTGCGATCAAGGCGTCTCTCGCCGCCTACACGAACGGCGTCGCCATTGGCGGCAATCAGGAATACGCTTCGGCATACCCAGCCGCGAACCTGACCGGCGATCCGCGATCCAGCACCTTCGAGATCATCGGCTTGTCCTCGTATCGCCGCGACGGGTCGGTGGATGCCTACGGAGACGTGCAGGCCCTCTACGATGAGGCGCCGATCTGCTCCGTGTCCGATGTCGCGATTACCACCGTCGCGGCATGAGCAAGCCGCTCTCGCTCTACCTCGGCCGCATCACGCCGTGGCAATCGACGCACCCGAAGTTCACCGCGACCGTCTCCGGGACGCTAGAGCCCATCGTCACCGCTGCGGCGGTCATCGGGACGTTCCCGGCCTCGTTCGATCTCGACGTCGCCATCGGGGCGCAACTCGATGCGACGGGCCAGTGGATCGGTCCATCCCGCAACGTCCCGCTTCCCATCGCGGGCGCCTACTTTTCATGGAGCGACCCGGCGCGCGGCTGGGGGCAGGCGGTCTGGAAGGGCCCGTACTCGCAGCAGTACGGCATCACGCAACTGGACGATGAGACTTACCGGCGCCTGCTGAAGGCGGTGGTCATGTCCAATCGCTGGGACGGCACCGTCCCCGGCGCCCAAGCGATCTTCGACGCCTTCTTCATCGACCCTGAAACCTACGTGTTCCTTCAGGACAAGGCGCAGGTTCCCTATCCGCAGACCACGTTCGCGTGGAACACGGTTGGACGCGGGTGGGGCGAGGGTGTCTGGCGGGGCGCTTCTTCCGGCCGCCAACTCGGCAAGGTCAACGTCGCGATGACGGTGTGCATCGCGGGCAAGATCCCGTCGAAAGTACTCCTCGGATTGCTGGCTCAGAACGCCCTGCGCCTGAAGCCCGCCGGGGTGACAGTATCCTACCGGATTACTTCCGTGGACCGCGCTCCGCTTTTCGGGTTCGGCGTCCAGAACCAATACGTTTCCGGGTGGGGCAGAGGGGCGTGGGGCGTCACGCCCGAACGCTTGCTCGCGCGCACCTAAGTCGCACAGACCGCAACGGTCGGAGTTTCCATGCCGCAGAACGATTTTGTCCCCTGGGCCACTGGCTCGGGCGCGAACGTGTATTCGGTCGCCAGCTATTCCAGCAACGCCACCCGGCAGACCGGCGTCGTGGATGGCGAGGCCGACCCGCTGCTGGCCAACAACTCGTGGCGGCAGGGAACCGTCTGGGCTGCGGTCCTTGGCGCATTCAACACCGCCAACGGCTACGATGCCTTGGACAACGGCGACCTGGGCACCCTGCTGTCCAACTTCCAAGCGGCCCTGTCTGTCGCCATCGGCGGCGTCGTCCCCTCGACCGCTCTCGTGCATGCCGGGACCGACACGAGTTCCACGGTCAATCAGATCATCATCAACACCGTCACGCCGGCCGTGACCGCACTCGTAGACTTCCAGGTCTATGAGATCCGCCCGGCCAACGACGTGACCGGCGCGACCACGGTCAGGATTGGTACGCTGCCCGCCGTGCCGCTGGTGCGCCAGGACGGCATCCAGTTCACGGTAGGCGACGCGCCCCGCAACCAGTCCTTCCTCGCCGTCTACATCGGCGGCATCATGTACCGGATCGGCTTCTCCGCGTCTGAGGTGTCGCGGCAGGCCACGACGGTCATCAACGCGCTGAAGATCGCGGGCGGCACGCCTCAGCAGTTTTCTAGCCCCGGCACTTTCACCCTCAGCCTTCCCGCCAACGTGACCTTCGCTGTGACGGAGTGCCGAGGCGGCGGCGGCGGCGGGGGTGGCGCCAACAGCGTTTCCTCTGCGGGGTCCGGCGGCGGCGGCGGCGGATCGTCCACCAAGGTCGCAACCACTGTCGTCGCGACCGTGCTTCAAGTCATCGTCGGTGTCGGCGGGACCGGCGGCTTCGGTGGCGCGAGCGTGAGCAATGGCACGGCTGGCGGCACGACCGTCGTGAGCGTCGTCAGCGGCGCGGCCGTCGATTATGCAGGCGTGGTCTACAATCCCGGCGCCACCCTCTGCGCCGCGACGGGTGGCGGGCTTGGCTACGGGTCCAACAACGGCCCGCAGCAGAGTTCGGCCGGTGTGCCCGGCATGGGTGTCGGCGGCGACGCCAATATCAGCGGCGATCCCGGTGGCTACCCGTACCTCGCTGGCCCGTTCATCGGCGGTGTCGGCGGCGGCTCCCCCGGTTCCGGCGGCCAGCCTCAGGTGAACTACGGCAACCCTGGCAACTCGACCACGGCGGCCGGTGTCGGCGGCAACGGCTCGTCCAGCAACGGCGCGGGCGGCAACGGTGCCCCCGGCCGCGTGACCATCCAGCATCCGTGAGGCCGTGATGAAGCTCGCTCTTATCGCCAACGGCCTCGTCCTGCAGGAACCTAGCGAAGCGGATGCCGCATTGGTCGGCGCGGATGGGAAGCCCCTGTTCGACATCCGCGACGTGTCGTCCGTGAAGGGTATCGCGCCGGGTTGGCTAGCCAACGAGGACGGCTCCTACTCGGCGCCTCCGGTGGTCACGCCCGCAACGCCGACCATCACCTACAAGTCCGACCTCTACCGCCGGGCGACCGATGCCGAGGCCGAGGCCATGGAGACGGCCCTCGCGAGTGCTCCGGTGCGTGAGCGACGCCTGTTCGAGAGCGTCCAGTACCTCGATCACGATGCGCCGGAGTTCACGACCTTGCAGGAGCATCTGGTGGAAATGTTCGGCGCCAAGCGCGCGGGCGAACTCTTGGCCGCCTCTTAGGCCCCGCCGATGGCGACCAACGTCCTCAATATCCAAACGCAACGAGGCGTTGACCTCGTGACGTTCAACAATGCGAGTTGGACCGACAGCTTCCCATTCGTGGCCGCGGCGACAGCAGCCGGCTATGCCGCTGCAACGAACATTGGCAACGGCAACTTCTTCGTGATCTCCGTCGCGCCGCAGACGGTCTTGGGCAGCTACACAATACAGATCTTGGCTCCTGTCAGCGGATCGCAAACTGCTCGCGTCTCTGTCTCATCTCCCGATGGAACGCTTATCGCCATCGGTAATGTCGGAGTGCCCGTATCGGCTGGCGGCGTAGTTTTCGCCATTGCGCAGGGGACAACGCTATTTACGCCCGGCGACAGCTTCTCGCTGAGTGTGCTGCCTGCGCCGCTCGACATTACGGGCATCGCCTTCGCGCTGATGCTCCGATCACAACCGGCAGATGCCGAGATAAGCCTGTCCGCGTCTACGGCGGACGGCTCCATCGCCAATGGCGGCACGACCGGCCAAGTCGGCATGCGCGTCTCCACGGCGACGATGCAGGGCCTTCCTGCCGGCACCTACGCCTACGACCTCATCGCGTCGGCCGATGGCTACGACGTGCTCGCCTACCAAGGCTCTGTCACGCACATCCAAGGCGTGACGGCGCTGGCCTCGTGAGCTGATCCCGAATGCCGTTCGTCAACCCTACCTCGGCGCAGTTCTTCGCGCCCGGCGCTCCCGGTGCCGATGCCTACCAGATCTGGCTCGGGGAGGGGAATACCGGCTCGCGTGCCGATTTTCTTGCCTCGCAAAAGGGTCCGAAGGGCGACCCGAGCACTCAACCCGGCCCAAAAGGCGATCCCGGCCAGCCCGGCGTCGGCACGGTCATCTCGCGTTCCGCGCTGTCCGCGATCCCCTCGAATACGAACGTCGTGGATGCTGGCAACAATAACTGCGTACCCGCCGATACCACCAATCCCGCCCATCGTGGGAAGGTGCTCGGTTTCGTGGCGCAGGGCGTGTCTGTCGGCGTCGTCGCATCCATCCAGACCATCGGACCTATCTCGGGCGTGTCTGGATCGTGGAGCGATACCAATACGCTCTATGTCGGGCCGAACGGGTCTCTCGTCACGCGCGCCAACCTGCCGGCCAATGCCGCGTGGCAGCAGGCGGTTGCTACCGCTACCGCGAACGGCATCAACTACCTCCGGGGGCCTGCCGGGCTTCTTCCGGCTATCGGCACGGCGGTGGACAGCACTGCTCGTCTTCAAGCCGAAACGCCGAGCGGGATGTCCTACGTCGATATTCCCAGCGCTCTCGTCGCGGGCATTCCGAAGACCCCCGTCAACGATCTAGCCCTACCGGGCCTGCCGGCACCCTATCTCGGCAAAATCGTCGCTGGGCAGATCCCGGTCCTCGACATGTTCAGCCCCTATCGCAACGGGGTGAACGGCGACGAGCCGCTGATCAACGCCATTCTCAACGGCCACAACGCCTGTCGCGCTCAGCCGGTCGGCAACGGTATCGGGCCTATCCTCGCCAAAGACAGCCCCATCATCGTCCCGCAAAACGGGAAGTTCGGAGGCGTTGCCGGTCGCCAACGCACCGAAGTTACCCGGCTCAACGGCTACACGGGCGACACCCTGCAAATGGGGTCCCCTACGGTCGGCATGGGCTCGGCCGAGATCGAGGGCTTGTGGTTCACGGCACCGGGTCGCTTCATCGGTGCGGTCACGGCTGGCACTACCCTCGGCACCCGCCTGACGGCAGGGCAGGCCCATATCCGCGCCTACGGCAGCCAGTCCGGGATCATCCGCAACTGCGGGGGCTTCCCGATCCCGTACTTCATCGCGCAGCAGGGTGGCTACGACCTCACCATCGAGCATCCCTTCACGATTGGCGGGATCTGGGATCGCACCAATACCGCGCTGCAGGAAGCCATCGCGGTCCTCGTTACGAACTACGACCCGATCCATGGCCATCCAGCCTGCACCACCGTCGTCAATCCGAATTGGGTGGGCGGCAACATCTCGGCCGAAACGCGATCCATCCCGCTCTACACCAAGAGCTACGCCTGCCAAGAGCGCATCGGACCTAAATACGGCTGGCTTCACGCTGCCGGCGAAGACTGCCAGATGCTCGGGGGCTTCGTCGGGGGCTTCAACCGCTCCCCAGTCGCCATCCTCCCCGGTGGCCCGGCTATCATCAACAATGCGCCTGCATGGGTTCAGATCAAACTGAGCCTGCTAGGTGTCCGTATCGATGAAAGCATGTGGGCTGGCATCGAGGCCCTGCGCACCAATGCTTCGCAAGCCATTCTCACCGGCCTCAAGCTTCACGGCTGCGAATTCAACGGACAGTTGATCGGGGCACACGGCCTCGACTTCAGCCCGTCCTCCCTGATCTCGGTGGCTCAGCTAGACTTGCTCGGGAACGACTTCAACGCTTATCAGGGCGCGGGGGCGCGGTTCTACAGCGTCAGTGATGGGACCATCGCGAACACCCGCATCAGGGGCTACAACAACGCTGGTTTCGACACGACAAAGGGCGATCCTATCGACTATGGCGTCGGCATGATCGTCGGCGGTCTCAGCAACTACCTCGCCGTCTCAGGACTGCGATCCGGTGGCGGCGCCAACGCCGTTACGGACCCGAACAACTGTCAGTGGGGCTTCGTGGACACGACCCCAACGACGACGACGGGTGGAACGACGACTTCCAACCAGAATAACTCTTATCGCTACGTTCGAGCAGTCAATCTCGGGTTAACCGGGGGTGCGGCGGTTTCTACTGGCGTCAACGATACGGGGCCGTAAGTTATGCCTACTCTCGTTCGCAATTCGGACGGCACCACCTCAATCAAGCATACGAAAGACGACATCGCGCGGGCTGATGCCGCCAACGCGGCAACGGCCAAGGCGAGAGCCGATCAGGTCGAAGCTGATGCGGCGAAAGCTGACATGATGACGACGGCCCGAGTTTCCGCGCTCGCAGCGTCATTGCAGGCCGGTGATTGATGCCCGCATCCTTTTTCAACCGCGTCCGGCAGGCTGTCGCGTCGGCTCCCGGCACTGGTGCCATCACGCTCGGCACTGCAGCTTCGGGCTACCGCACCTTCGCGACGGCTGGCGCTACAAACGGGCTCCTCGTCAGCTACGTTCTTGAGGACGGGGCGGCGTGGGAATTTGGACGCGCGACCTATTCATCCACGGGGCCGACGCTCACCCGTACCACGATCCGGGGCTCTTCCAACGGAGGCGCTGCGATCAATGCCTCAACCGCAGCCATCGTCTCCTGCGATGCCTTCGCGGAGGATGTGACGAACCAGTTCACACAGATTGCGACGACAGGTGATCTCTCCGCAGCGCCTGTCGCCGCGATCACCTTCACGGGCCTCGACGCTTACACCGATCTGGTCTTCGATTTCTCGGCGGCTGGCCACGACAGCGGCACGGCTCAGAGCTTCAGCGCTGCTTTCTCGGTGGATGGTACGACATTCACAGGCGTCACCGCCATTACGCCGAGTATTTCCTCGGGTAGCGCCATCCACGGCCAATCTACCATCATCGGCAACGGCTCGAACCGGCCAGTGATGCGGTCTGGTTTTGGGACCGGCATCATCAACCCGCCCGCCTGGGTCAACGCGACTGAGGCGCCGCGTGTGGCTATTGCCTCCGCAACCATCGTTGCGATGCGCTTCACGCCGACGACGAGCGGCAACTGGAACAAGGGCGTCGTGATGGCGCTCGGGCGGTAACGGGGCCACGTAGGTGCTTGCAAATCGCCCCCTCGCATCGGGGCCGCTCGCGGCAACCCAGCCCGTCACGGGCGGCGTCAGCGCCATACTAGCGGCGACCGAAGCGCCGGATACCGCCGCGTTCCTGATATCGGCCCAAACCAGCGCCAGCCTTGTTGCCACAGAGGCTTCGGACAGCGCATCTTTCACCGCGTCCGCCTCAACGGCGGCGGCTCTCTCGGCCACAGAGGCCAGCGACACCGCTACCGCTTCCGTCCAGACCAGCACGAACGCCACGCTCTCCGCGACGGAACCGTCCGACACGGCTTCGTTCTCGGCGGGCGGCCAGATCACAGCAACCCTCGCGGCATCCGAGGCAAGCGATACCGCTTCGGTTCAAGCCGCAACGTCCACGTCGGCAAGCCTCGCCGCAACGGAGCCGAACGACACAGCCTCATTCGCTGCGGCCTCGTCTACGACCGCAGCTCTTTCCGCGACCGAGGCGAGTGACACCGCTTCGATCTACATGGGCGCCATCGTTACGGCGTCCTTGGCAGCGACAGAAGCAAACGACACCGCTTCGGTATCCGTTGCGGCTCAGACCAGCGCAGCTCTTTCCGCAACTGAGGCCTCGGACACGGCCTCGGCGTCTGTCACGGCTTCAACCGCCGCAGCGCTCGCAGCCACGGAAGATAGCGATAGCGCGCAGGTCTCCGCTTACACCGCTACGATGGCGGTCTTGGCGGCGAACGAGCCCATCGACACCGCGTCCTTCGCCGTCAGCGCCTCGGCTGGCGTCACGATCACTGCGACCCTAGCTGCCACAGAAGCCGCCGACGTCGCCTCGGTCGGCGCACACGTCTACCCGCTGCCTGACTTCGTGCTGAGCGGGACGTTCCCCGGCGTGATTTCCTTCGCCGGCTCATTCCCGCCGACCATCACCCTGACCGGGCGCGCGCCCCACTAGAGGATCCCCCATGGCAGTCAGTTATCAAACCGCTGCGGCGACGCAGCGGCTTCAGGTCGTGGCCGATGGAATGCAGGGCAAGACCTTCGCGGCCTCCACCGGCACCGCCTCGGCTCCCAGCCTCGTGATCGGCACCAGCGCATTCACGAACACGCAGGGCACGACAGGGGTCACGACGTCTACCACGGGCGTCCTCGCGATCATCCCGCTTCCCGTCGCCGGCATCTCGGTATCGGGACGCACGCTGGCCCTCCTGTCCTCGGCGCAGAGCGCGACCGCTACGGGCTCCGGTACGGCGGCCAACGCGGCGGTCATCACCAACGCTGGGATGATCTACGTCGGTGGCCTCACCGCTGGCACCACCGGCACCGATGTCATCCTTGGCGCGACGGCGATCTCCTCAGGACAGACCGTCACCGCCACCGCTGCCAGCCTGACGCATCCGACCTGAGGGCCTGAGTGATGGCAGGCGGATGGCTGCCGGTGGCCCCTGGGCAATCCGGCGCACAGCTTGCGACGCAGACCTTCCCGGCGGGGGATACCCGCACATGGTCGGTCGCCGTCGCCAAGGATCTCACCGGGTTTTCAGCGGAATGGCGGATGGGGCTGCCGGCCGATGGCCCGCTGCCGAGCCTCCTCCCCGTGTCGTACTCGGCGCCTGAAGTCGTCGTGCTGAAGGCATCGGGGGCCAACCTCGCGGTCGTGCCGGGTGTGACCTCCGTGCTGACCTGGACCACGACCTACGCCGACACCATCGGGCTCGACCCTTCGGTCTACTGGCATCAGGCCGTCGTCATCGACCCGCAGGGCAACCCGACCACGGTCGCGGAGGGGCGAGTGACCCTGACCCCATCGCTGCGTGCTGTCCAGGCCGATCCTACGAAGCCTTTCGCCCTGTCGCCTGTCGTTCAAGACAGCTTCGGCGTCTGGCAGGGGGATGACACGCCTCCGAAGGTGTGGAGTTTCGGATCTCAGGACAACCTTGCGGACCTCACCGGTTCCGTCTTCGCGTTGACCGTCACCGGACTTTCGGCCCCGACCGGCGCGCTCACCCTGCAGAGCGATACCCCCGGCTCGGCCTTGTCCGTCGATGCCGCGACACAGACCGTGACCTGGGCCTACAGCGTCACAGATAGCGCTGCAATCCCGACCAGTGGGGCAAAATACCAACTGCATCGCCTCATCGAGGGCACGACGCAGTTGTGGACCTATGGCGACATCGTGGGGCTCGTGCCGTGAGCCCTGCTCCCGCGCCTCGGGTCATCCTTGCACGTCCCGCGCCGCCGGTTATCTCGCGGATCGGAGCCCCGCCTGCGCCTCGGGCGGTCTACGTCCGCACCCCAGGCCCGATAGGTGCCGTTGGCCCGATTGGGCAGCGGGGGCCGGTCGGGTACTCCAAGGGGTTCGGCACCATCGACTACACGGACAATCAGGAAGGGACGTCGTTCCCGCTCCCGTCCGGTCAATGGGTCCGCCTGACGCGCAATCTCTCGCCATCGTCGGCCAACTTCAATCTGCCGAGCGGTCCTTTCGCTGACTTCGCATTCTGGGACAACGCCAGCAGCACCCTGAGGGCGAGAGCCAAGGGCGACGTGCTCTTGTTCAAATTCTCCTACGTCGTCGTGCCGGAGCAGCGCGGCGGGGGGCTGCGCTTCTCCGTGCGCCCAGGGGACGATGAGGCGTTCGAGTTCGGCCCCGACCCTATCGCTATGACCGCCGACGCGGGGGAGTCTCAGCCCGGTTCGGAAACCTTCGTGGAGCAGTGCCGGACCCGTTTCGTGACATCCGGTGCCAGCATCTACGTCATGGCGACGTCGGGTGCGACGCTCTTCAGTTTTTCTCCTGAGGTCACGCCGCTCGATTACGCAGGGCCGGTCGCCACCCCTCCGGTCATCACGCCTCCGGCCTCCGCGACCGGTGTGTTGGACTTCGGCGATGCGGCCAACAGCGGGTTGCTTGGACTGCTGTGCCCCGGCCTGCCGAATGCCATCACGGCGCCCTCAGCCGGCGTGGCAGGTACGGTGGACTTCTCCAATCCCGCAAATAGCGGGCTGCTGGCTGCGCTCGCAGCAGGGTCCACGCAAAGCGCCCCTGCCACGACGCCGAGCACGTCGGTCCCCGTGACGCCGCCCGTGACCGCCAGCTCTGACGCCTTGGACTTCACCGCCCCTCAGAACAGCGGCCTGCTCGCTGCCATCGGAGCCTGATCTATGTCGATTTCCGTCAAAGACGCAGCCGGCGCAACGCAGAGCATCAACACGCTGCCCGCGCTAGGATTTGCCCCTGGCGCATACGCCCTGCCTGTCGCGCTCGCGACGGATGGCGACCATGCGCGTGGCTCCGACATCACGGCCCTACGCACCGCCCTGACCCCATCGGGTGGTCTGCCGGTGTCGTTCTCCGGCACCTTCGCCGCGACGCAATCGGGTACGTGGACGGTCGGTCTCGCGACCGGCGCGACAGTCGCGCTCTTGGGCGGCAACACGGTTGCCATCAAGACGGACAGTTCGGCCGTGACGCAGCCGATCTCGGCCAGTGTGCTCCCGCTGCCCTCCGGTGCGGCGACCGCGACGAAGCAGGACACCGGCAACACGGCCCTGACCCAGATTGCCACCGCGCTTGGCTCGCCCCTTCAGGCGGGTGGAAGCATCGGCAACACGGCGTTCGGGATCTCGGGCACGCTGCCGGCCTTCGCTGCAACCCCGACCTTCAATCTCGGTACGCTCAACGGCGCTGCGACTTCTGCAAAGCAGGATACCATCGCCGCTGCCGTCACGGCGACTGGACCCGGCACGGACGCCTTCACGATCACGCCCTCCGATACGACGAGTTTCACCACGAATGCGCGCTCGATCTACGTTGGCGGCGCAGGCGACGTGACCATCGTGACACCCGTTGGCACCGTCGTGACGTTCAAGGCGGTTCCAGTTGGCTCCATTCTGCCGGTGCAAGCGCGTCGCGTAAACACCACCGCCACTACCGCAACCAATCTCGTCGGGCTGGTCTGATGCTCGGCCTCGGGCTTCGACCGGCGACGCTTGCCCCGCTCGCTCTAGCCGTCAAGGGGCCGGCGCTCCCCCTCGCCCTGCCGACTACCGCAACGTTCGCCACGGACGCACCTGCAGGAACGGTGATCTGGGCAGGGGCGAACATCCCGACTGGCACGGCGCTAGCATTTTCTCCGAATGACGGCCGCGTCGTTGGCTCTGGCTCAAACCGCTTGGTCGTGGGCCTAAGCGCATCTAGTGCCGCCCCCATCTCCGGGTCGGTTACGCTAACGCTTCCCAATGGGGGCGCATCAAAGACCTACCCCGTCACCATCACTGTCACGCAGGCGATTACCAACGCCTACGCGACCCGCCCGGTGATCACCGGCACGCCGCTGTCAAGTGAAGTCCTGACGGCCTACACGGGCAACCTCGGGGCCGGTGCGGGGCAATGGTATCGCTCTGGCTCGGCAACGGGCGCGACCGCATCAACTTACACGCTTTCCGATGCCGACATCGGCTTCACCTTCACCTATCGCTATACCCCCTCAGGTGGGTCGATGGTGGAGAGCGCGCCGACCGACATCGTGCAGCAGGCCGATTACCTGACGGACGCCGCTGCGAACCGCATCACCGACGCCTCTGGTAACACGATCACGCTGGGCTACAACTACGCCTACAACGCGATCACCGACGCCTCCGGTAACATCATCACGGATGCTTCTGGCAACTCGCTGTCCATAGTAAGCTCGGCCCCAGTCCAGCAACAGCTTCGCCTCCTCGTGCCGGCCTCGCCGTCCAGCAATACCTTCAACCAGAACACGCTCACGACGGCGCCGATCACTTTCGCCATGGCGGATCTTGACCGCTATATGCCCGCGACGACCGGTGTGCCTTGGCAGATCTACGCGCCGAATATGAGCCGCGTAGAGGTCTGGGCGGCGGGGGCGGCCATTGCTACCGTCATCGGCAGCGACGCGCTCGGCTATTTTCGCGGCACTCTTGATCTGTCGGGCTACGTGAACGGCCCGCGATGGTTTGAGGTTCGGGCCTACGACAAATCGACCATTGGTGGTTCAAGCGTCTCAATCTTGGCCGGCGTCCATCTGTTTGTCACGGGTGGTAAGAACGCCAACAAGTCGCAACTTCCGGCAGCCGCTCAAGCCAACGGCTTTGCCCTGCAGTTCATCGATGACTTCGCTACGCTGTCGGTGTCGGCTTCCCAGACCAACGATGGTTCTCGCTGGTACGACGGTATGCCGAATAATCGTGTCTTTGGCGATCAGATCTTCACGCGAGCCGCCTCGGCTCAGAACCCATTCACGATCCTAGGCTCGTTCCTGCGCATCCGAGAGACCTACGATGTCAATTTTGCCGGAGGACAATCCGGTCTGAAGCACTGGTTCTCCGGCATACTTGCCTCAGTCTTCCCAGACGGCACGACAAACATCCCGGTTGGGAACGGCTACTACGAGGCCGACATCATGGTCCCGACCGGCTCGGGGACATGGCCGGCGTTCTGGCTGCTGGATCAAGACGTCGTGAAAGACTCGTCGCGGACCTATAGCCACCGCGAGATCGACTTCGAGCAGTACAATTACCAGCAGACGCAGTGGACTGCGACGACGCACCGGTATGCCGCAACGACGGCTGCTGACACATCGAGCTTCAAGCGCATCGTGACGCCAGAACAGAAGTGGGAGTTCCACCGCGTCGGCTTCAACGTCAGCGATACAAAAATTGATTATTACTACGATGATGTGCTGGTGTTCTCGGACACAAATTTCGTCACATCAGGCCCAAACCCGCAAAATAACATGGTCCTATTTAATCTCGCCCTGACGCCGGGCGGGAACAATTCTCCCGAAACCCCATCCCCCGGTGGTTACTACGACATGCTCGTGGATAGCTTCCGATACTACGCTTAAGAGGCTGACCCATGCCGAATGTTCCCGTTTCCGCTTTGCCCGTCGTCAGCGCAAAAGCGAACATCGCCTATGCGATGGTGTTGGATACCAGTAACAACCCGAGCCTCGCTGCGCCTGCTCTGATCGGTGGATCATCGTCGGGCGGTGTTTCGACGTTGGTCCTGGCGCGCAACCCGCTTCCGTCCGATGATGGTACGGCTGGTTATGTGGTCGGTCAGTTCGCGCTCAACTCCACGACAGGCCGGGCCTTCATCGCTCGCTCCGTGGCCACGGGTGCAGCGGTTTGGGAGTTGCTCGGTGTCGGTCGTCATCCCGGCTATCTCTCTGGCAGCGCCTATTATCCCGAGGGTATGAAGATTAACGGCGCCAACCCCGGCACCGTCGCGCCCTCGACCGCCGGTCGTATCCTGTTCGCTCTCGGCACCATCGCCGAGCGCGTCACGATCACGAACTTCTTGGCCAAGGCATCGACTGGCGTCGCTGGGACCACCGCGCAGATTGCGGTCTACAAGATCGACCCGACGACAAAGCGACCGATTGGTGCGCCCCTGGGCAACACAGCAGACATCGACTGTAGCGCGACGGGCGTGAAGACGGGCGCCCCTGTCGCTACGCTCACCTTGGAGCCCGGCCCTTATGCCTGGGGTATTGTGGTCAACCAAGCGTCTGGCTCGACTTTCACCGCCCTGGATACCTCTGACGGCACCGCCCAGCAAAGCTGGGGCTTTGCGAGCACCGATATGTTCGGGCTCCTGACTGGCGTGTACTTCAACGGCACCTACGGGACTTGGCCGACATTTGCCAACACGGCAACGTTCGCAACCAGTTTCGGCGCGATCCCTGCGATGTCCTTCGTCGCCGGCACGCCGAGCTAAGGCTTAATGTGAGCCATGTCTGTCCCCATCGGCTTTGATGCGGCCTCGGGCTCCATCGTCATCATGGGCAATCGGGCGTTCCCGGCAAGGACGCTGACGGCCTCTGTATCCGACGAGTTGCCCGACCGCATCCAGATAGACGACATCGCCGGTCGCGGCGAGCAGATGGTGTTCTGGTCTGACGTCACGAGCCTCGACGGTTCTTATGCCCCGTCGAGCATGGCGGACGCGCTGGCCTACCTTACAAGCGAGTTCGCGAAATCCTGCCCCGTGGGTGAGACGTTCGGCGTTCCGGCAGCAACCGGCGCCGATCTCATCAAAGGCCAGCCGGTGGCCGTCTCTCGCGCTTCTGGACGCCTTCTGCCGGCAAGGGCCGACACCTACTCTTTAGCCTTTGTTGCCGGCCTCGCATCTGCCGATACCGTCTCGGGGTTCGCGGATCAGCCGGCACACGGAGCCGTCACCCTCGCGGACTGGACCCTCGTGGCCGGTACGCCCTCGCTCTTTGTCGGCCAGCTTTACTTCCTCGGCACAACCGGCGGCCTCACCACAGCGCCTGATCTGACCGCCGCCTGCATCACCCGCGTCGGACTCGCTACGGCGCCACAAACCCTCGTAGCCGAACCAGCTCACCCCATCATCCTCTGAGGAGTTCCCGATGGTCCAGCGCAAGCCTCTCGTTATCGGTGACGACGGCCTTCCCCAGCAGCTTCAGTCTGGGGACAGCATCTCTGCTCCGACCAACGCCCCTTCGCTCCGCAGCGCGCAGAACGGTGAGACTGCGACGGCTCTGCCGTTCGGTACGCCGGTCTACTCGTCTTCCGGCACGGCGGTGAAGCGCGGGCAGGCCAACGCCAAGGCCACGTCCAAGCTGATTGGCCTCGTGTACGACGCCTCGGTCGCGGCCGGCGCCAATGGCAGTGTGGCGCAGGGCGGTATCCTGACCGGCACGACCGCGCAATGGGATGCGGTGGCTGGGACGACTGGTGGCCTCGCGTTCGGCACCTACTACTTCCTCGATCCGACCAACCCCGGCAAGCTCACCGCGACGGCGCCGGCCACAGTTGGGCAGGTCAATGTCTGCGTCGGTTCTGCCCTTTCGGCGACCGAGATGGAAGTCGATATCGAACTTCCGATCCTGCTGTAGGCTGGTGAGCGATGGCCGTTCGAAAGCCGCTCGTCGTCGGCGCGGATGGGCTCCCGCAGCAACTACAGGCGGGGGACACAATCAGCGGGCCGCACGCCAAGTTTACCGCCACGATGACGACGCCGCTCACCATCAGCCTCGGCGCTACACAGGCCGTGACCCTTGCTGTCTCTCCGGTGATCACGGGCGACAGCCTCGCGGCCGGGGAAGACATCTCCGTTCAGCCGACTGCTGCGATCCCTGGCGGGATCAACCTCGCTTGGTGGTACGTATCCGGGACGAACCAAGTCGCCCTTGGGTTCACCTCTTCAGCACTGATCAGCCTGCCGTCTCCATCCATCGCGTTCCGTGTCACCGCTCACCGTTGAGTGCTGGCGGAACGAGTACCGGATGCGTGACGGCTCTCGTCGGTTCGGGCTCCCGTGCTGGACGAGGGATGATGCCGTCCGAGCTGGGGCTGAGGTCCAAGGCGTTCTAGGCGGCCTCGTGGTCTTCCGGTGGCGCCTGACCTGCCGCCACTTCCCTATCATGCCGGATCGCTCATGCCCGCGCTTCTCGCCGCGCTGATTGCGCTCGCTCTCACTATGCCCGCCGAGGGCCGGCACAAGGTCCGCACGGGCTGCGTCCAGATCTGGGATGAAGGAGTAGGGCCGATGCGGTTCTGCCCGCCGATCCGTCCTCGGAAGACCCGCCAGTGAGCGGTGGGCGCACGGGCATTGACCCGTTCTTTTACCTGCTCGGCGCGCTGTTCGTGGCGACCTGCCTC
>Ga0214502_1000002_pt1 | contig 41273 bp, 65 predicted proteins | sample G5R2MT_8_FD_206151 | JGI IMG/M metagenome (GOLD analysis project Ga0214502, IMG submission 206151) | Metatranscriptome of phyllosphere microbial comminities from switchgrass, GLBRC, Michigan, United States - G5R1_NF_12SEP2016_LR2... | ecosystem: Host-associated > Plants > Phyllosphere >... | reverse complement strand
CCCCAATACAGGTTAGAAATGAAAGCGATAGCAAGTAAAAGGAATGCCAAGATAGTGACAATGCGCTTTGACGAATAAACGCCATCGGCATCTTGCACGATCTCCTTACAGAATTTGTAAAATTGGTTTGACATGTCTTCCTCTTGAATTTTTCATGTCAAACAAAATAATCACTTACCTAAGGGTACTTATCGATTATGGATTTTGCCTCCACACCCGATAATGCCAGCTTCAAGTAGTTTAATATAACTTTCTTTTTGTGCAATAGTCGTACGAAGCATTGCATTCTGCTGTTCTAACTTCATTCCTCTTTGAGCTACATCAATTGCTGTACGAGCCCGATTGATCTCTGCTCTGCATAAGACTGGAACGGGTCTATCGTTAGTCACTACAACTGTATTCACAGGAGAAGGAGGAAGCGGCTTCATATGAGAAGTTGAACCACATGCTGAGAGAAGAACTGCAGCAACTAATGCTAGATGTTTCATTTTACTTTACCATAGTCTGTAATAAATTGATCAGTCGTATCTTGTTCTGCCTTTATACGTTGCTCTGCAGTACCTTCCGTAGAATTACCGTGAGCATAACGATTAGCTAGATCAGAATACTTTGATGCAATAACTTGAACCTTTTCTTTTGCTTTGTTAGCATTTGCTAGTGCATCATCACCAGCCTTTTGAAGTTTACTAACTGCATCATTATTAGACTTGATTGTATCTGCTAATGTTTTCTTCTCTTTTATAAGAGCTACAATATGCTGATCAAGAATCTTACTTTGATCTTGAATGTATGCTTTCTGAGTAGAAATAGTGGTATTAGCAGTAGTCAACTTAGTATTGGTTGAGTTCATATTCCAAAACATAAAAGCACATGCTAGAGCAAGTACAATTGCTAATGCATGAATTCTATGAGACAATACCCAATTGCCTACTTTGGAACTATAAAGGCGAACTGCTAGTAATGCGGCTTTAATATATTTCATAATGGTTTTGCTCTAGCAAACAAGTTAGTATTATCTAACTCATTCTTCTTTTTATACTTTGTTTTCTTTACTCCAGGTTCTCCATCTGGACCTACTCCAGCACCTGCTATCTTACCTGCCCCTATAGAATTTGTTGGAGCTTCTTCATCAACCTTTAAAGCATCCGTCGGCGACACCGAATGATCCTCAATCATTGAACATAGGTCAACAAGAGAATATGTGCTTGAAAGCAATTTATCTGTTGGAAGGGACATAATTTGGCATAACTCTGCGTAATTGAACAACAATTTCTTCATCTTCTTCGATGTCAGACATATACAATGTCGGCAGCTTTTCAGAATAATTGTCTATTTGTTTCGGCATGCGTTGTAAAAAGATTAAGAATGGTTTAAGATACGAATGATATCCTTCAAATTTGAAAAATAAGATACGTTGAAGATTCTTTGTCTCAAATACATTGAACAAAACAATAAGATGGTTTACAATAAGGTTGATCTTGATATCATTAGTTAAACGATAACGATTAAACAAACGTTTAATGTATTTGATTCTATCAAGATCTTCCCAAAACTCTTGTTCGTCTACAATTTCATGGGTATAGCTTTGACTAGCGTACGCGTCAAAGTTATCATTGTTTAAAAATTCACTCATCCTTATACTACACTAAAATACCGGCACAAGGCCGGTATTTGGATTATGATACTGTTAGAACTGCAACTCTTGAAGTCTTAGTGTTTGCACCTGCTGCTGAAATGTTAACTCTATATTGAGTTCCATTTAGACCTGCTGCACTGCTAATTGCAAGAGCAGACGTTGCTGTGTTGCTGTAAACACCTGCATCTGCGATGTCAACGAATCCTGATCCAGTATTTGCCTGCCATTTGTAGGTCATAGCCGTATTAGGAGTTGATGTTGAACTTACACTAAATGCTACTGCACTAGTTGAGTTCGCTGCTACGTTGGAAGGCTGTGATGTAATCTTTAGTGTAACATCCTTAAACGCTACGTCATCATTTGCATCGACAACCATTGAACCCATTGCAACAAGTGTTTCATTAAACACACGCCCTGCTCGACCACCAGATCCTACTGTACGTAGAATCCAACCTGGATGAGTGACGCCTGCGTTTGCTGGTGATTCTTGAGCATCAACTCCAAACACACCTACACTTGTTGTGTTACCAAACATTGCTGCCTGGTTGTTTGCATTAGGTGCTTTATTAATTAAAGACCCTGCAAACTTGACACTATTGTTAGCAGTGTCTGAATTTCCCCAAAGTGGCATTTATATCTCCTAGTATTGTAATATCCTTTTACTTATGTGCTAGCAATGATATCAGCAAGTCTACGGCGGAATTTCTGTCGGTCCACTCGTTGTTCAGTAACTTGCTTTCTATGTTTGAGGCTTTTAACGGTCCGAAGAGTTGAGCTCTCCCTTGGCTTATCGTTACCAAAGATCTCGTCATTGTTTACACTCCTAGTGTTTACTTTTGGTTTTGGTGCACTAGGAGTGAACTTCTTTCCGCCAATCCAATCAGTTAACTCACGATGAGCTGAACCAATATGCTTTTGAAAAGCTTCTTTATCGCTAGGTCGTAGACTTCCATAATAATCTAGAACTTTAATTGCATGATTCGAAGGAATTGTATGTTCTTGACCGTCATCAAACTTAATAGGTTTACTTCCGTTCATTTGCACATTCTTTCGAAGCTGCATCACAACATGTTCATTATCAGTAGGTTTTCTCACGTTTAATCCTTTGTTAACTTGTCAACTGCTTTTGCAATACCTTCCTTACGATTGTAAGTTCTATTAATAGATTTCATAAAATCGTTACTATGTGCAGTTGCTGATTCTTTATCACCAGCTTTATGAGCAGCCTGTGCTGCTCGCTCATGGGTTCCAGCTTTGTCACGATGATAATCTCTATCAGTAACAGCTTTCTTTACATATGATCCAAGAGTCTTGCGTGAAAGTTCTGCAATTAATGCAATTGCTGGATGCTGACTGTCTTCACGAAGCTTGTTGTAAGCTTTACGAACACCGGCACGACGCTTAGATGCCTTTACAGGATCCTTTTCTTTCGATACGCTATCTACAGCTTTCTGGACATAGCGACCAACAGTTTTCTTGGAAAGTTCGTCGATCTGCTCAACATCTTCGTTGATACCAGCATGCTTATGAGCAGCAGACTTAGCTTCCATACGGAATAACTTTACTTTACCATGCTTGTTAGATGCTTTCCATCCAGCTTGGTCAGAACTACCAGGATGAGAATATGGCTTTACTGATGGCGTACCTTCCTCAAGTGTTTCAGCTTCTTCCTTAGCAAGAACCTTTACACGATTAGTATTACCATCCGTCTTATCAAATGCACGGCCGACGTTATGTAGACGCTTGTCTAGCTTTCGATCTGCCGCATAATTTGCATCAGACTTACCGTAGCCAGTACGTACGTATTCTTTCTTGTGGTCTGCATTTGCTTTATCAAGAGCCTTTGTACGGTATGACTTTAGAGTTGCATGTGAAAGCTCATCAATCTGCTCTTCTTCCTTGACAACTTTTTTCTTTGCTTTTTCTTTATCATAATCAGCATGCATGTGAGCAGGAAGTGCTGCACGGACTTGATCGCCGTATGCAGCAAGTGTCTTCTCAGCATCTGAACCTGGTTCTGGTGCAGCTTCTTGAATTGGCTCTACCTGATGAGGAGATGCCTTTGCAGCACCCATGCGGTACTGTGACTTTGAAGGATGAATGTCCCAAGGAATAATAGTCATTGTACCATCTTCATGGATATGACTAACCTTATGACGCTGACCCTTATGAGGACCAACATTAGGAATTACCATTGATCCCTTAGCTACTCTAGTCTTCTGTTCAACTGGTTTCTTTCCAGCAACTTCTAAAATGACATCGATTACTGAGGTTGGTGTATCTGCACCAGGTCTAGTTGTAAAGCTCACAGGATTTTCTCTCTTTGTTAATAGTTCGTACTTATGTTAGTCGTCGATTTGGCGACGGTATCTACGCATTTGATACTTATGATTATCACGTACGAACTCAGGATTAAGAGTATCTGTGTGAACGGCAGTAATAATAAACCCTTGTTGAAGACGAGCAGCAATAACAGGCTGATAGTCAATAGGTGTGTCCTGACCTACTTTCACTCGTTCTACTTGATAGAACAGCTTCTCAGGATGATAAAGAACAACAAATGTATCTGGAGCATTGCGGTCATATACACTTAGTGTGTTTTCATCAATCATCAAACGAGTAGCAATGGATTCTACGGCTTCGTTCAGTGCTTGTACCGTATCTGTGTGTGATAGAAGATAGTGAGTAACTACATTCTCAACAACTTGAACAGGAACATTGAGATCTTTAGCTGCGTTTTCGATAATCTCATAGTTCTCACCAATGACATCTTCGTATTCGTTTCGTACTTTTGAACGACGTTGTACTATTTCAGCAAACGTCTTTGTATCTCTGTATGTCATGTTGGAATGTAGTGCCTCTTGTAACTTGGTAACTGCTCTATAGTCAGTCGTATCAACATTTCGTGCCATTTCTCGAACAACAGAACCAGATACATGACCACGTGGATTTGCTACAATATTTACATTATCATAGTTCATGCGAAATGATGTAGGATCACTTGCATATGTTGATTCGTTTAAACGGGTGACCATATCAGAATATGTTTTAGCAGATCCACCAGCATCTTTACCAGTAAGTCCCTTCTGACCATCTCCAGCAACAATAGTTAGATCTACTGCATCGCATTCAAGATATAGATCATGCCATGCGTGAGCAAGAGCTTGTGCAGGGTTCTTAGTGTGTTCAGTATTACCTTCAATGAAACAATCTGCATTATTAGGATACAACTTACGAAGAGTTGCTACCTTTTCACTAACAGTTAATGGATCACGTTGACTTGTTTCATTTATTGTGCTTGGACCAAACACATAGATACGATGAACATCAGCAGGAATTGCTAACGTTTCATCAATCAGTTTTTGGTGTTCAATAGTAGGACCAGTAAAACGACCACCAGCAAACACAACATGAATACGCTTTTCAGTGCTTTCCTTTAGTTGCTCTGCTGGTTTGTCGTAGTAGTTCTCACGGTACTTTGAAATCGTGTCATACATAAGTTTATCAAAGTGCTCAGGAAAGTGCTTACGAAGCTCACGAAGAGTGTGAACTTTGATCTCATTATCCTTCTTAGGATCACCATCCATATGAGAAGCTGCTCGCTTGTCATACAACTTTGAAGCAAACTCATTGATTACTGCACGTTGTTCATGAGGTTGCAGATGCTTCTTCATAAGCTTTGCAGTGCCCATGAATGAAGACATCTTTTCTACATCACTATCGCTGCCTGGTTTACCAAATAGCTTCTCATGAATCTTTGATAGGTCTGTGTCGTACTTTGCATTCTCTGAGCCAAGTTCGTTATAAACTGGCTTACCATTATGCATCTTCTGCTTTCCATCTGCATCAAGAGATGGAATATGCTTGTCACGCATACCATATAGTTGTGAGAATGTTTGACCACGAATAGAAGTCTCACCTGAATATGATGACTTACCTTTCTTGATCTTCTCTACAACACCACGCTTTGCATCTTTACCTGTAAGAGCAAGTAATAGTACCTTATGAGCAGTACCCTTTAGACCTGCTTTCAAATCATCGATATGTGAGTTCTGAGAGAATTTAGCAAAGTCTGTAGGTGACTGAGTGTCTTTGTCAAAGTCTTTAAATTCAAAGTCTACTTGATGATTCTTGCCATCGTCATGTTTAACAATAGCAGAGACTTGACCACCTAACTGTTTCGTCCCTACTACTGTAAACTTTCCGTGTTTAGTACCAGGCTGCAATGCAGCTTTCACGATGTCTGCATGTTCTTTAGGTACCATAACATCAACGTCACCAAATGACTTCTTTAGTTTACCAAGAGCTTCATCATCAAGATCTTTACCCATGAAGTGAGCAGTTGATCCTGAGAACGCAGAAGCGTCATTGATCGACTTCATTCCGTATCCCCAGATCTTATGATCTGCAGACTTGTTAATGCTATGAAACATTCGCGTAAGATCGTTACGACGTTCTTTACGATTCTTAATGTTTAGTGGCTCACTTCCTTGGCCATCTACTTTGACGTTACCGCCCATATTATTTAATCCTCTTTCGTCGTTCAGACCACGCAGGGTCGATTACCTTTAGCATAGGCGCTGCTGAGTTAAATGGATGAATAACATATCCTTCTGTCTCAGGACCCCACTTAGGCTTGAATGTATTTAGAATATAATCGTAGATACGACCCATACCATACTGAGCTTGCTCAATAGTCATTAGATCGATATCAATACCAAATTCAATTGACTGAGCTACAAGATCTGTGTCCCATGTGAACTGATCAGTAGTGAATTGAGAATAGTCTAATGGTGGATTAACTGCACTATGAACAACAAACATCCCTAGATCAGCAACGTTCTTCATATTGTATGCAGTACCTACAAATTGCAAGTATGTACGACCATAAACGTCAACAGGCTTACCAAATTGACGGTAGAACACTTCACCTGAAATAGAAGTATGATTCTGTCGTAGATATTCTTTTAGTTTGAAGTTTAGTTGCAGTAAACTGTAGTGAAGGTGAGCAAATGCACTTGAGATTGTTGGATCAATGTTAGATCCAAACCTGTTGTATGCATCATTTACATAGTCACCTGGTTGACGCATCTTAACAGAGTGAGAGGTACGAGAAAAGAATCCCAGCTCATCGTATCCCACTTCAAACGCCATTCCGTCTGTTTTTTCAGTAACCGTACCACTTAAACGATAATCTGGAAACCATTCGACTAGCTCTTTGTGTGTTGCTGTGTGTAAGTGTCGAATAGGCTTACGAAGAGAGGTCGACGTCATAGTTAGCTTCCTTTACTACATACTCAATAAGATCAAAGTGAGGTAGCACTGCCAACGTGTTCTTTTCAACATCAGGAAAGGGAAACTGAGTCGTTGACTTCAGATTCGTTTTACTAAGAGGGTCTCTGTATTTGACATGAATAATACGATCTACGTCAGGCAAGTGCGTCACTGCAAGCGTATTACTGATGATTGTGACAGGAGTCAACTGAAACTTTTTGGAAATTTGTACAGGATTGACGTTAATGAATACAGGCACATTAGATGGAATTTCTTCGAGCTTCGACATCTTTCTCCATGTATCATAATCTGTTACAATGTTTGAACCTTCACAAATACCACGAACAAACCAGTAACTATTCGTCATTGGTGATAGCATGATTTGGGTCATCTCAAACAAATGATGGTTGTTGAGATCAGTAGTAACAATTGCGGTAATCATATAACGTGCTCAATACAAAAAGCCAGCAAAGTGCTGGCTCTTTAACATCTTATTTATGATTTCGCTAGATTAGGATTTGCTCTATTGTAGCATCTCCAGTTTCAGTATCTGGAGTAACAAGCCATCCTTCAAATGGTGTATCTGCATCTAAACAGCACTCATGGAACACTTTAGCATTACGTAGATTGTCTTCGTAAATGATTGCTAGATTCCAAATATTTTTCTTTAATAACTTTTCAAACACAGGACGTTTAAGCTCTGACGTTGGAACGTCGTTGTCTTGATCAAATCCTGCAAAATGAACAAGATCTGATGCAATATCAAGACCTTGATTACGGAATGTGACAATATACTTGACCATGTCATCCATTCCGCTTCGAGCGGTAACAAACGTTACATAATCGCCAAGCTCAATATGACTCTTTGCCCGAGCAATCATTGAAGGAATAGGAAGACATTCAGAGAATTTACTTGCACTATGATAAGGCGTAAAGTTGAACAAGCCGTGTTCATTCTCTGTAATCGTTCCTTTGATATTATCATGAAATAACGTATCATCGACATCAAATACTACTAAAGTGTTCATCCGTAAGTCTCTATAAGTTTTTTAGCATACATTTCAATTTCAGCATAAAGAGCAGGAGCATTAAGCTTTAGATCAGCTCTGCCAGTACCTATTCCATCAACAGGATAATATACGTTAGATCCTGCTTTTAATGTACGAATGACATTACTAAACCCCTTACGTACATGTTCAGCACATTCAGGATTATCGTCTGTAAAGAACGCATCTGGTTCATTCGTCGGTTTCCATTTAACCTTTATACCAAGAGCATTTGGAAGTCCACGAATAACTGCTTGTCCTGATTTAGGACCTGTTCCTGTACCAGCGACGTTGTCGCCAAAGACGACATATCCATCGTCAATAGCGGCAACAGTCTGTCTAGTATACCAAGGGTGGTAGATTATGAATCTACCTTGCTTAGGCTTTTTTACCATCATCCAGCAATCGATTGGAGATCTTATGATCAGCACGATTCTTATTGAATTCTAGCTTCTCTTCAATTGCACCTTCAATGTCAAGATTGAATTCATCTGCAACATAGTAACACGCAATCAATGCTTGTGCTACGCCATTCACAAATTTATCACGACCTGTGGTCTTACGCCATCCTTCCATTGCTTCTGATACACGATCTACAATAAACATAAGACGTTCTGAAAGATTAACATCTTCGCCTGGTGTTTCTTCATCGTATTGAACAGCAAGTGCATTTACATCATCCCAAATCCAATCTTCTAACACAATACGTTCTGCGCCAGCAAGATCATGAAGACGAATTGCAGCATCTGCAAGTTCTACTTCATCCATTGCACGATGTGGTAGCTTATCATCAGGCTTACCATACACAGTGCCTTCGTTTGCTTCTGAAAGTTCAGTAACAACAAGCATCAGCATCTCAGGACGTGAACGTGTTGCAAGAATGGATTCACCGGTTACAATGTTTGTCCACCAACCTGCTTCCACGTTGTTTGCATGAATTGTCTTTGATCGTTCATTCAACTTTACATAATCTAACATATTATACTCCAATCATTTTAGAAGTGTAAACAAACGGCTTTCCGTTTGCAATTTCATTTTCAAGATAGTCACCGAAGATCTCAAATCGAACTTCTGCATCAAATTCATCAGATCCTGCAAGTTCAGCTTGAATCGATCGAATAACTTTGATCAGTGATTTCAAAGAGATGTTGCCACCACCTTCATCATTCATCCCAGCAGCATGCATCTTTCCTGCTCGCTGGTTCATACTCGTACTTCCAAACGGCCAAACAAGAATGACGGTGTCCATCCACGAAATCCATTACCACCATTCAGTTGATTTGCATGAAGCTTAGCAGAACGTGAGTCTGTAAACTCTGCAATAATTTGATTTGTTGGCGTTTCAATTACCTGCCAAGGATTATCGTTGTCTGAATGGTGAACCTTGTAAGGCTTAACCACGTTGCATGAACTTTCCAAATGGGTCATCATCTTCTTCCTCATTCTCACGTTTAACACTAGCATTATGAATATTCTGTTGACTGTTATCAACGTCGTAGATTCGTTGTTTGTCTTTATCTACTCCGATGATGAACTTTCTCATCTTATCTTTGTTTGAGTAACGACTCTTCTCCTGTCTACACAAAAATTGATTCAACTCTTCAAGATCTTCGCCTTGAGATACAACTAGATACCAGTCAGCTTCTGCAGGAATACCCCATGATTCGCCAACATCTGTAATCGTAGGATCACTATTATCGAAACCACCACGATTGACCTGAACTGCAGTCCAACCAATAGCTTCTTGTTCCTGACAAAGTGCACGCTGCTCTTGAGCAACAGACTGTAGGTATGTGTGCTTTGCAACACCACCTACTTTATATCGACTACTTGCCATAATGCCAAGGTAATCGAAGATGATAACATCAGGAACGAAACCAGTCTTGAGTTTAAGCTCTTGAATGTGGTGACGAATGTGACCTGTATGAGCACTACCTGATGGATACTCTTTGATCTTGAGACGACCTTGCGTCTTTTTCTTTACGTCTGCAATCTTCTCAAGAAACCATTTCTTTGGCATCTTCTTTTGATTGTCAAGTGCAACATCAAGAATATTGCCATAGATACGTGCTGCAACCTTCTCTTCCGACATTTCGAAAGAGATGTAAAGAACATTCTTGCCTTGAAGAAGATAATCTCCTGCAAGGTGACATAGGATAAGAGACTTACCTACGTTCGTATTGTGTGATTCAACACCATTTGCATAGTAGCGATGTTCAGGATGATTGATAACAAGATCAACAATAGGTCCTACTTTACCTGTAGTTGTTACCTGTCCAGCAACTAGACCTTTGTCTGTGCAAATGTTGATTGTAGCAATACCAGGTGTGAGCTGCATAATCTCTTTTGCAGTCATCCAACCATAAAGATTAGTCTTGAATAGATGGTCACCATTACAGTATACATGACGGCGATCTTCAAGAGTTAGAACATATTCGTCATGATATCCTTTGTCAACATACTGAGACACAGGAACGAAACCATCTGGTGAATGAATTGTGACTTCAATTCCTTCTTCAAGAAGCTGTTTAATTCGTTTTACTTGTACAACAACCGTACGAGGAATACCGTCATACAGGTAACGAATTGTTACTGGCGTATTAGGATCAATACATCCTGCCTGTAGAATATTCAATGTCTTTGATTCTGCACCACCTTCTGTTGCTCGGTTAAAAGCATCAATTAGGAACGGAATCTTGACAGCTTCGCCATGTGACATATCATACTGACGTTCAGCATCTTCAAGAACGTCAAGACCAAGCTCACTATCGAATGATACTGCTAGTGCTTTACGTAGCAGCTCTTCGATCTCACCTGATGCACGCTTTTCATCACCAAGGATACCAATAGATTCACGAAGAGCATTATGAACGGCTCTGTCTTTACAGTATTTTTCAGTTTGATCTCGAAGCCAATCATAATCAACAGGACGACTATTCTGGTTCTGATCAATTACTTCCTTAGCACTATCAAATACCTTTTCATTTACTGTATCCTGCTCAAGTTCAATACGAATTGCAGTAGGTGTTGGTAGGTTCTGATATTTCTTTGTATACTTCTCAATATACTCAAATACAGTACGATTGCCTTCATTTTCAAAGTATTCAGAAGAGAGATACGGAAGAACATCTCGACCGTATCTCTCATTGTGAAACAACTGATTAATGATTTGTGCTTCGAGATTCATTATTCCTCAACTGTTGCTGTAACTTTAGGTCCTAAAATTGGACTTGCGCCAAGTCTAAACTGGCCTTCAACCCAATCGTTGAACTTATCGTCTTCGATTAGATCTTCCCAGTAATCAACTGCACCATCACTATCCCACCAAGAAAGTTTCTTCTCTTCACCAACTTCGCCTGTTTCAGCGTTGACTGGTGCATAGAATCCTTTCTTTGTTCCTGTGATCCATCCAGCTTCAAGTGCTAGATCAAACAAACCTGAGTAGTAATTGAGACCCTTATCGAATCCAACTGTTACAGTAAGCTTTGTTTGCTCTTTAACAAATCGTGACTTCTCAATTTTGATTACGTAATTGTAACCATGAAGCTCTTTTGTAGCACCCTGACCAGATGCATCCTGTTGACGACCAAGGAAGAAGATGTTGTCTGGTGCGTATACACCGCCAGTACCACCACCTTGAACTTGCTTAGAGAACATTTCTAGCGTCTGGTATGTGTGATTGACAACAGCCAAGTTGAGATTCTTGGATGCAAAGTGAGGAGTGACAATACGGAAGAATGACTTGAGAACCTTTGCTCGAGTCATATCTGCAGCTTCCTTACCAGATGCTGCGTCGTCTGTTTCCTTCTTTGATGCAAGCATACCGATTGAGTCAACAACCATGAATACGTGATCACCACGTTCTAGCTCATTAAGCTGATTAACCATTTCACCACGAAGATCTTCGATTGTGTGAACTGGTACGTGAACAACACGAGTAGGATCAATGCCAAGTGACTGGAAGTAGCTTAGAGGTGAACCGAACTCTGAATCGTAAAGGATTGCAATACCATCTGGGTATTTGTCAAGATACGCCTTTACCTGAATAAGACAGAAAAGAGTCTTGAAGTGCTTTGATGGACCTGCCCATGATGTAATACCTGGAACGAATCCACCACCACGCTTTGGAAGACGTCCTGAGAATGCAATGTTAATAATAGGAATTGGAAGAGGAATGATATCCTTATCCGTAAAGAACTTAGATGTAGCGATTGTAGCAGCACCAGTTGCACTGATTGACTTCAACATACGCTCAGTAAGTGAAAGAGTCTTTGTAGGTTCTTTTGCCATGTTTCTCCTCGAATTGTTAGCAGTACCTTGTACTAGAAATGCGTGTATTAGTCAACGAAAAACGCATCTAATGTTGCAGTTTTCTCAGGATTCCAGCCAATAGCATCCGTAATAGTCTTCATAGGTTCAAGGAACCCTTTCTCAAACTGAATACGTCTGCTAATGTATTGATCGATCTTGAATTCCTTTGGCATTGTTGAGTTGAATGCAAGAACAGGAACACCAAATGGATTGTTCTTATCCATGTACACATACTTAATCTTTTCGCCAGATTTGATCTTTGGACGATTAGTAATGTTCAACTGATCAAGAAGCAAGTTATGGAAGATTGCTGCCTTAACTTGAAGAGGACATCCTTTAGCAAACAGATTCTTTTTATCTGACCATTTTTCAATGTCACTTACACCTTTGGGCGTTGCAATCTCATCAATAGGAAGTTCATCGAACTCCTTTCTTACTTGTGCCACGTAGGATTGAAGCTTTGTTTCCGATCCCTCGACGATGACATCAATTGCTGTTTTAATTCGTTTTCGTGCAGCTCCTGCAGTAGACGATCGAACTGCTTCGATGCCAACAATCTTTTTCTTCGGTGTGTCATATTGTACTCCCTCATTGTTATATACATTGAGGATGTAGTGTTTCTTACCAGTCCAGATACCAACGTCAGCAAGAGCTTCTCGTTTCATATCCATCTTGTTTACTGGTGCACGTACGTACTCTGACAGCTCTTGATATGCCTTTGCAATTGTAGGCATCAACGTGTCTTCACAGAACTTGTCCATGAATGCAATGATTCTAGCCTTGTCTGTTTGATCTTTAAACAGTGCATCAATCAACATCTCAAGTGAAATGTACAGTGAGTCTGTATCAATAGCAATAACGAAGTCTTTATTGTTCGTCTTCAAGATCTTGTTAAGTTTCTTGTTAACTGCTCGCTCAGCCCACTTAATAGCAAGCTGACCAGACTGAGTAATTGCTTCTGCGTTATCAGGATCGAACCAACGATTGTAGATGTTTGCAAGTGCACCATAACCACCGTTGAGGAAGATCTTGGTAGAGTGCTGGAGGTTGTCGAACTTCGACTGAGCCATCACCCACTTTTCAATCTCTGCTGCTAGTTTTGCAAATTCCTGCTGTTGCTTTGCATTGAGCATCTCTTTCTTGTAAAGTTTACGCTCATCAAACAGCAACTGCATGATTGCAGGAATGAATCCTTGAGTATCTGTTCGATACACACAACCATTTGCTGCTAGAACTTCGTTGTCTTCAAGATAATCTGCAGGAACAATTGATCCATCCATGATACGATCAGAACGAATACCTTCGATCTTGCGCACAAATGTTTCAGGACTGATGTTCCACTGAATATCAACGTGAGGATATAGTGATGTCAAGTCGACGGATACAGGCCATCTATGAAGACCACACTGCGGATCTTTTACGTGACCACCTTCAATCTTGAAGTCACGAGTAGTGATCTTGTCGAATGGAACAACAATCTTACGATCCATCAAGTAACGATGAATCATTACGTCCCATGGTCGCACAGTACCATAGATATCTTGGTAGTTGATTCCTGCTCGGTATGCGAATCCTAGAGCAATATCAATCAGTTTTAGCTTTTCATCGAGTTGATCAACTCGCAAAACGTCGACGACGTTGTATTCAGCATAAAGCTGTGGGTTCTCTTTGTACAGCGTACCTAGATCGCCATACTCGCCATAATCAACCTTACCTACGCCAAGTTCCTGTTGACAAATGTATTCAAGTGTCATTGACTCAGGACGACCCTTTAGAGGGATCTGAAACTTCTTATATAACTCCATGTAATCAAAGTCAGCGATACCAAGAATTGTGTACACAGTGCGTGTACCGAACTTATCAACAATCTCACGTGACTGAATTACACCCCATGGTGACAAGCGCTTTGCCTGATCTTCACCAAGGATTCGAGTGATGCGGCGAATGATATATGGAATATCGAATCCCTGAATATTCCATCCAGTGATTGCATCAAGACAAAGCTGCTGCCATACTTCAAGAAACTTCTTGAGCATGAGAACTTCATTCTTAAACTGATAGTATGTAACATTTGGAAACTTTGACGTATCAAATGGTTTTAAACCAAACGAATGCATCTGACCATTATGTGATAGAGTGATCATTGTGATCTCTTTATCAGCAGTCTCAATGTTTGGATAGCCACCTTCAACATCAGTTTCGATGTCGATATCACCTACACGAATTGTCTTGCGATCATATTCGTTTGGTTTGAAATTGTGATAAATGTACTGGTATGGCCATGTGGAGAACCCATGAATGTTCATCCCCTCCACACCTTTGTATTTGTCTACGAACTCTTTTGCTTCATAGATTGAACTGAAGTCAAGCTTTTCAAGCGACTTACCGAACACAGTTTTGTAATCACCATCCGCTGATTCCATAAACAAATATGGCTTATACGGAATGGTCTCTTTGATACGTCTGCCGTTTTCGTAACGAATAACAAGCAACTTACCTTTGTATTGATGAATAGAACTATAAAAGCTGGTCATAATCCTCTAATATAAACATGGAAACAGGTGCCAACTATACAGTGGACACCTGCTTGAAGTCAACAATTTTAATGTTAATCGTTAGATGAGTTAAATAAGATAGGTTAGAAAACTTCCTTCAAAATCTTCTTAGCACGAGCACCTGTAATATGACCTTTATGGTCATATACGGAAAAGGAATTTCTAGTAAGCATTTTAATAGCCCAAGTATCGACACCATCTACTTTGAAAAATGCTCGAATCATAGTAATACCAGTTTTACGTTTGATGTTCGAGATAACCATTTGATGTCTCCGTCTGTGCATTCCTTATAGGCTGCAATTATCTCTTAGTCAACGTCCTTTATAAAATTAATTGGAAGAAGGTCAAACTCAGGTTGAGTAGGATCCTTTCCATCTTTGATATCTCGAATATAACTGACAACACGATCCCAATCAGACTGTTTCATTACATAAATTGGCTCGTAGTTAGCAAATTCTGCAAGCTCATATTTCATTAGAACACCTTCACTTTCAAGTTAATACGACTCGTCGATCGAATCCATTGCACCGTTGTTTTCGATATCGACTTCATCACCAGTCTTAGCGACTGCAAACAGCTTTGCTGCAAACTCAGCAGGCAGTCGAATGCAACCATGACTTGCTGCATAACCAGGATTGTGACCTGCATGCAAGGCAACACCATCCCACGTCAGACGAAGCATGTGAGGCATCGGAGCATTGTTATACTTCGACGAACGATGATTTGCATCTTTCTGGAGGATCGGAAAGATACCAACAGGAGTGTCCTTACCAGCCTTACCAGTTGAAACGCTGCTGACACCAATGACAGCACCACCACGATAAACATATGCCATCTGCGATGCGATGTCGACAACGATACGAATGCGACCAGTCATCTGATCATCAGTCCATTCGAACTTACCAGCAGGCAGTACGATATTGTCCATGTTAGGAAGCTCTGCCTGAGCTGCAATCGGAGTAAACACAAGAGCGAGAGCTGCGAGAAACTTGAACATGATTTATTCCTTCCGTCTTACAGATTAGATATAGGCTCCAATCACGCAGAAGGCAACAGGTTTGTTACGGCTTAAATGATAATTTTGGAGTAGCGACACTGAATGAATCAAGGTCGACACTCTCACAACCACCAAAGTAATCTGTACCAGGATTTAAAATCTTGATCCATCGATCAAAATCATCCTGCACTTCAATTGTGTACTCAGCGATTTGCTTCTCGACTTTTTCAAAAGCAGCTTTTGCTTTGTCGTAGTTTGACCAGCAACCAAGGATTGCTCCATGACCACTTGCATGGCCAAAGCTATCACCGCTACCATAACGCATTGATAGAACAAACACATTAGTGTCTGTATCAGCTACAAGGAATCCTTCTTCATTGTATGAAGTGTTATAGTCTTCATCGACTACTTCGACGCTCTCAACACTAAAGCTGTATTCAGCGCTCCAAGGTGCCCATTCACCGTCATCTTGGAAGCTACTGATACATGATTCTTCGTATTTTACTACAACTCTCATAATATAAATCCTTTATTAGAGGTATTTGACACCTCTGTTCATAATTTCTTGACGATCTGGCAGACCATTGGTACCACCGTTGATAATCTTTGTTTCAGTAAGAACATTTGCATCGTCATCATAACGATCCAATCCATTAACTGTCCAGAACCAAGCTGCACCAATCCAGAATCCTTCGTCAGTCTCAAGGAATGCAATTGCTTGGTCAACTGTCATATTCAACCACTTAGCAAGCTTAGTGTAGTTGTCTTTTCCAGTAATCTGAATTCCGCTACGACCACGATGCTTCCAACCATCACCAGATGATTCAGGACCATTGCCCATGCGGTTTGCATATACGCGGCTTGCAATCTTTTGAGGTTGACGCGCATATGCGTTTGCAAGAGCAGTCGTTGGGAAATACTTTCCAAACACCTTACGAAGACCATCAGCAGAGTAGTTTAGATTCTCTACACGAAAAGCTCCCTGCGCAGATTCATGACCAACCTGTGCTAAGAAGCTTGCTACTTCGTATTTGTTTTCGTTAAGACTATACTTCTCAATTGTCTTGTTTAAACCAACAAGCAACGACTTTAAAAGTGCTTCTGATTTCTGATCTGACCAAATCTTCTTTAATTGGTCAAGTGTTACTACGATTCCCATTGCTTTCTCCATTTCGGAGATCGCCGACACTGTAAGTTTGAGTATGTGTACTCACCGCGCCTAGTCTAAGGATAATCTTTAGTAAGGGATCATAATAATAAACACTATCGACAATCACCTTGCTACTAAGGTTATATTGTTCGTAGTACTTATCTCCAACGATATCGAGAGGATTTTCATGCGCTTCGATCGTTAAAATGTTGCCAACACGAGAAACAATAATGTCTTCTGGATCAATTCCAGGCATTTGAATCTCAATACACTTCAATGAATCATAAGGTGTTTGTGGAGGCTCCTTCATAGAAGCACTCCACAAATTAACCCAAAATCGCGTAAATCGGTCAGACATTTGGATTTGACCCATTACCCCATGATTTCGGAAGAACGTAGCCTGCAGCTTCCTGCTGATCCTTGACCCTCTGGCGTACTTCATCCATCGTGATTGGCACGAAATCTGTGTGTTCACATGAAACATTCAGATAACGAGGATCAGGACGAGTAACTTCTGTTCCTGTGCGTACAGTTTCATACAGATTGTGGCCTTGCGTGATGATCTTGTCATGCAGATGGCCATGCACATTTGCACCAAATCGCTCGATGCACTGCTCATGAACAGGAATATGTGAGAAGATCAGATCACCCTTGACCTTGTATGCTGAGATCTCACGAAAGTAAGGTGCCAGCAGTGAGACAAAGTGGATGTCGTGATTGCCCAGCAGCAGATCCTTTACACCATTCAGACGATCCATGATTGGCAGGAACTTCTTGTTGATCACTACATCGCCCAGATGAAGAACACGATCGTCAGGACGAACGCGGTCGTTCCAACGCTGAACCATGATCTCGTTCATCTCTTCTGCATTCGCATAGGGACGCAGAGGCGAACCATCAGCTTTCGTGAACTTTGTGCACACGCTTTCGTGACCGAAGTGCGTGTCAGACACAACCCAATAATTACTCATTTCAAAAATTCCTTTGGATCAATCACCTTGACGAATGAAGTTTCCTTCTTCATCTTCACCAAATACTCTAACACCTGAATCGACTCTTTGTCAACAGATTTAATTGAGTATGTTGTAAACGTTGCTCCACGTGTTGCAAGAGCAGCATGTTCGTCAACTTCAAACTGATATCCTGACCGAACGTCATCCCAATAATATGGAGGACCAGATTCGATATCAGGTCGCTTGTTCAAATACACTGTAACATTACGACCTTTACTATCAATTGCATGAGCAGATACCTCATACACGCTCTTGATTTTGTCGTAATCAGTTCCTTCAAGCATTTACTTTCCTTTCTTCATCTTATTTGCGTAGTATGCAGCATTTGCGTACGTAATGTTTGAATGCTCTGCAGCAACTGCCTTTGCAATAGCGTGAGCAGATGAAGAAGGCATACGATGAATCATTGCCTGAACAATATCAGCTTTACTGCTAGTTTGTGTAGGATGTGTTATACCAGCAACTTTTAAAGCAGATACTGGTTTTAATTCAGCATGTACTGGAGTGGTATCAAGTGTTTTAGGTTCTTCTGCTTTCCATCCTGCATACTTTTGTCGAGCTGCATCTAGTTTAGTTTGAATTTTACTTTCAGCATCACTTTGTTGAGATTTATGATAATTCGCTTTTTGTTTACGACGTTCAACAGCAAGACTTAAACGATCTTTTAACTTTTCAATCTCAGGATGTTCTTTTGGACGTGTATAAAACATAAATACCTCTAGTTAATTGTCCTTATACTTAGAGATATAATGAAGGTCAAGCGCATCATCTACGCCCTCAGCATATGACATGTCTGACGACCAACGTTCATCATCGATCTGCTCAGCTTGAGCTGCAATGAATCCTTCGTCGTATGCAGCTTGATCGAAGTCAAATATTGATTTGTTAGTAATAGAGTCGTTCATAGGTTGTTCCTGATCTTGCCTTTCGTCCTTGACTAATAGCATGGATTTGAGAAGCGATACTGCCTTGACCACTAAATGATTGATTTGCTTTCTTCATCTTTTCATTAATCTCATCACGGTGACGAGCCATCTGACGAGCAATTTCATTTGTCTGAGCAAGAACTTGTGCATGTAAATCAGTAATAGGAGGCTTGTAGTGACTACGCTTGTCCCACCAACGAGCTACTTTAACACATAGAACATTCCAAGCAGAACGTCGTGCACGAATAACTACAGGTCGTTGCTCAGCCTTCGCAAGTGCAAGTTGACCAGGTGCATGATACTTCTTGAGAATATCAACATCAAGATCCTGAGTAATCAAAGCATTGTATGCGATCTTTGTAACGAGCCATTCATCATGCTGACCAGCTCGAATCTGCTGTTCTGGATCTAATCCTACTACATAGCCAGCAGCGATCACAGCTTCGCGAGCTCTAATCAACGCTTCATCATGTTCCATTTTAAATTCCTTAATATGGTTTCCTCTGCTAAATACTACATATTATTTGAAAAGGAAACCAAAAAATGACAAAAAGCGAAATTAGTCGACGTGCTGCTACTATGCGTTGGAAGAAAGAAAACAAAGAACGTGAATTAGCAGGAGCAAAACGCCGCCGTGAAGAAAACATTGAAGATGCTCGAGAATATGGCAGACAATATTATCACAAGACAAAAGATAATAACAAAATCAATGCCAATCACAAAAAATATAGAATAGAAAATCCTTGGTATCAAATGTATCATACTGCTAAACGTAAATCAAACAGTAAAGATATACCTTTTAACATTACTCAAGACTATATTAAAGAAATATGGCCTCTTGATAATAAGTGTCCTGTATTTGGTATTGAATTTACAAGAACAGAATGTAGAGATACAAGCGCATCTCTTGATCGTATTAAACCACATTTAGGTTACGTAGTTGGAAATGTATGTGTTATTTCATGTAGAGCAAATAGAATCAAAAATGACTCCACTGCAGAAGAACTACAACAAGTTCTTAACTATGTTTTATCTGTAACCTAAAAAGAAGGGGACCGAAGTCCCCTGAGTGTGGATTACATCAATTACTTAATCTTTTTAACAGATATTTTACCATAAGCACTATGACCATACCACATTTTTGCTTCTCGAATAACATTCGTAGCAGCAGTATTATTTCCTTCGGCCAAAAACTTATTTGCTTTTACCACATTTTGCTCAAGAACTTCGCGAGCTTTAATCATCTTCTCACGAGCAAATTTGTAGTTTTTATGCTCAATAAAATCAACACCATCGAACTTTGCATATTCTACAACATACTGAGCCATTGCTGTATTCCTTTCGTTCTATGCATCCAATATAGGCTTCAATATGACAGAAGGCAACACCTAATTACATGAATCGATTAACTTCTTTCAGCTTACCACCACGAAGGCGACCATCAGGCGTTCGATTAAGATACTGAACGGTACCTAGTGTCCCGATATAGTCATCTTTGTTGGCGAGTAGGGACCTGCAGTAGTCGTGATCTCCGATGATTCCGACTTCGCTTGTGTCACCGTTTTCGAGTTGGACGATTGCACGTGCTGCGATCTCTGCACGGCTGCCGCGACCAGGTTGAATGTCCTTGATCGTGAACTCCTCATCGATAAACTCCTTGATCTTTAGGTTGTTGCGTGAACGCTTACCTTCATAAGGTGCATCAATAGGCTTGCCCATAGCACCTTCGTAGTTTTCACCCTTCCACTTTGCAAAGTAGTCGGCTGCCTGATCAGCAGTACCTACTTCACGAGGAGTTACAACAATGTATTTCGTTTCTACAATATGTGCAATTGGCTTTGGACCACTAAACAAAGCTTCAAGAGTGGCGCGACGTTCCTTTTGAGTTAGATCAGGATGCTCTGGAAATACAATGTCGTATACCCAGTACTGAACAACTTCCTTTGTCTTTGCAAAATGGTCTGCATCAGGCTTCTGCTTCTTTAGCAGTGAGCTGATCTTATTGAAGTTATCATGGAAGTCATGGTTGTAAAGCTCACCATCAATCTCTGCAGTAGGATGGATCGTAAACACCCACTTAACATCTTCAAAGATGTGTGGTGAAGACACAATAGGAAGACCGTCACGAGTGAACATGCCATCCTTTGTAATCAGACAGCGGAATCCGTCGAGCTTAGGTTCGAAACCAAACAACTGATCATCGGGAAAGAAGCGAAGCTCGTCTGCCCACTTCTTTGCAAGCATAGGCTTAACGCGAGACTTAGTGTCGATCTCTGCGATCGTTTCCTTATAGTCCTTGCGAAGCTGCTTTTTGTATAGTGCATTAACTTCCGCTGTTGCTTGATCTTCTGCTGATACTTCATTTGCACGCCCTACGTTCTTTGGCTCGCACTGAGTCCATGCAGCAATCGTCTTCTTGCCATCAATCTGACCAGAAATCGTACGGAATTTGCTTCCTTCAACTTCTGCTTGCCAGACCTGCACTGCACCAGCACTCGTACGTTTGTAGATCAAAGGATAAATCATTATTAAGCCGCCTTATTCATATCATTGTCATTTGCACCAACATATCGATGTCCTGAACGAACAAGATGCTTTAGTGCTGCGTAATTTGTTACTAGATCTACATCATACACAACTTGAGACTGACGTCCATAGTTATCTGGGTTTGACCAACCAGCAAGCTTTTCCTTACGACGGTTAAAATGCACGCCAGCAATCTCAAATCCAAGATTGAGCTGAATAGGAACCATTAGAACGATCCTTGTGAGTGAATTAGAATGTAATTGTTAGCATAATCAAGCCAATCCTTCTGTTCGTCGGATAGCTTCTGTCCATTACGCTCAGCAGAGATCAACGTCAACGCAGTTTTGTCTACGGCCTGAGCGTCGTTTACGGGAAGATTGTACACGAGAATATCCATTTTCTTTCCTCCATCCTTGCTGTGTCAGCGATTGGATAAAAGATATAGCCTCATTCTCTCTCAAAGTCAACGATGAACTGTAATGCGGACGATTTACATTCGCCTGATACAGGTAACCGTCCCAAACCACGTTAATGGTCTGAAGACGGTCTGGTGAAATGAACGTTTGATCATCGAACATTAAAAGTCGCTTTCTGTGTACCTGTTAAACTATTTGTTGGGCTGTTACCACACTGAAAACGAGCGGTGCGTACAATTTCATATTGACCTGGAACAGTAAAGAATGCATCGCTATCTCTAAAAGTCAACAGCCATGCAACAGATCTTTTCTCACCATCAGCAGTAGGAGGAACAGACAATTCAACTCGTGAATCACCAATAGATGATATTTGAACCTTATCAGATCCTGCAAATTTATGTCTAATAACACCATTGAAGATAATTGCACAGTCTTTTGGTACTTCTGCTTGATAGTTTAGCCATAAACGAACAGGTTTATAGTTGAGAGTATCAATTTTAGGACCAAAAGGCTGAGTAGACACGTATGTATTTGAGAACAATACAGCTTCTCGTGCATCAATTAGTGTAGTTTGTACATAATTGATTGCTACAATTCCTAATAGAAGAAATGCTATCCAGCCAAATAGTGGCTTAAACCATGCATGCTTCCATACTTTTAGTTTTTGCGACCAATTGTGTACTTTGATTTCAGGTTCCATTTTGCTCTCTGACTGTGAGGTAGAATTTTAATCGTTGTTACTGGAACTACAGGACTTGCAATCTTATCGCGACAAACGACAGAAACTAACCCCCACTGTTCTAGAAGATGACAAATTGTGTTTCGTCTTCCTAGATCTACATCAGAAATATCAGCGTACTTTCCATCAAGAACAAACATCTCTTTGAAATGCACAATGTATAATTTACCACGTTTGTGTAGAATATGGCATGATTGATACAAAGTGTTTGTTGACTTTGATGTTACACCAATTCGTTCAAGCGTTTCTTTAACCTTTAAAAAGTCGTCAGGTTGCTTTAGATTTACCTCGACGAGGTTGTTTACTTCGTTTACCATCACTTAATTCCATCTCGTTTATTATCTTTTCTTTAGCTTCGAGAGGAAGAAGCGATGCTATCTCTTGTGCACGTGTTTCATTACACTGATACATCTTACTAATTGCTACAACCGTCTCGTCACTTGTTTTTTTAGCCCATTTTGAAAAACGCTTTCTCTTGGGTATACTATTTAGATAATAGTGATATTGGGCGGATTTAGATAGCATATGATACTGATTCATATCGTTTGCATACAGAATCGTATCAGGAAAGTAAGACAATGCACGATTGATTAGAAACGGCACGTATTGATCACTTGTAGACTCATCAAAGATGTCTTCACGTGAACTTAGGATATTATTTGTAAAAGTGAATGGTGTAATATCAGTCATCTATGAATTTCATCTCTGAGTTTAAAAGTGTAGAACATACAAGGCAGAGGTTCACAGTAACTGAACCTGCTGCCGTTTGCATGATAAGAGGAAGAGTGTCGGCTTTCTTGAACTTCTTCTGACACCCTATACACTTTACTTTACCAAACATGTTGCCATAATCTCTGCTAAACATGCAGACAGATTAACTTGCTGATCTGCAACAAATGCAGATTGATACTGGTATCGTGCAATAATGATGATTAGATCACCGACAGATTGCTCAACTACTAGATCAACAAGACCTTCTGCAAGAGTTGTATAGATCTGTACAGCATCATTGTCGATAGTGTTAGCTACCCACTTACGCACTTCACCAAAGTTCTTATCCTTAAACAATGGCTTGATAAGACCTGCAAGTGATGCAGTTTGAAGAGTACCAAGAAGACCTGTATCAATCTTATCGTAACGCTGAGCATAATCTTGAATGTGGTTAATGATTGAACGCCAATTAGGCATCGTCTTCATTACATACGCACCAAGAGTGTCAAAATCGTACTCAACACCTTCTGCTTCCAAGATCTTCTGCATGCGACGAGTAAAATCGAGAGCAAGCTTAGGATATTGAGCTTTGGGTACAGGGAAACGTTCAGTGGTTAGTCGACTACGTAGTGGTTCAATGATTTTATTTTCATAGTTTGCTGTGAAGATGAATCCACAGTTCTTTGAGAACGTCTCAATGAAGTTACGAAGTGCAGGTTGAGTTGACTGAGCGTTTAGGTAATCAGCCTCATCAAGAATGACATACTTGCGTGTGCCACTAAAGCTGATCGTGGAAGCAAAGTCTTTGATACGATTACGAAGAGTATCAATGTTACCGTCAATAGAAGCATTGATAATAATGTACTCAAACCCTAGTTTCTCAAGTAGGAGCCGAGCAATAGTCGTCTTACCAATACCTGGTGGACCAACTAGTAGTAAGTTACCCAACAGCTTCTTACTAAGGATTCCGTTGACGAGAGCCTTTACTTCTTTTGTCGCAATAAGGTCTTCAACCTCAGTAGGACGATACTTTTCTGACCACACATGATCTAATAATTCTTGCACTATTCACCTCAAACAAAAAGAACGGAAGCAGAGCTAATCATACTTCCGTTCTTTAATTAACTCAACAGAGTGATTAGATTAGAATCGAAGACCGATACCAACCTGACCACCATGCTTACCAGACTTACCTTCGAAGTCAGTGTAACGATATTCTGCCTTTGTATAGACATTGTCAGTAAGAGCGAACTCTACACCGCCACCTACACGAAGACCATCGAGTGCACGACTACGATTACGGAAGTCGATCTCACGGAAGTTAGCATAACCAGCCTTACCGTATACCATCACTCGCTGATCCTGACCTAGAACGTATCCTAGACGACCAGAAACACCAATGTCACGATCGCGATCAAACAACTGATCAGTCGTTGCTTCTACACCAACACGCCATGGAGTTGCACCAATTGGAGCATCAATACCTGCATTAAGACCGTAAAGAACACCAGTGGTGTCACGTGCCTTTGTCACATCACTAAATCCAACAGTTGCTTCTACACGTGGACCTGTAAATGACTGTGCAGTTGCAGGAACTGCAGTAACAGCGAAACCAAGAGCAGCAACTGCTGCGATCAACATATTCTTCATATTCAAACTCCTCTTTTAGTTAAATGAACCAGCAATGAAATAGTCAATCTTAATTGACTCATTAACTGATGATGCCCTCATAATTCCGGACTGGGCGATTGTAATATCATAATCAATAGATTTAATCAACTTGTTTAAGTTGTCAACCTTGACAATGATACTAAAAGTTGCATTTGTTTTACCCACAGGTGTGACGTAAGTATTTGCAGACTTATCGACATCATCGTGAGCAGCGATGTACAAATCACCGTCTTGACCGTATACGATAACCTTTTCAGTGTTAACGATACTAATTCCTCTGAATACACGCTGATACGTTTCAGCAGTTAGCCTAAACGTAATGTTCTCAACATCATCAGGAAACTTGATCTGACCTGGGGCTTTAACAACCTCAGGACTTCCCATCTTTAGTACAAACTTACCAGTATTAGCACCAGCATTTGTAACAATGAGCTTTCCTCCGTTTTCATCAACTTCAATTTGAGGTTGATCAAACGTTCCAAGTGCTGAGTATAACTGTAGCATATCATACACAGCAAAAGGTTTCTCGATTGGTGAGTCTAAAGTTGCCACTGCAACCATTGTACGACCAGATGATCGATCTACACCAACACCACCGCCATCTTGAACTGATACTGTATTCCCTACTGGAAACACAGCACCAACATTCGTAATAGCAGTAAAGTTCTTAATAATCTCCATTGTTGTTGGAGTAATTAGCATCGTTATTTCTTCCTTACATTACCAGCAGATGGATCAACCTGGATCGAAGCAAGATGTCCTAAGCTTCCTCCGAATGTATATGTTCCAGTATGACTTAGTTGAATGAATGGACACATCCAAACCTTCATATCTGCCTTACGTGCATTCCAACAGAAGAAGTAATCTTCTGATAGATAGCGCTTTGTTTCTGGATCAATTACACAATCGAAGTATGCATGAACCTCTCGATCACCAGTGAAATGCTCAGATCGAATATGATCTGGCTTGTAACTGAGCTCAGGAGTTGCTAAACGATATCGTTCAAAAACAGAACGAGCAATCATCATAAATCCTGTTCCAGCTTCTGCTACCTGGAATGGTGCATCAAGACGCACAACACCATCAGACACTTTAGGATCTAAGTTAATGACAAAGTCACCAACATAATTTTCAAGAGCATTTGGATTTTCATCCGCTACACCCTTGTCGACGGCAACCTTGATCTTTTCCCATGATATGCACTTCTTTGGATAAGGTCCACAGAGAATATCATATTCTGTATCATCATTCATCATGTTAAGCATGATCATGACATCATCAGGTGTGAACCCAATATCAGCATCAATGAACATCATATGTGTGCAATCGGTACGTAGGAATTCATCTACACAATAGTTACGAGCACGTTGAATCAAGCTCTCGTTGAACATAAAGTAGTGATGCAAGTGAATACCAAACTCTTTACACTTAGCAACAAGTGCACCGAAGCTGGAAGTAAACTGACCTGTACACATACCGCCATACATTGGTACAGCAAGAAATAAGCGCTTTTTACGTAGATCTTCTAAATTAATTTGTACTTGCATCTGGTGGTGTCTCTAAGTGTCCTTTCGTATCGTTGTAGTAACCAGTATAAAGATGTTCTGTTTCAGCTTTATACATAATGTATTGTCCTATTCGGCAGCCATGTTGTAACATGATCGACCGTGGACCAGGATTGTGTAAAGTGCCACCGACCATGCCAGAATAGCCACTGTCGTATAACCCGCAAGTAAGCATAAGACCATTACGAGCAAGAGTAGAACGGGGGACAATCGTGCCGACGTAACCTTCTGGAACAGTTGTCTCATGTGGTGTGTGAAACTCTACAATAGAATGTGGTGGGATAATCCAGCAGCCAATACCTGTAGTTGCATCAATTTGACTAATAACAGGCTCACGGCTAGCAAATTGCTTTGGTGCATCTTCTGAGATCAATACAGTATCACCAGAATTAAACACCAATAACGCTGATGCACGAATGTCAACAGCGTTTGGTTGAATGCATTTAGCATCAATATTTGTAATGTAGTTCTTACTGTGTACGATCATTGTTTACCGCACCTCCAGTATAAGCAACACCACCACGGCTTAGAAGTTCCATCATCTTATTGACATCGATTTCAACTTCTGATGTACGTTCACGCGGTGATTCCATCACAGGCTGACCTTGATCGTCTGAATCTACATCATCATGAGAAGGATTAGTATAGAACTCATTGTGCATTGCAAGAACAGTATAGTGAAGAGCCTTTAGAAGATCTTTACGATTAGCACCTTCCTTCTTGCCGAATCGTGCTAGATACTTCATTGCAGTACCAACCGCAACTGGAGTCATGATACCAAGTGATTTCCAGTAGTCGAATAGCTGAATCTCTTGATCACCAGCATAATGTTGTCCATATGTGGACTTGATATAATTGAAAGCCTCATTGAGGATTTCGTCTTCGTTATATTTCATAATGTAAAATACTCAGTTATCGGTGAGCTCGATCTACTAGATCGTCAATGACCTTCATGTTAGACTTGATCAAAGGAACGTTACTCTCCTCAAAATCTAAGTCAAAGTCAACATGTGTTTGCACTTTACCATGTTCAAGACCAGTAGGTGAATCATCAAATTCTACACCTTCAATACCAGCCCAAACTGCAGCAGAACTATCCCACGTGTCAATAGTACCGTCTTTGATCCACTCGCGAAGCAATATTACTTCATTAGGACCATCAGTCATACCAAGACAGTGAATCTTCTTGCCATTTGACTTAGCAAGCTGCAGAAGACCTCGCTTAGATAGTTCATTGAACATTCTCCAACGACTCACAAATCGTTGAGTAAGATTACCATCAACACCATATGCATTTGGAATACCAAGAATAGACATACCAATGTAGTCTACTTGTGGAGCTGATGCAGCCCAAGCAAAAGTAGCGATATAGTCTTGCAAGTCGCCAATCTGACTCTGTGGAACAAAGAATGTTCCAAATTTAGCTTTCTTGAAGTCATCAGCATGATACATTGCTGCACTGATTGTCTCGTAACCTGGTTTGTTTGGATAGTCTGGCATGACTAGATAGTCTGCCTTAACGTGCTTACCAAGTTTAATCATCTTGTCGCCATCAAACATTGGCAGTCCAGCACGATACAATTCGTATGCGCTATTATCAAGAATGTATGTTTTTACTTTGCTTGTACCTGTAAACTCATCTCGTTTAGTAGCGATATCAGCATAAAACTTAGTATACTGAGAGTCGCGTTCAACAAGATGAGCTAATAGCAGGTGAGTTTTGTAGTTTTTCAGATCAATCTTGTTAAGATAATCTGTAGGCGCAATGTGCGCAAAGTCCATGCTAAATACTCCATATGTTACAAAACTACTTATGAGTTTGCAAATGAAAACTAGAGAAGAAAAACTTCAATATCAAAAAGAATGGCGTCAAAAGAAAAAGGAATTAGATCCTACTTACTGGCAACGTAATTATGAAAAACATAAAAATTATTATGTAGATGCTGCTAAAAGACATGCTAAAGAAAATCGTACAGACGTTCGAGCATATTATCAAGTATATTATCAAGATCCTTCAAAAGTTAAAGCATCTAGAGATTCAAATAAAAAATGGCGAGCATCATCTCATGGAAAGGCATACAAAACACATGAGAGTGCTTTACGTAGATCTGCAATGAATCGAATCATTGCTCGTAAATATAGAGAGGACCTAACTACAATCTATAAAAATTGTCCTAAAGGACATCATGTAGACCACATTGTACCTATTAATGGAAAATACGTTAGTGGTCTACATGTACCTTGGAATTTACAGTATTTGACTGTTAAAGACAATGAGTCTAAATCAAATTACCATATTAGTGAAAAAGCATGGAATTAAGCGTTATGCGGAAGACCAGCATGCTTCTTACGAAGTTCTGCTGCATAATCTTCATTTTCTTTGTCATCTGCAGCTTTTTGTTCAGGTGTGCGTGCTGCCATTTTAGCTCGTTGGCTATCACGAAGAGCAGTAATACTCTTATTAGTCATATTAGGACGTCGGTCAGACAAAGATTCACTAATACCGTGCTTCTTCTTCATTGCAGCACGATGACCTTTATAGTCGCCGTATCGAGTACCTCTACCAATTTCAATTTCTTCTTCTCTCGTACGTGGCTTATCTGCTGCAGCACCAATCTTCCAATCAGCTTCTGACATTAGATCAGCTTCATATTCATCAGATTGTGATTCTGTAAGAGGTTCTGAACCTTCTTCACCTTCCTTGAGGTGCTTAACCTTATAGCCCATGTCATGAAGATCATCGACTGCTGAGTCATGAATAACTTCACCAGCTTCAAGATGACCCTTAATACCCTTGACAACCTTAAAATGAGTACCCTTAGTACCATGTGGCTTTAGATGAACAGTACCTTCATCAAGTGCTTCGCTGTCTGTATTCTCTACTGTATCAATCGCAGTTGATGCTTCTGGCTGTGAATGAACTGCAAGTTCTTCACGAAGTTGCTGGAATGTCTTCATGTAATCTCCTTATGATTCTTTATAGTATCGTGTGCGGCTACCATTCTCACCGTCTTCACTTACTTCAATGATGTACTCTCGGTTTGGATATGCATCACGCAAGTACTTATACAGGTCATCAGACATCATTTCACATGATTTGTAATCAAGCTCTAGTGTCTTTTCATCATAAAGAGCTTCAAGTTCACGCTTTAGAAGAATGAATTCGATGTCACGATCGTTATGAGTAACTGATACTTCTACTCGAAAGTGGAAGATATGACGATGAGGATATCCAAGGAAGCTAACTGCTGCTAGCTTTGGATCTTCAAGAGCTGCTGGGTATTTGTGAATACCTTCTTTCTGGAACGTAACCCAAATCCACTTTTCAGTCTTTGGCATTGGACGTTCACGCTTTGGCTCTTCAAAATCGATGTTCTCTGTCAACAGTTTGTCAACAGAGTTTTCAAGTCTGTCAAATGTATCTGTAGGCATCGTTTCAGTAATCATCTTACCTGATAGCTTATCATACATATACAGTTCCATTATCGACGTGCCCCATTTTCACCTAGATACATTGCTGACCACACTTTAAACATATCAGAATAATATGCTTGCGGCACATTTTCCAACATTTCTTCTGTGACACCAAGCCATTCATTATACATTCCGCGGTGTAGCGGAGAAGCCCATAGAGTCTGAGCCTGTACTTTCCATTCGTCTCTTGTTAACATGAGTGTGCTCTCTGTTGCATTGCAATATTATCAAAGAACTCACGCTTAATCGACTCACTAAAGAATTGACCTGAAAGCGCAGTTGTTTGTGTTAATGAACTGTGTGCCATAACACCACGATTTTCCATACAACCATGAGTAGCCATAATATGTACACCTACATCTCGGCAATCAGTTGCATTCTTGATCTCTTTCATAATGTTCTGAACAAGATCTTCTTGCAATGTTCCTCGTCGTGCACACCACTGTGCAATTCGTGAGTACTTAGATAGACCAATCACCTTATCTGATGGAAGAATGCCAATAAAGCATGTTCCCTTTACAGGTTGATGATGGTGTGAACACATGGAACGAATCTCTGCTCGTACAACAAGCATGCCTTCATACTTGTCATTATGTTCTGTCTCAATGTTTGGAAACGCAGTGACATTAGGAGCATGGAAGAATCGACCGTACATCAATTCGTTAACCATCTGCTTAGCCCAACGTCGATCAGTGTCCATTGAGTTAGGATCATTGTCAACATCGATAATAAGAGACTGCAACGTCTTACGATAGTTTGCAGTTACTTCTTTGATCAAAAGAGGAATTTCTTCATCTTTAATGTGCTTTGAGATGTTATCGCCAGCATGATAACGATCGCCAGCGTCAATAACGCGCTGGCGAATCGTATCTGAGATTAGTATCGGCGTGGTAGTTGTGTCTGCCATGAATTATCCGTCTTAGTGAGTGGTGAATCAGTAATATATTTCACTGGTGTTGAAGGCTTAAGCAATTCAAGGATGTTCATCATAGATGTAACAGTGCCTTTAGTTTGCTCTATTGTACTTGTATCTTCTTTTGGTGGAAAGTACAACGCACTATTTCCACCATGTTCAGAAACCTTTACAGATGCAATACGAACACCAGGTCGAATCTTATCTTTAAGAATCTTTACTGCTTTCTTGTATGCAAGCTCTGCAAACTTTTCACAACCTACATCTTCTACAACATTGAGCTGGATAAGACCTACTTCATCAAGTGCAATAAATGTTGCTAGTTCTGGATCATCAAGTGCAATGCAAGTCTTATGATCGAAACTATCCTTTAGATCCTGCTTTAGAGCCTTAAGCTCACCGAAGCTAATCAGCCAATTGCGGTCATCTAGTGTTTCACCTTCAAATGTAAATTCGAATGCTAGAGGATAACCGTGAATAAATCGACAATGTGTGTCTTCTGCACGCCATTGTCGGAAAGCACATGAGAGACCTTCCTCATGGCCGTAACGCTTTACTATCTGGTACATTATTCTGCCCCATCTAAACTTGCTGAAATAAAATCATAATATTCTTTTGCAATATCAATAATCTGCTTTGAGTGATACCCCTTACCTACAGTCTTTATTGCAAAGTCGAGTGCCGTAATACGCCAACTTGCATCAATTTCAGTTTCATTGATAAAGTCAAGATAATCTTCACGTTCGTAATCAACTTCTGGCTGCACTACTTCCTTTGGTGCAAAAGGTGCATAACCAAACATAGTTTCAAATACACGAATGAAGCTGTCTGTTCCTTGTTCTAAATTCATTATGATAACTCCCAATAAAAATTAAACCATTCCTTGAATTCGGAACGTTTAATCTCTGAATGACTAAATCTAACCTTAACTGGTGCTTCGATGTTGTGAATAAGAGCTGCAACATCGATAATAGGAATAGGAGCTAGATGCTCAAGTATTCCAAGCATAGTATCGCCACCATCAACGATATCATCTATAATCAGCACTGGCTGATCTCTTCGAGCTTCAACAAAGTTGATTAAGCTCCAAGGAACGTCTTCGATTGCTTTGTGATCTCGAAGACTATAGGAAAGCGGGAATAAAGGAATTCCAAGAATGTGTGATAACATCACTCCTGGAACTAATCCTCCTCTAACTGGTGCAATAACACAACTATAATCTGTTTTTGTTAGTTTAATTCGTCCTGCAATTGTTCTAATTGCACTTTCTACAATTGCAGGAGTGTAATCTACAATCACATTACGTTCCAATTGCATTCCCCCAAAGTACATTCTGTAGACGAATTGAAAATCGATATCCTTGCTGCATACAGAAGTCTGCAATCCAACGAGCATTTACTTGCTGTTGTTCGGTTGTACATGCTTCTGGCATTAGAACGACAGGAACATTACGTGGAACACCTGCAGCATAGTATTCGTTCATTGCCTTTTGAACTTCATCAATATCGTTTTGATCATTGACGACGAATTTGAATACCTGTCGACCCCATTGCTTGTACCATTCATAATTTGCTGGTGAACGCTGCATCATAGCAATCTGTGGCATAATGGAGCGTTTCCATGGCTCACCTGAGTTTGTTAACTTAGGTGAATTTGTCCATGTGATCTTTGCACCTTCACGATTAGCCCACCAGAAAAGACCATCTACATCTCGTTGACGTAGTGGTACTGATGTGTTTGTCTCAAATAGAATGTGCTTACATCCTTCCATTAAAGGATCTGTAAGCATTTCTTCTACGATCCACTTGAGCTTTAGTGTTGGCTCACCACCAGTTAAACTTAGAATTACTGGAAGACCTGTTACAGGATGAGTCCATGACTTACCTGGAAGTAGATCTCGAACTGCAGTTAGCAATTCAGTTGAATCATACTTGTGCCAGATATGAGCAAATTCAGGATTAACAGCATATTGACTGTCACATCCACTATGAATAGTTGGTACTTCTGAAAGGCTTTTAATATCCTTTGGATTGAAATCAAGATTAGCATAGCCATTAGCGCCAATGTTATCTTGAGTATTGTTCCACAAAGGACACTTCTTATTACAACGAGCAAAGCGAATGTATACGGTAGGAAGACCAGCTTCCTCTGATTCGCCTTCAAGTGAATAGAAGATTTCTGAGACTTCTACTTTATTCATTAAAATCTGTTCTCGTTGGTTTAGCATTACATAGTTCTTCTGGCCAACCTAAAAATTCTCTTTTAAGTTTGTTGCCACCTTGTGCTGCTTGTCGACAATCTTCTGCAGACTTACCGTAAGTAACTACATGAGTAGCACCTGTTGCATCAAATGCTAATACAATTACTTGAGTACAATCATTCTCTACAGCAAACTTTTTAGCTGCTGATATTGGAAGGGTTCTTTCGGTCATTCTTCTTTTTCTCAGTTTGAGCTTGTTGTTTATGCACAGGGTGTGCACGCTGTGTAGGAGTAATACCATCAAGGTAATCTAATGCTTGTAGGAAGTAGCGTGCAGTTAATCCCATATAGAATTCTGTACGCACGTTCTTGTTCGCCTCAGTGAAACGAACCTTGATAGCATCAGGTCGCTTGACCTTAATAGCAAATCCTGGAAGAGACAACGTGCCTTCTTCCATTGTGATCATATCCTCAGACGAATCAAGAAGGACAGGATTAAATGCAATGATGATTGGATTTGTTTTTAGTGCTAAAACTCGAAGATCAAGACCAATCTGAGGAGCAGCTACTGCAATTCCATTCTTTTCTACAACAACTCTAGCTAGCTCATGGGCTAGCTGAATTGAATCTTCATTTGGGTCGTTGAAATCAAACGGTTTTGCTATTTGATTCGGTTGCATGAATTAGTTCCTCTAAAATTCGATGTTTGTTTCCTTTCACTCCATCTATTTCCAGATGAACAGGGATATTGTTTCGTACAAGCATCTCTCGAATAGCACGGTCGATCACACGTGCACCATTCTCATCCTGATTACGACCATTTGGATTGTAAGCTTTCTTACGATTTAAGACAACGTTAAAATTGTTGTATCGATTAAAAACAGCTAACATTGCTGGAAGAATCTCTCTTGGATAGTCAGGAGCAAGATACACTTCACATAGCATAAGAGGACAATCAGTAATGATATAGTCTACTTTACCTACTAGACGTTCCATTCGACGATTTTGTTGAGCAGAAATGTAAAACTGATCTTCAAAGATGTTGTGGTGGCCTTCCCATACAAGATCTTTTGCATATTCAGTAACAAGTTCACACTCGTACCCTTGCCATTTCATTTCAGCAAAAAGATCTGCAGCAGATGTTGACTTACCACAACCAGCACCTGCCCAGAAGTTAACTACCGTTGTCATTAAGTTCTTACCTCATAACGAATAACACGATTACTATAGTTAAATGGTAATTCATAATACTGTTTAACTATTTGAAACGTTTCAGGATCAACATAACATTGACATAAATCTGCATCTACCTTATTTTGACGAATAAGTTCATCAATTGTATCTTGAGACACTGTTTGACAATTAGCATGTATAGATACAGTATATCCACCTTTTTCGTACAACTCTTTAAGATCTGTGTCTACATCCTCAGATTGCATATCAATCATACATTTAACAATAAATGAATGAGGTGGAAGCTGAGACAAATAGATCATCTCTGGATCAACTGTACTTCTATATTCACTGTAGTTAATTGATCCTGAACTACCAGGAATGCGATGCTTAAATCGAATAGATACTGTTTTTGTAACTGGATCAATTGATCGCATGATTAATGCCGGATTTAAAAGTCCAGTTTTTAGTTTCTGTACAATTCTATCATGTGTTGTCATTTTGTTACCTCTGCTAATCGTTTGCGAGATTCACGAACTTCTTTTAATGCTTCTCGAATAGGACTTTGAAGTCTATTTTTAAGACGAGTAACACCAGCTCCAGTCAAACGTCCATCTCGAACAACAGCGTTGAATCCTTTAGCAATATCATCAGGATGATAGCCAAACAACTCTTCTAATGCTACACACTCAAGTTCATCTAAATCGACATTTAGGTTGAGTGTAATAGCAGTTGTGATCTTATGATTTGTCATGAGAATTCCAAATTGTCACTACATCACCATCTTCATCACACTTAATAACATATGGTGCCATCGAGAGTGCAATTAAGAATTCTTCTGAATCTTCTGGTGAAACTAAATGCATTGTTTCTGTAACACAGTGATCAATAACCATCGGACGAGGTCGAAATCCTCGAAGATGTTGCAGACTATCAACTGATACGACAGTAATGTCATCTCTATGTCGATTACTAGTTGCAATCCAACCTTGAATATAACGAATCATTTGTTTGTTCTGAACAACAAAGGCACCACCTTGAGGAGTTGCCTTTAGAAGCTTTGTTGTTCTACCTGTACCACGCATTACCAGTTACCTGCTCTATAACGAAGAACATCATTAACATATAGCTCTGTATATTGTAAAATGTCTTTCTTTTTCTTCTTACCTTCCGTGTATTCGCACACTTCTATTTTCTTTACTCTATCACCTTTCATTATACGATCTCCTTATTAATCATTGGAAATTCACGTCCATCTGGAAACTTCATTATTGGTTGAAGTGAAGTAGAACTTGTTATGATTTCATATTGATTAGAATCAAACCACTCATTATATTTCGTATCTTCATTCATTCTGTTGCTCCATCTTGTACCATGTGACTAAAGTTCTTTGACTTCTCAAACTTAATCACACTTCTGAACTTATCAAACATTGTTGCTTTGTGACTAATAACAAACACATTAGTATCACCAGTAACAGTCTCAAGAATCTTCATAAAGTCTTCTGTACCAAGATCATCTAAGCTGCTGTCAAAGATTTCATCCATAATAAGCAAGTTAGTTGACATGCTATTACGCATCTTAGCAACATCTCGCCATGCAAATAGAATAGCAAGATTGATACGAAGCTTTTCACCTTCTGAGAAGCTGTTGTAAGTGTACTGTTCCTTATGGATCGACTTGATCGTCTCTTGGAACTGTTCGTTAAGCTCAAATGTAATATAAAAACCCATTGCAGTCAAGTATTTGTTAATCAGTTTGTTGATTAATGGAATATATTTTTTGATTACACGAGCTTTGATACCAGTATCCTTTAGAAGGACTGCTGCATATTCCTGAACCTCACGAATCTTCATAAGTTCACCTCGAGCTTGTTCATCTGAAAAGATTGCTCGAGACAGGTTAGTAATAGCCTGTTGTGTTTTATGTTGATTGTGTGAAGTACGTTGTACGTTCATTTGAGTGTTAAGTTGACCAATGTAATCATTGATTACTTGAATCTCTGTATTCTTATCACGAATACTAAATGCAATCTCACTAATATCTGTAACAGTCTTTTGGATCTGTTCAAAACGGTTAGCAAGATCAATTTTCTTTGCTTCTACTTCACTAATACCTTTCTCAAGAGTCTCAAGTTGATTGCTATGTTCACACACAGTCTTCTCTTTAAACTCTTCATCAATGTCCTGACTACAAGTTGGACACGTATGATTGTCGGTATAGAAACGAAGTTCATTACGATAGTTCATCATACGATCTTCAATATTACGTTCAATGTTACGAAGCTGCTCTAATGTAGAGACAACTTTGTTTTGATCTGCAATACTAAGAGATAGTTGTTGTTGAGATTCTGTTAAAGCGCCAATGTCATTCTCAAGATCACTAATCTTCTTGACGTAGCTATCAATAGAATCTTGAATTCCTTGCATAGCAATATCATGATCGTCTTGCTTAGATGTCAAATGCTCTTCTGAAAGCTTGAGAGCAGTACGATTCTTATCAAGATTGTCTAGAACATCTCGAATTGAATCATTTGTCTCTTCGATTTCCTTCTTTAGAAGACTATACATTGCTGTAAACACATGGATGTCAAGAATATCTTCACTGATAATACGACGTTCTGGAGCACGAAGATCCATAAATGGTGTATAACCAGCAGAACCAAGAATAACAATCTGCTTGAATGACTTGTAGTTCATTCGAAGAACTTCTGTTTCTAGTTGACGTTGATAGTCAACATTCTTATCGTCTTGATTCTTTAGTTTACCATCAACGTAGATCTCAAAACGATTTGGTTTCATTCCACGAATGATCTTGAATGGCTTACCATCAGCTTTAAACTCAACTTCAACAAGAAGTTGTTTATTAGTAATAGTGTTGATTAGAAGTGGTTTGTTGATGTCACGAAACGGACGACCATACAACGCAAAACACAACGCTTCAAGCAATGTTGACTTGCCTGCACCGTTGTGTCCAATAATAAGCGTAGTTTTTGAACGATTGAGATTGACTTCTGTGAAGACATTCCCAGTTGATAATAGATTCTTCCAGCGTACATTTTCAAAACGAATCATTTACTAGGCACTCTTTACATCGAACTTTGTGATACTGCTGTTCGATGTAGATTTAACATAAGACTAAGCAGTGGATCTCTGACTGCTTGTTTTGGAACAGATGTAACCATTGAAGAGATGATAGAAGGTGTATCTTCAATATCATCATCGTTGATTTCATCTTGGAACATCAAATCAATTGTATTATCAACATATGATATATCTGCAGGATGAAACTGTTCGATCTTGTCAATGAATCTATCAAACAAGAAAGAATCATTACGTTCTTTGATTACAATCTTAATGAATGAATTAGCTAGATATGACCAATCAGTATTCGTAACCTTTTCATCCATCTCATCTCGATCACTGTCGTCGAAATGAACCTTGTGATGAATGCTATACGGATTCTTTACAAAAGTCAACTCTCTTGTGTCAGTATCGAAGATATGGAACCCTCGATCATCGTTGTAATCTGCCCATGTGTTCTCATAAGGCGATCCAAGATAGAAGATGTTTTCGCGAGTGGAACGGTGATGGAAGTGACCTGAGAACACCATGTCGAACTTACGGAACAGATTCTCATCAAAACCTGTATCACTGACAGATCCAAGATGCATTTCGAATCCCTTAATCTCAAGGTGACCAAAAAGCAACTGCGCTTTTGTCTGAGCTAGGTAATTCATTGATTCAACGTAGTTTTCAGAGCATACCCATGGGAGCATTGCTAATGTGATTCCATCGACTGTCACATCACGTGCTGATTTATATACGTTGATGTTTGGATAATCTTTAAGGACTAACTCAGGAGAGTTCACTTCATTGGTGTTTTTGAATGAAGTATCATGGTTACCTAGAATGCAATGAACATCATATTTACGAAGAGGCTCGAAGAAGAATCGACGAGCCTCATGTAGAGTTTGAAAGTTGATGTACTTGCGGCGATCAAATACGTCACCTAAATGAATGATCGTTTTAATGTTGTTCTCTTCTAGATAAGGGAAGAACACATTGTCGTAGAACTTCTCAAAGTATTTTGAAAATGTTCTACTATCATTACGAACACCAAAGTGAGTATCAGTGATTAACGCGATACGTGCCATACTATAAATTACTCAGTTGCTTCTTTGTTCTTATTCTTCTTACGATCCTGTTTGTCTTCGAAGCTTCGAACAATATCAGATGATTTGTCTAGTGAAAGACTATCAAGCATTGTTGCTGAAAGTTCACCTTGAATACTTTCATATAGATCAGCATTACTAAGAATCATCTTGTGCTTAGTGTAGCTTTCAGTCTTCTCACGTTCAATACGACGAACGAATGCTCGCCACATGATAAGTGTTAAGTAACCGAAAGGATTTGATGATTTGTCAGGATCAAAGTTATGAAGATAGCGTAAACAGTTTTCACAACCGTCACCAATCATCTCTTCACGGAAACTATATCCACCAAAGTTACTCTTTGTAGCTAAGTTCTTTGCAATTGCTAGAATTACTTCACCAACATAACGAGGTACAGGAGGTAAAGCGTTTCCTTCTTTACCTTCTGCTTTTGCTTTTCGATATTTTACAATGTATGCAGATAGATGCTTGTATAGTTCTGCATTGTTAATGTAGTTAGTTGATTTTGGACGTGCCATTTATCCTTTTCTCGTTGATGCACGACGAGGAGACATCGTCATTTTGATATGACGTTCTCCTTCAACACGCAGTTCTTCTGCTCTAATCAGACTTTCAATTAGTGCGCGATAAGCACGAATAATTCCTGGTCGTACATCATATGGACCTGCTGCAACTGCAGAGATAGGAACTGTTAGTGTCTTGGTAATGATGTGTGAATATGCCCATGGTAGAAGGTCATAATTGTAAGCACCGTTTGGATTAAGTTCCCACTCAATGCAAATAGGCGCCTCAATAACAAACATTGCACCATCTACGCCTCTTAGTTCGCAGATGATCTCTTCTCCTGAGTTTAGTTTAAAAGCTTTTACTGTTTCAGTCATTCGTATTAATACCTGTGTTAGAGATTAATCTCTATGATTTTGTAAGGCAATTCTTTTTCGTTATAAATCTTGAGGCGTTCTAGAAGATGCTTGTAAGAATAGCCGTATTCTTCTGTCTTACCTTTGATTCTAGTAAACTTGTCGGCAAGGTCAACGAATGTCAGCATATTTGCCTTTCCATCCTTTCGCAGCCCACGACCTAGCGTCTGAACGACATCGATCTGTGACTTGATTGCATTACCTTGGATCATGTTCTGAATGTTGTTGATACTGATCCCTGTTGACATCGTACCAGAAGATGCTAACAGGACCTCATCTTGAACGTTTTCAAACATCTGACGTATTTCTTCACGAGCATCAGCTTTAATGCCGCCGTGAATGTAGTGGACAGTTTTTCCTGTCTCTTCAATTATTTGTTTAAGAGAAGCGCCGTGCTTCTCAATCTTACGGAACATGACAATCGTGTTGCCTTTCATGCTCTCTACTAGCTTTGCAATATACTTATTTCGCTTGACATTTTGGATAATCATGTCATTCTCTTCCTGATACGAATGATTTGCAGGAAGCTGTTTTTGTGTTTGCTCATTGTGAATAAACACGATGACAATGATTTTAACATCACTAGAGATACCACGATCAATCATCTCACGAGTAGATATGGTCTCATATACTGGACCAAAAAGACCTGTAAGAACTAGTTCATGAGTCTTAGTACCTTTTAGTGATCCAGTCAACCCTATTTTGTACTCAATAGTGTTAGTTTTTTCCATAATACCAACAAGTGACTTAGAATCAAACAAATGAACTTCATCGCCCATAAGAATATCGTATTGTTCGAAGTACTTTCGTGGAAGCTTCACAAGTGACTGCCATGTACTAATTGTAATCAGATCATCAGTCTGTTTAGCAGTACCAGCCATAATAGCATGGATGTTCTCTTTATAACCGTAATCTATAATGTCCTTTGAAAGCTGTTTAACAAGACCAACTCTAGGTGAGATGATTAATACTTTCTTATTAAGGAACTTAGCAATAAAATAGATGATTAGTGACTTACCAGAACTTGTTGGTGAGATAACAATCATTCGTTTACGGTTTAATACTTGATTAAGAGTATCAACTTGGTAATCATGTGGATCAAAAGGTAGATTGAGATCTTTAATGAACTGCTCAACAGCGGTTGCATAGTCTTTTTCACTTGGCTTTAGATTTGGATCGATTGCAATTTTGTAACCAATCTCATAAGCCATAACAATAGCTTTAGGAGCAAGACCAAGATACAACATTCCAGTCATTCTGTTTAGAAGACGAATGTAACCATCCCAGTTACCACCGTTATTAACGTGCTTAGGACTAAACTTTGATCCTGGAACTTCGAATGTAAAATGTTCTGCTAGTTGTTCAATTGCTTGGAAGTCACCAGTAATACGGCACCAAACTTCGTCAACCTTTGTAATTGTAAGATCCACTTAACCACCCATCTCAAACTTTCTCATATCAATTGCATTCTTAATTGCATATCCACGATCTTTAATTGCAGCAATAACAGCTTCGACAAACTTTACCTTGTCAAGCTGGTCTGTGTACTTCTGTTCCATACGAAGGACATCAATATCAGCGTCAATATACTTTTGAACTTCTGATTTGAGGATCTTGCCAATGTCGGGAAGCGTCTTCTGCTTCCAATTCTCAACGACAGATGCTGTTGGTCCTTGCGTGTACATCTCAAACTTTTCAAGCTTGAGGAGCTTCATAGCGCCAATTAGCTGTTGTAAGTCTGATTTTTCCGCAAGATAGATTCTGAAATATTTGGCATGGAGGCGAGGAGTCGATAGAGACTCAGCTCCTAGGTCAAGACCAATCTTAGCATCGGTCGTCCACATATCTACGATTTCTGATGTTTTCATTGAACTCTGTTGTTT
>Ga0214502_1000001_pt1 | contig 43804 bp, 108 predicted proteins | sample G5R2MT_8_FD_206151 | JGI IMG/M metagenome (GOLD analysis project Ga0214502, IMG submission 206151) | Metatranscriptome of phyllosphere microbial comminities from switchgrass, GLBRC, Michigan, United States - G5R1_NF_12SEP2016_LR2... | ecosystem: Host-associated > Plants > Phyllosphere >... | reverse complement strand
TGTGTGGTTCGATTCCCACCTTGCGCACCATATATATTATGAGGATTTTATGATCATATTACCTACATTTGATGGATCTAATCAATATGAGTTGCTAAAATTGGCAAGTGAATTAGTATCATTAGATGTGTCTGTTGTGTTTATGGAAGGTCCAGTTGATCTAATTAATGATGTTCCAGTACTAGCAATGTCACGTTTGGTTGATAAGTACGATACATTAGCTAAAGAGATAAAAGAAACTTATCCAGACCTAACTATTGCGTTGTATCAATTTATAACTGATAGAAATATGATAGTACGATTTGGAGTATATTGAACAAATTTGAATATGTCGGTAGTGTTTAACGGCCAAGCACCACGGATTCCAAACCCGTTAGTCTCAGTTCGAATCTGAGTCGACATGCCAATTACTTCATGGCCCCATCGTCTAAGTTGGGTAGGATATTCGGTTCTCAACCGTTTGATGCGGGATCGAAACTCGCTGGGGCTACCATTTAAAGTTGTATATGTATCAATGATACAATATGCTCGGTAACCGTTCTGCGGTTACTGCGCCCAAGTACGCAAATAGGCAAAGCGGTCATTCTCAAAAAGTGGTGATTTTGTCGGTTCGATTCCGACCTTGGGCACCATGTCAGGTTATCGGTTATCCTTAGATGCAAGCTGACTAGTTAAAGCAAGGCATAAAACCGTTGACATCGCTCAGACATTCGTAGAAAAAGATCTCATGTCGATTGAACTTGCAACGAAGATCGCAGTAGCGAATCCTGTACAAGGTCTGCCTCGGATGGCAGCAGTACTGACAAAGCGACGGAAGGTCGTTTCTGTTGGTATGAACAGCAGGAAGACTCATCCACTCCAGCAAAAGTTCGGTAAGAATAAGGATGCTCTTTGCATTCATGCTGAGATTGCTGCAATTAAAAATGCTTTGAAGATAATTACTGTTGACGAACTAGCGGAATGTACGCTATATGTTGCAAGAGTATTGAAGAACAATTCAGTTGGATTGGCTAAGCCTTGTCCTGGTTGTGCTTCTGCTATTGCTGAATTCAACATCAAACAGGTTTATTGGACAGATAATGGATAAGTTTTCAACATTTCTAAATGAATCATCTGATTCGGATGGTGCTTTGATTTTTAAGCACAACAAAACTGGTGAACATCACAAGTATGTTATGGATGGACCAAAGCACTGGAAGGAAAAGTACTCAGGTAAGCGAATCACAGGTCTTCGTTTGCTAAGTACTCATACACGAGTTAAAACGTAAAATTAATGGCGCTATGGCAGAAGGGCAATTGCACTCGCCTGCAAAGCGAAGTTTCGTCGGATCGACCCCGACTAGCGCCTCCAAGTTAGAGTAGGTGGATTAACGGTACTTGTATGGAATAGACAAGTAGGCTTAGTTAAAGCTAACCCACCTTAAAAATATTACCGTTACAATTTAATGCGGGTAGAGGCATACTGGTAGTATGTGACAGCCTTCCAAGCTGTTCCTGAAAGGGCTTCGGAGTTCGATCCTCCCTATCCGCTCCATTATTAGTACTGTTCTCAATGAGGCGCAAATAGCTATATAAGTCCAGATTGCATGCACTGGCCGTAGATCTGCAACGCTGAGAATTTAGTTACACTCGTTGTTCTGTGTAAGCGGTACTAAACCTTTATATAAGGATATTTATTATGATTCCTGAAACATACTTTATCGACGATAAAGGTATCTTTTTTGTTGAAAAACCTTACAGAGATGTTGAGTATAACTATTTGGTTAAGTTTGATAGTTTTACAAAATCTAATGACTTCGAAGTGTTTTGTGAGAGACTTCGTAAAGAAGGTCAGGCACAGCAATCTGCTAAAATTAGATCCGCATTAGGTATTTGATCATGGATCTTAATGCAATGACATCTGATGAGCTAACAAATCTCATCGATAAAGCACAAAAGATTGTTAATAACAGATTACATACTGAGCGTCAGAAGCAATGGGAAGAACGACGAGCTAAATCAGATGCTCGTCAGAAGAAAATTCACTTGCAAGAAAAGGTTGCTTTAGAGCTGTTTAAGCAAGTTGAACCTGGTGACTTTGTTCGTATCGTTGGTATGAGAAATTCCAAGTGGAACTACAGACGTGTTGACAAAATCAATTCTAGTTGGTACACTGGAACATTCACAGGTATGCAGGCTCGTTTAACAAAGTATGGCACGTTTGTGATTGGCGACCATTCTACTACAACAGGTGGTACGAAGGTTCGTGAAGTAATTAAGAAAGATATTGCTAAACTAGCATAAATGCTGATGTATGCCGCTTGATTTCGACTCAAGAGAAAGCTAATTGGATACATGCAGGTTCGAATCCTGTCATCAGCTCCATTTTGAAAGGATTATATAATGTTAGATCTTGATAAGCCACTACAGACTGGCGATAATGGTAAAGTTCGTTTTATTGGTCGAACAGTTGATAATGACCTAATTTTTGGTGTTATCAAACAGAACTATAATGGCGGACGTGAAACGGTTATTGTTACCGATCATAACGGTGTTAAATATGATGGTGGTAATCCTTATAACTGGCATGTAATTAATGTTCCAGTTCCTGATCAGACATGGTTTGTTGTAATTAAGGATCTTGACGCAGACCGACCAGAGCCAACAAAAGCGTTTTCTGTTCGACAAGAATACTCCAGACTCAATTGGGGTCAGATTAAGATTGTTATTGATGGTGCAACCAAGCAGATTAAATCAGTTGGTATAGCATAAGAAGCAAGACAGTCAGCGGAAGCACTTGCTCACACACCTAAATGGTTGATCCTGGTGATCGTAAAACGTGGCTGACTCTTATTATGGATGTGTTCCGATAGTTGGTCCAATCGGCGAGACTCTTAATCTCTGGCAGAAATGCGATCGTGGGTTCGAATCCCACCTCATCCTCCATATTAAAGGACAACATCATGGTTCCTGCATTACAACTATCATTCGATCAGATGTCTGAAAGTGAGATTTCTGAATTTACCAACTGGTTCAATCAGATTTTACCTGTTGACACTTTCAAACCAGCGCATATATTGATTCGTGCAAGCTTCGAAGAGGTTGCAGCAGCAAGTTGGGTTAAAAGTAGACAGATCGGATAATATATGGCAATTGTACAAAAACATAATCTTCGTCGGAAGCTTGAGATCGATATTAGCGGTCCTGCTGGTAATGCATTTAGCCTGATGGGTAATGCACGAGATTTAGGAAAGCAAATTGGAATGTCTCATGAAGATATTTCAGCAATGATCGATGATATGATGTCAGGTGATTATGAGCATTTGCTTGAAGTGTTCGATCGTGAATTTGGCACAGTAGTGGATTTGATTCGATAATGCATCCGCTAGACATCATCTTACACATCAAATCAGCGTACACAGAAGGATATAGTGACTACGATTCACCATGTCTTCCTAATACACGATTTAAAGACCAATGGAATGCTAGTCAAGCAAAAGCAGTTTGTGACGAACTTTCAAAGTTAGTTGCTGGACTTAAACCAGCTGGTGGAGTTGAAACAGATAATCCTGTTTCGGCCTAACTAGGCGGTGTCAGGCCCTTCCTAAGTACATAGTTCCTAGAACAGAGTACAAAACCCAACCTGAACGTCCTAAGCATGACAAAAACTGCTTGCAAATTCATGCTCGTTTAGTGTAAAGGTTAGCACCAGCTCCTCATAAGAGTGTAAGAGATGGGTTCGAATCCCTCAGCGAGTACCATAAGTAATTCAAAGGAGAATACAATGAAGTGGTTTTACGAAATTCTAGCTGCAATTGGTCTTGGTGCTATTGTCGTTGCCCTTGCATCAGATCATCACAATGATGAGCAGCCAGACAGCAATTAAGGATTTTACTTGACTAACGAAGACTTTTATAACAAATGTGCAATAATTCTTGAGACAACTCACGAGTATACGAAGTTTCCAGATAAATATCGCACTCGCTGGAACAACCGTAAACCTGGATCAGGACGCTTTCCTGATCGTGGAATTATTCGATGCTTCGGTAGTCAAGTTCACATTGCGTTAAACAATCCTACTTGCTATAAGATTTGCGATACTAAAGACGAAGCTTTAGAATTGCTAAATACACTATAATGCTCCTGCTGCTGGTCTAGCAGGCTCTGGTCTACGAAGCCGGAAGAGGTGGTTCGATTCCACTCAGGAGCTCCAGAATTTAATGGACAGTTAACTGATCAAGTGTTCAGCCTCGTCTTGAAAACGAGTGGCACCGCAAGGTGTGGGGAGCGTTACCACCAGCTGTCCTCCAATTATTACAGCGAAAGCTGCTCGAGGCTCTAGTCAACTGCGGCTAGGGCCTCTTTTATTATGGAGTGAACATGATACTAAGTTTACAAACCTGCGACCCTTATCCTGTATCGATTTTTATAGCAGGAGATTATAACGGAGCCGAAGCTATATGCAGAGAATACTGTGATCAGGTCGGATTATGTGTTACACTTACCAAGACGCTGTATGTGTATACTGGTGGGCAGGAACCTGGTATAATTGTAGGGTTAATAAACTATCCTCGTTTTCCAAAAACATCGGTTGACATTCTTTTGTTAGCAGAGGATCTAGGTAAGAAGCTCTTACAAGATCTTAACCAGCAATCATTTACGATTCAAGGTCTTGATTTCTGTAAGTTCTATTCACGACGAAAGGAAGATCTCGATGCTTTACACAGTAGTGTGGACTAACGTACTAGATATCGTTAATACGAAGACTTATACCGATTATCTGTCAGCTCGAATGGCTACAGAAAAAAGTTGGGTAAAGAAGGCATGGATCATCCTTAATGGTGATATCATTTATTGTAATGATAACCAATTGCAGCACGAGCAAGCTACTGCATATACTGAACAAATGAATCGCTGAAAGGAAACATAATGGCTAAGCTTGAACATAACGGCGCACCTAATCTTGAATTTATCTGTGAAAAGGCTGGCAAGTATCTAATCTTTTCAAAAGGATCTCACGAAAATCGTCGTCTTGTAGGTACAATTACTCGGTTCATGGACAAAAGTATTCAACCACGTTGGTATGCACCAAATGGAGCAGCAATCTTCGATGAGAAGTGGAAGGTTGAGTGGTTTGATGTTATCGATGCGTATGATGAACAACCGTATCTACGACATCGTCAGCCTCAGGTGTTTGACACACTTCCATCAATTCATGATGCATTGAAATTTATTAACTATCCAGGTTATCAATGCGTTCTTGACCGAAACCGCAATGGTAAGGGTCGTATTAAGCGTTGACATTCGTCTGATTTGACCTGATGTAGAGCAGGAAAGGAATTACATATGCTTACTGGTTCTGCTCTACAAGGGTTTGCCAACACTCTTGGTTCCAATGGGTTCTTGAAGACTTGGAAGGCAAACGGAATTGCTTTTGAAGTCAATGCAAATATGATCAATAGTGATCGTCTGATTCCGTATCTGACAAATGCTCTTGAAATGGAAGGTTTTCGTAAACTGGACATCGAAAAGATTGATGAGTACATCATTCGTAATATGGGTTCAAACGCGTAAAAAAGCTAAATAGTTATGGTAACGTAACTACTGGTTTATAATGCGTATAGAGAAAAAGGAATCATTTGTGTCAGCAGGTAATAGCGTGGTCCTTTTGACCAAATTTAAACCAGTACGAGACAATATGTTTGACGATTTGCTCAAACAACTCGATAAGGTTGACAATAAGTAATTTATACGCTCTCATAGTATAGTGGCTATTACACTGACTTGGTATGTCAGGAATCTGAGTTCAATTCTCAGTGAGAGCACCATAAGGATTAATGAGATGGGTGTTAAACGTCCATTAAAGTTTAAGCTTGATGCTTACCGATTTTATACGGAAGGTCTCAAGCCTTTAGAAGCATTTGCAAAAGCAGGTGCAGAAAACAATGTGTCCTTGAGTGGGTGCATGACAAACAGAGGTTATGCAAGCTCGTATATGAGTGATGATGTTAAAAACTATCTTCGAAAGCGTAGTAGTACCCAAGAGGTTATTACGTATTTTGAACAATGGGGACTAGACATCAACTTCTAGTTCTCGAAAGGAGACTAGAAATGGCAAATCCAAAGTGTTATATTGGATCTCAAGCGATCCGTGAATATGAACATGATCTTCAAACAGGTGTGTCTCAGTCGCTTGTTGAACGTCATGCTGAACATCGTATCAAAACCCTTCGTACTGCTGGATCTTCATTTGCACGTATTGCTGCAGATCAGATCGAAAACTGGCTTGTAAGGCTCGTAAATCCGTAATCGACCGCTAAATAATACTGAATGCCCGACTATTTCAATAGTTAGAATACTGTCTTGACATGGCAGAGAAAGCGGAGCGTAACCGCTGTTGGGTACCATTCTTTATTATTGAGGTAGATTATGACATCACGTGTAGAAGATATTGCAAAGATTACTCACCAGACAAACAAAGCTTGGTGTGAATATCTCGGAGACAACTCTCAGGTTGACTGGGAAGATGCTCCTGATTGGCAACGTAAAAGCGCTATCAATGGCGTAATGTTCCATTTGCAGAATCCTGATGCAGGTGATGAAGCTTCACACAACAGTTGGCTTGCTGAAAAGATGAAAGACGGTTGGAAGTATGGTCCAGTAAAGGATGTTGACAAGAAAGAACATCCTTGCTATGTTGCTTTTAATGAGTTGCCAAAAGAACAGCAGTTCAAGGACAAGTTGTTCCGAACGATTGTTCACGCAGCAACTATCTAAGCTTTAGTCCAATATCCTCTAGGTGGTTTCATAATATTGTTGCGTTTACAGTGTCTGTAAATTGCTGTATCTGTTACGCCTAGAGATTGTGCTACTTGCGTTGTTGGTGTTGTCCACAGTAACTCTTTAAGAGTTTCATTTGATGGCCACTCAATTTTGTTTAATTCTGGACGTGGAATGTATTGATAAGGTTTAAACGACTCTAAAGATTCATACATTTGTGTTTTAACATCTGAATCTAAATATTGAAAATCTTCCCACCAATATATTAAACGAGATTGACCAGACTTTTCAAATGTTATAGTTTTACCAATCATTGATATAGGACAATATGCTACTTTACTTGCATCATTATTAACTAGAGCATACATGTCAAATGAATGTTCTTTAATCTTTATACGATGAGATCCATTTTTATCACTCCATGAACATGCTGCGGGTAAAATACCATTCGCTCTCATTTTTACTTGTATTTTAATTAAACTGCCATTATGATCTGCAACTAAATCATAAGGTAGATGTTCACTTAAAGGCGTTAAAACATGATATCCTTTTCGTGTTAAATCATAAATAACAAACGAAAGAGCAAGATCACCTTTATCTTTTGTATGATGAGTAGACATAAATACCTCAGAGTTAATGCTCTAGTATGCCGCCTGACTTCTAATCAGGAGAAAGCTAATTGGATACATGGGGGTTCGACTCCCTCCTAGAGCACCAATATTTATATAGGTTTGATTTAAGTCGAACCAATATTGTGAAAATAAATTCATGCCTGGTTGGTCTAGTGACCCAAACGATTTCATAAGTCGTCTTGAGAGTGGAGCATAACCACTACCAGGCACCATTTTGTATGCGTAAGGAATATTATGAAATTGTTTAGTGAGTTATTTGCCGAAATGTTAGAAAATGATAAGCAACCCATGTATGTTGCAGTTAGACCAGATCCTACAACGATTACATTGTTGAACTCACTAGCATCTCAATATAATGTTCCAAATCCTCTTCGACCTGAGAAGATGCACTGTACGTTGATTTATAGCCGTACACCTACAATCATTCCTCAGGTTCAGGTTCACAGAATCTATAAAAGCACAATCGAAAAGTTCGATATTTTCAATACACGAGATGGAAAGCGTTGTCTTGTAGCAAAGCTACGTTCAACTGATCTCCAGATTCGTCACAATGAGCTGATGACGGAACTTGAAGCATCATACGATTTTCCATCATACCTCCCTCACATCACACTTTCATATGATGTTGGTCCTGATTTTGATATTAATCCTATGAACGTTAAAATTACGCAGAATCCTGTGTATTTGATGAGCGAATATTATGAGATTCTCGACGATTTAATCGATTGATGTGAATTTTCCTGTTGCCAACTTCGTCAAATGACCCGATAAGAGGGCATCAAGAGCGAACAAAGCACTGAAAGGAATTTAACATGGCTAAGGTTCTCGGCAACGCAAAGGTCGGTTTCTGCAACACGGTTCCGATGTTCAGCGAGACGAAGAAGGCTTACGGTGTTTGGAATGTGGAAGCTAATGATTTCGTCAAGAACACTCCGTGGGATGATAGCGCAGAGCGTGTCATCGAACTGTATGACGACATGGTCATGCTCAAGGCTTCTGCTCCTAAGGTCGAAAAGGCTGAAAAGAAGACGAAGATTGTTCGTGAGCGTGGTGGTGAAAAGGCTGCTGTCGCTAAGCAGATCGTCGAAAAGTATCCTGATCTGAAGACGAGCGACAAGATCAACTGGTGCAACCGCACTCTGCCTGGTGTTTCGAACGCTAACTGGCGTTTCCTGATCGATAAGCTGGAGGGTCGTCGCTAAAGCGACCTTCACTTTTCATTGAAAGGATCGACTAATGATGCGTAATCAGAAAATCGTGAAATATTTCCTCGAACTCAGCAGCTTCGATGATGCAGATGAACGCACATGCAAGAAGTTCGGCATCACGCAGGCCGTGCTTGATTATATCCTGTATGAGGATCTCGTCGATCAGATGCGTGTTGACGCTGTGTGATAATCCATGTAAGGTCATTGCATAAGAAGGAACGATGACATGACCGATACGATTGAAACGATCAAGTTCCACAAGATGATTGGTGGCAAGCTTCATCCGTTCGAGCTCAAGAAGGCTCGTTTTGAAAAGACGGTTGATGCGATTGATAAGGCTGTTGACAAGGGTGCTACTCACAAGCAGGTTCTTGCTAAATTCAGCGACATGATCGTCAGCTCGAAAGCAGAGCCTGTTGCAAAGGAAAAGCCTGTCACGAAGTCGGCAGCTCCTGTTGTTGCAGGCAGCAAGTCTGATTACGTTCAAAGTATCATCAATGCAAATCCGAACCTCACTGCAGGTCAGGTTGCAAAGAAGGCATCTGAAAACGGCAGCATGACGTATGCTAATGCGTACTATCTTGCTTCCAAGCTCAAGAAAGGGTAATAATGCACGTTGAAGATTTTCTAGTGCTAGTTGGAAAGGATCTTGATGCATTCAAGTCTAACTGGTATTTCAACAACAAGGATGAGCCTGAAAACTGGCCACTAGATGGCTTGAACATGGCTGACTGGATGGAACAGCTACAGATGTTCTTTGAGGACCGTGGACATGCGTGAACTAACACCGCATAATTTTGCTGTGGCACATACATTCAATAACATTGAAGCTCTTCGTGATAATGTGTTAAAGGAATTTCGACAAGCTCAGGAAGCTGGTCGATTGCTACCTGATTCACAGGTCGAATACACTGAAAAAGTGTTCAATATGATCCTTGATTTTATTGATAAGAAGTGCTTTAATGACTGATGCACAAGATCTAGCGCTTCTTAAGCGAATTCGACAGCAACATCGTCAGATTGAGCATCACTACATGCTTGGTCGCACAGGACGATATGAACACGTTGCAATCGCTAATCAAAAAGAAAAAGTCCTCAAACAGTTGACAATTCAACTTTTCAACAGCTAAATATATATTCATTCTCCGCAGTACTGGTAGGTCCGGTAACGAGGCTTTGAACCTCGGCTGCTCGCAAGAGTATTGGTTCGAATCCAAGGCGGAGATCCAAATTAATGGACCGGTAGCTCAATGGGCAGAGCGTGGGGCTTTTAATCCTAAGGTTGTCGGATCGTTGCCGACTCGGTTCACCATTTCTTAGTTGACATCCTCATTCGAATGCCTGATATAAGGCTTATAGACGAAAGGAATTTAACATGACTAAGCAGATTCACATCCGTATTCCTGCTCTTATCGATCCGAACCATTACGTAATCTATTTCGCTGCACTGATGCATGTGCTAGGAATGTGATTATACCTCGTAACATGGACAACGAAATGTCGCGCAAAGTTGCTGCAGTCGTTGTTGCAGAGCGTGAATTGGTTTTAGCAGACGCTAAGTATAAGATCGCAAACGCGCAATATACAAAGCATCTTGCCTCTATAGCTCAAAAGTAGTAGCACCGAGCTGATAACTCGAAGACCCTGGAGCGTTACCAGGTAGAGGTACCGATTAAAGAGGATACAATGGTAGCAACTACTCGTAAAGCATGGTCATCTAAACTACGAACCGGTGCAGCAAAGCCTGCAGGAAAGTGGGCTAAGACAGCAGCACGAGAAGGTGAAGTTGTAAAGCATCCCAACGGTAAGTGGGTTGCACGTCGACTTGGGTTTAGCGATTCGCATCATGACAATGAAGCAGATGCACACGCAAAGGTCAAAAGTTGGGCTGAGTCGATGAAGAAATTCTCACAGATTTAAAATAAACGGTTGACAGTTTAAAAATACACCCTATATTAAAGTTATCGAGCAGATGGATTGGTTAAATGAAGTCTGCAACTACTTGAACCCATAGGAGAAGTGTTATGTGACCTCGGTCATACAGAATCATCACTTAGATATTTTGATAGTTATATTTGTAGATTGTTTTTGTAAAAGCCTGACCAAGGCATATCAATATGGTCGCTACAGCCCAGGAGGCAAGAATGACTCTTTGACCTTATTGTAGTTTGATTTAAATAGATATTGGTGTTTATACAAGTTCACTGAAAAAGCGGGTCTTATAGGCTTACGAGTAGTGTCAACCGCGCTTGTATTTTAAAGTTAGACGATCCCTGTGTAGCAATGTGTAAAATGAGGTCGACTCTCAAATAAGCATTGTGCATAATCAGGTCTCCGCCCTCAGTTAGTCGACGAGGTTAGTTACGAGGAGAGCGCTGTTAGCTAGTACAGCAGGAAAGAGCCAGAAACTCAACTAGTTAGAGAGCGGGTAACCTTCGGGTCCCGCTTTCGTCGTATATGGAGAGCAAGAATGGAAGAAGACGAGAAGAATTTCAATGTCGTGTTTTCGCTTGCCGAATGGGTGCAGCAGACCGACCTCAATAACAGCCAGCTAACTGCACTAGCATTCGACCTGTTCGATGCAACTGCGATTGTGAACTTCTTTGATGCGTTTGCAATTGGTCCTACAGGATTATACGATGGTAAGACGTTTATAACGACGTCATGGGCTGTCAAAGACATCAAGGAAGCAATCAAATTCTGTGCTGAGCTTCCAAAGCCATGCTTGCTACACGGATTCCAAGAAATTGCTGAAAGCGACCTGTTTCTTGTCGAACAGGACATTCCTGCGCGATATATTATCAAATACGCTGTTGTCGAATCGTAAATTGCAGCCTATAAGGAATGCATAGAACGAAAGGAACACGAAAATGTTTATTGAAGGCATCACCGCTAATCTTTACATCTCGAGCCCTGACCAGCTCAAGTCAGGAATGAATCTTTGGCACGTTGGTCAAGGTGGTGTTACTGGTGTGTGTGCACCAACATTCATTGGTTATGTTGTTGGCGTGAATCAGCATGTCAACTTCTCGACCAACGAAGTGACCAATGAACTTGGTCGATTCACGTATAAGGCACCTGACACAAATCATCTGTCATCAAGTTCGATGCTCGATGGTCATATTCTTCCTCAGACGTACAATAACTGGTATTACTGTGATTCAAAAGAAAAGGCAGATCGGCTGTATGTTGAAATGAAGGCAATTTGGGATGCTGATCCTTTGTACGAGCAAGATCGTCAGGTTTTTACAATTGAATGTGATCTTTTTGATTCGTACTGTGATGATTATGATTATGATTATGATGATCGTTATTAAATAGCTTGACTATGTAACTTTGAAGATTGGAAAGTAAGATGATTTACCTTACGATCGTAATTCGAGAAACAAACTTCGGTGCTGATTATGATACTGTCGTAGGAGTATACGATAATTTAGCAGCAAGTGAGGAGCGGATTGCTCGTCTAAAACAAAAGCTTGGTCGATATGGTTATACGTATCGTACTGATGTTCGTGCCCTTAATGAAGCATGTGGGAATTTCTAATGGACATTCGTGATCTCGTTCGTGAGTATGGTGCTAAGAATCTTCGCATCTTCATTGAAGAAGAAGATTTTCAAGGACTGTTTCCTACATTCAAGATGCTTCGTACAGAGTATAAAATCAATACGGAACATTCTGATAATCCTACTGGGTTTCATAAGATTTGCCTGACTCGTGTTGAATCAAACAAGCCTCCAGAGGCACCTGGTTGGACTGACACGATCTACAATCAGTACCGTCCGTATATTTCTGATCTTAATTACAAAAAAGGTGTTGAAGTTTACGTTCTAGTTGATGAAGATAACAAATATCAAAGGATTGCATAATGGCTTATACACGCGAAAAGTACATTCGTGATGCCGTTGAAATGGCATATGGTTACACTCATGACTATCGTCGATATCTTAACCCTCGTCCTCCAAAGGGTGCTGAGCTTTATCTACGAGCACAAAAGAGTGGTGAATTATATCCTCGTGCTCTGTATGCTTTGAAGTCAAAAGGACGTACAGGAGCTGCTGTTCGCTCAGCGATTGCTCGTGAGATCGCAAGTGGTCGTGAAGTCATGCTTCACAACGGTCGTAACTCAATTTAATCTGACAAAGGAATATATCATGACCTATCGTTCAAATGCTCATCAGGCTGGTGCAGAAGCTGCAAACAACTACAATATGTACCTCACTAATATGCCTTCGAATCCTTATCCTTTTGGTACTCCTGAGTTTAACGACTGGGAAGATGGGTTCGAACAAGACGAGCAAGGCGAGTTCTAAGGAGATTTGATATGAACTATCAGGACAACGACTTCTTCTAAGCTACTGTAGCTTAAATGGAGAAGTAAAATGAAATACACATTTCCTATCATTGCAATTAACCGTGATAACACCACTCGCATGTTCTACAATGGTCAGGATCTTCTTGACTTTGTGAACAGTACCAAGCTTACCAAGTGGGGTCGTGCTCCAGTTGGCGAAACTTGGACATATTGGGAATATTCTTGGTGTCGTTACACCAGCGAACCCAAGAAGAATGAGTGGATCCTTCGTGATGACCGTGGTCGCTCTGTCGACTACACCGTTTTTGTTCCAGCTACTCCTGATTGGCGCAATCATAAGGGTAACTTTGAGTACCGCAATGGACCCGTTCCAGGTCGTACTCATTCCTCTGGTGGTTGGAAGATGAACCACACTGCCAAAAAGAACAGCGGCTCTGGTGCTCGTCAGCGTGCTCGAGCTAATGCTGTTGAGGCTTTTAATCAGTACAGAATTCGTAATCCTTATGGAAAGCCAATTCGCTATGAGCACTGGTAAGGTCGGGGAGAAATCCTCGACCTTTTTTGTTGTCTGTTAATGATCCGTTAGCTATTTGTCTGTAAGACTGTTCATACAGACAGACTGAAAGGGTAATAAGTGAACAAATATCAACCGATCTTCGTGATTGCAGCTCTATTTGCTGTTTCAACACCAGGTCATGCGCGTACACGCTACGTAGTGTCAATCGATGTACCAAAGGCAAAGCCTTTCGTTCACACCCTGCGTGGTCGTACAATTCCAGACCAACTATGGAACAATCCATGTGCTGCTACAATGTGGGGCGAAGCTCGTAATCAGCCTGATGCTGGACGTCGAGCTGTGTGTCACGTACTTAGGAATCGTGTAAAAGCTCATCGAAAGGCTTGGGGATTCACTGTTCGCCAAGCTGCATTCAAGCGCAAGCAGTTTTCATGGCTTAACAAGAATGATCCTGGTCTTGATAACTTCAAAGCAATGCTTAACAAGCCAAAGAATCATCCTGATCGTATCCTTTGGGAACATTTGAAGGATCTGTCAGATGATCTTGGTAAGGACAACACTGGTGGTGCAACGTCATATGTAACGAATGATTGCAATGCATACTGGCTATACAGCAAGCAGGTTATTGGTGTGATGTTCGACCACACGTTCTTTCGTGACAAGACGAAAGCTGAATGGAAGGCATATTATCGTGATAAGGCTGCCAATGCCAAGCTTGCAAAGGCGCGTAAGATTGCTCACAAAGCAAATCGTGCTAGCAAATCGAAGTCAGTAAAGCCGAAGTTCGTCATCAAACATTCTGTGAAAATCACTTCACATAAGCGTTGACGAAGCCGTAAAAGGCTCCTATATTGAATTCATAGAGAGAAGGAATTCGAGATGGAATACACTGTTAACATCGAAGATGCAGACATGGAATTTCCGTTTGCTACTCTCGAGCTTGCTATGGAATTCGTACAGGAGCCTGACTGTGATAACGTCAATGCTCGTATCTATAATCCATTTGGCCAGATCATCTATGATAATGGAGCGTTCGTATGAGCTACACTACTAAATTCCCGCAGTCCGTTCGTGACGTGTTTAACACGTTTGCGTGGCAGGCACATGAAATTCGTCTGGTAGGTGGGTGTGTACGCGATCTAGTAATGGGTCGCACTCCCAAAGATTGGGATATGTGTACACCTTCCACTCCTGAGCAGGTGACGAAGGTTCTGGAAGATGCAGGATACAAGCCATTTGACCTGTCAAACGGTCATGGTACGATTTCCGTTATCATCTGGGGTGATACAATTGAAATCACCACTCTACGTGTTGATGAGCAGACTGATGGTCGTCATGCACAGGTGAAGTTCACAACTGATTGGTATCAGGATGCTGAACGTCGTGATTTCACGTGGAATGCGATGAGCATGGATGATACTGGTAACATCTACGATTATTTCTTTGGTATGGATGATATCAAATACAATGAAATTCGTTTTGTTGGTAGCACTGCCAAACGTATTGAAGAAGATTACCTGCGTATTCTGCGGTATTTCAGATTTGCAGGTCGTTTTAATATGCGTATGAATGTACGTGATCTGGAAATGATCGAGCGTCTGCTGCCTGGTATGTCAAAGGTATCTGGCGAACGAATCTGGATGGAAATGAAGCAAATCCTGACTGGTCCTGCATCTGTGCTGAATACGATGGAAAAATATGGTGTTCTGTCTCAGATTGGTATAATTCGTCGTTGACGGCTCCAACTTTGTAGCCTATAACAAATGCATAGGACGAAAGGAAGACGAAATGGAAAATCTTCAACTGACCAAGCTGGTTCGCAGTGTGATTCGCTCGCAGCCCAAGGGCACGAGCTCTGCTGCGAAGTACAACTTCATCGCTACGAACAAGTATAAGAACTGCCGTACGATCAAGATTTACTGTGATGATCGTAATCACCTTCTTGAGAATCGTGTTAACGAAGCACTCGAAGCTGCTGGTTCAACTAATCATTCGATCAAGAAGCTTCCTGGCAATAGCTGGCAGCGTACTGGCAGCTTCATTGTTCGTCTGCCACTGTAACTAAACACACAGATAAAGTCAAAGGATTTTCAAATGGCTACTAAGCTTGGTGACTTTTCAGAATTCGCTCAACGTGTTTGGGCAGCAAACCACATTGGCGACAAGACGATGATCATTGTTGAAATGATTGATGCATGTCGTTCGAGTGCAGAAAAGAAGTCTTCTCTCAAGCGTGATCTGATGAAGATGAACTCGCTTGATCGTCTTGATCGCTTTGCAGCAGATATGATGCTGCGTGACACTGATAAGAGGATTCGTTAAATGAAGGATCCTACGGGCTATCAAGTTGAAATTGCTGGTCAGACGATTATGATCGTTGACTTGGACAAGGATCAGCTTATTCAGCAGCTTGTTAGTGCATTCGATGCTCTTGAAGAAATTGATGAGCTGCACGAAAAGATTGGTATTCAAATGCGTAACTGGCGCTATGGAAGGAATTGACATGATACGCAGGTTTCAAAATTTCAGTGTGCAAGAGCTTCAAGCACTAGAAGCTGTGTTTTCACGAGTTGGAGGATTTCCTACTTCACCTCGTGGAGAATGCCAGCAAATTCTAGAAGAAGTACGTAATGAAATGATCGAACAGCGCACAGGACGTCCTGTACAGTGTCATAATGAAAATGTAACTGGATCTATCTATTTTCAAAAGGATTGGAACGATGGCTGATTCAAACCTGGCAGTTGTAGCTCTGGCACGTGACATTCGTGATCGTGCAGTTGCTCAAGCTGTTGCTGAGAACTGGAAGATGTCGACTGCAGAGGTTCGACAGCTCCTGTGGACGGTTGATTATCGTGATGAACGGATGACGATCGACCGTGCTAAGTACATGCACATGGTTGAAGGTTTCGATGCAGACTGGATCATGGATCTGCTGCGTATGAAGGAACGTTGGACCACTCTGGATGCGTTCAAGGAATTTATCGCTAACAAGCCTGAATTTCCTCTGAATGGCTTTGATCTGATCGAACGTGGCTATAAAGGTGCTGAGATCGGTCGTGAGCTGGAACGCGTGAAGGGCATGTGGGCAATGGGTGGTTACAAGGCAACTCGTGAAGAGGTGCTGTACATGGTGAGGAAGAAGGTATGAAAACCGTATACAAATACACATTAGATCTGGTTGACTTGCAGGTCATTCAGCTACCTTATGATTCAACGATTCTAAGTGTAGCTGAGCAGTTTGATCAGATCGTTCTGTATGCACTCGTTGATCCTGCTGAAACTCTTGTAGCTGAACACACAATCCGAATTGCAGGTACTGGGCACACAATTAAACAGCCTCATGTTCACTTTATCGGATCAATCGTTCTTGAAGCTGGTCATCTGGTGTTTCATGTATTTGAGGTGTTTGAATAATGACACAAGACCGATTAATCGAGCTGTACAAGCAGCATATCGAGTTGCAGCCTAATGATACTGATGGGTATCTTAACTTCATGGATGCGGTTCAGGAAGAATTTGACTGGACGGAGCAGGAGGCTTATCTAGCTACTGAGTTCTTGTTCCGTCCTGAAAATATGAACTAACTCAATCAGATACGATTTAGTTGTTGACACGTAAATGTATTAGTAGGATCATTCGGTGTCGCCGACGAGTATGATAGAAGGTTAAGATAACATGCCGATAGATGAAAATCTAGAACTAGCTGCTAGACAGAGCCGTATAGAACAAGCGAAGCTCCGCGAAGCGGACCTTAAACAACAAGCTGATGATCGTGCTAGTGGACAAACTGTAATTCGTATCAAAGACAATGAAGGTCGATTTCATGAGGTCTTTATTCCTCAAATTGACGATAGACATCGTTGGACATTCAGAGACTTAAAGCGAGTAGCAAAATGAAGCCATTTATAATGCCTGTACCGAAGTCAGTTGAGAACCCTGTAATTGGCAAATGTGCTAAATGCGGCATTGCTTTGAATGCTATGATGTATTATTCATGTAGCAAATCGTCATGTCCTACTGGACTAGGATCAAAGGCATTCCTATGAAGACGTTTAATATCTGGGTTTCAGCAATGCCTTATGAACAACAGCAAGGTATGATGGTAGGTGGTCCTGCATTTAAAGCTGGAACTGTTAAAGCAGAAACATTCGACGAAGCTGTAGAAACTCTTTGTCAGAAAGATCATCAATTTGACTATTACACCAAGAAGCATAGTAATGGTAACTGGTATTACTACGGTCTGCTAGTATATGAAGGCTAATCTATGAAAATGACTATCTTTAGTACACATGGGAGATCCTATGGTACACTTGACTCACATCTTGATTGCACATGGTGGAATAGTGTATTTGATAAATTAACTTTTTCATATGATGAAAATGATGATCGTAAAAAGTTTGGATTGTTCAAGCTTGTAGCAACACCAATGCTTGAACAAGAGGAAATTACAGATGTTTGAAGTTGTTGAACACATTGAAGGTGCATTTGGTGCACATATTACACGAGGTATGGAAGTTGTCTATCCAGGTCGTCAAGGATCATCTATTTGGATGTCTAAGGGAACTGTTGTTGATCTTGGATCAGGAACAAACCGATGGGGGTCCTATTCATGGATTACTGTAGAGCGTACAGATAACACGCAGCGCCGATTCTTTAGTCCACCAATTAAACCTCGTAAGGTAACAATTACAAACGTTCATTTGGTGGTACCATTTAATGGTTAAAGTTACAGCTAAAAAGACTTACACGTTTGACGAAAAGGCACTTCGTGACATTCTAACACAGTATGTTGCTGAAAATTATGCTGTTGACGTACAACCAGATCAGTTTAAAATTAGTGTTAGAGAAGCATCTTGGGGTGGTTATCGAGAAGATTTCCGTGTTCCAGCAGGATTAAATAGTATTTCAATTGAAGTAGAGGATGAAGTATGACGTAGTTTGAACAAATTCGTAAAGATATGACAAAGTGCTTTCAGTTTGAAGGCGTAAATATGATTCAGCATGGCGAAATGGTCCATGATTGGTACACTGATCTTGTTACTAAACGCCAGTATCAGTGGGATTTTGGATCTGTAGGTGACCTTGTTGACGAATTATGTCAGCTTGCATATCACCCTCAAGCAATGCAAGATTATCATATCTTTCATGATTGCGGAAAGCCTTACTGTCGTACCGTTGATGAAACAGGTAGACAGCACTTTCCTAACCATGCTGCAGTTAGTGAGCAAACATGGCTCAATGCAGGTGGTGATCCAGACACAGGATGGATGATTGCACACGATATGGATTTCCATATGTTAAAGGGTGATGATCTAAAATCTATGTTGTCTGATAAACGAGCACCTAGTATGTTGCTAACTGCATGGTCAGAACTTCATGCTAATGCTCAAATGTTCGGTGGTACTTCATCGACGAGCTTCAAGATCAAGCGTAAGCATCTTGAGAAAAACACTAAAACTTTGTTTAAGGAACTGAATAATGAATGATCTAGGCGCACCTCACCGTAAGACTGTTATTGTTGAGCGTGGTAGTGAGAAGGCTGTTGCTCACTTTGATAAGAACACGTGGTGGATTGGTCCAACACATCTTACTCTCAAGGAACAGCTCGACTTTACACCTACCAAGTGGTATGAGGTTCTTCGTTGATTGCTAAAGCAATATTTGCACTTGTTCTGCTAGCTGTTATTGTATGGGCCATTTATGGTCTAGCAAAGCTAGCAGTCAAGTTTTACTTTTATGTGCGTGCTGAAAATGATACGCATCATCAGAAGGTCTTGCAAGACAAGGCTGAGCTGAAACAAATTATGGCAGATCTTCAAAAAGCTGCTGATCGTGAAAAGGAAAATATTACACAATGATGAAGCAAGTTCTATTAGCACTAGCTGCAACTGTATCACTAGGTGCATGTGCTCAGATCGATGACAATGAGATTGGTCTTCGTAAGGTGTATGGTGAGATTCAGAATGAACCTGTAAAAGGTTTGCAGTATTACAACTTCTGGACGACTGATATCATCAAGTTCGATAACAAGCAGACTCCTGTTGATATTGAGCTCACAACACCAACATTTGACCAGCAGCGAGCAACAATCGCATCAAAGACGACTGTTCAGCTAAACCGTCTAGGCGCTGCAAATATCTATCGTAACGTTGGTTCTGACTGGTCTGCTGCAATCATTCCGCAGCTTGTAAAGTCAATGGAAATCAGTGTGCTTGGTAAGCAAACGGCAGTTAATGTCATTCAGCGTCAGTCTGAAATTGAGCAAAGTGTTCGTCAACAGCTTACCGATCGTCTTCGTAAGCGTGGTATTAATCTTGTTGATTATCAGATCACTAGCATTCAGTTCAGCAATGAATATATGAAGGCTGTTGAACAGAAAGCTACCGCTGTACAGTTGGCAGAAGGTGAAAAGAACAAGACTGCTGCTGTACGTGAACGTGGTGAACAGACAAAGATTCAGGCTGCTGCAGAGGCAGAAGCAATGAGTGTACGAGCTGCTGCACTTGAAGCTAATCCAAAGCTAGTCCAGTATGAAGCTGTAAAGGCATGGCAAGCAACTGGTGGTAAGATGCCAAACACTCTTATCATTGGTAATGGTAGCAACGCTACTCCACCATTTATTCTAGGACATTAAAATATGGAACCGTACACAGTAATTGCTCTTGTAGTAGGTATCTTTGCACTTGTGTACGGAGCCATTTATTTCACAGCAAAAGTGAAGAAGAAAGTAAACCAAGTAGAGGTATGCGATGAGTAAAAGCTGTTGACAATGTAGCCTGAGTGGCTTATATCAGTTGCATGGCACACAAACGTCCTCGCAACCGAGCTGCTCAGGCACTCATTTCTCCAATTTTTCATAAGAAGGTCGTTCCTTCTCACAAGGTTCGTTTTGAACGTCGTCTTCGTAAGCGTCGGATTGACGTTCATGCGGACGTATAATATTCCTACTCCGCGAATGATGCGGAAAGCAGCTAGGTGCATTGTCGCCTCAGTTGGTCTCAGTAACTTTCTACAGGCACAGGATAATCGTTGCTATTTGTGCAATGGTGTTTTCGATTGCGATCCGAATAATCCGATTACGATTGATCATGTATTTCCGCTTTGTGCTGTATTTAAGAATGCAGGCAACCTTCTTCTTGCACACAAAAAGTGCAACAACGACAAGAAGGATCAATATCCAACGTCTTATCAGATAGCATTTCTTGGTACTGTCAACACTGAGTTGCAGTATGATGCTAACACGCATCTCTATCGTAGACAAGACAATTACACAAGCATTATAATCGGTAGGAGTAAGTATGGACCTTCCTAAAGGTGTTACCCTGATTGGCGCAATTGGTAAATCCGGTCAATTAGGACTTAATAATAAGTTACCATGGCCTCATGATGCGGAAGACATGAAGTGGTTTCGTCAAGTTACTATGGAAGCTGATCTTATTATTGGTGGATATTTAACTGTAATTCCAGGTAAACTAATTCTAAAGAATCGTCATGTAGAGGTTGATATTCGAGATATTACTCCTCTACAATTTCTTCAATTGCATGATGCAGTTAATAAGAAAGTGGTTGTGATTGGTGGTGCAAGAACGTATGAACGATGGATGGATATTGCTCGTACTATTCTGATCACAAAGATCAACTATGATGGTCCTGCTGATACGTGGATGGGACCGCTTTGGAAAGATGACTAATGAACATTTATCAATACCTTTACAGTCGATCATTTGATCCTTCTAGGTATCATTGTTCAATTGGTTACGAGAAGCACAAGCAGGTTCTTGCAGTAAATCTCTATAATCTAACAGGTGAACTTGTTGGTTATCAGATTCATCGTCCTTGGTCGATGGAAAAGAAGGTCAATGATCCTAAGACAGGCAGATACTACACCTACACATCAGAAGGATATGATGGTGTATTTGGGTTAGAAGCTTGCCGTAATGATGGACGTCCTTGGTATATTGTTGAAGGTATCTTCAAAGCAGCTAAACTTCATTCTCTTGGATACAATTCAATTGCAGTGTTGACATCTCATCCTAAACGTATGAGGCCATGGTTTCGAATTCTCAAAGCAACCAGACCGCTTATTGGAATTGGAGATAATGATCCTGCTGGACAAAAGCTTGTTAATACAGTAAAGCGTGGATCAGTTAGTCCTAAAGATCTCGATGAGATGGATAGTGCTGATGTAATTTCATTTTTGAAAGGACTATAAAATGATTGAACTTGATAAGGAACTAGTTACCAAGTGGGTTGATGCACTTGAATCAGGTAAATTTAATCAAGTAGTTGGTGCTCTTCGTGGTAGGGATTGTAACGATGAGATTGGATACTGCTGTCTTGGCGTACTTGCAGAGGTAATCGAACCGAATGCATGGATGTCGTCATCACGACGTGAGCATCCACTGCAGAATCCAGATGGTGATGAGCTACTTGATGAATCTCAAATTGAAATGTCACGATCGCTTCAAGGAAAGTATGCGCAGATGAACGATGAAGATAATGCATCGTTTAAAGAAATTGCACAAGCAATTCGTAAAGATTTTAATATTTAATATAAAGGAGAATGAATATGAGTGAAGTTACAGACGAGCAGAACCAGGTTACCAAGGAAGAGATGATGCAGCTTATTGAGCGCATTGAGCGTCTCAATGAAGAAAAGAAGGGCATTGGTGATGACATTAAGGATGTCAAGGCAGAAGCAAAGAGCCGCGGATTCGATGTTAAGGCTTTGATGAAGATCATCAAGCTTCGTAAGATGACGAAGGATGATCGTGATCATGAAGATGCAATGGAAACACTATACCGTGAGACTGTTGGTCTACTTTAATCTATAGTAAGCAAATAAACTCGCCAATTGAGTGAACCTTTTGGCGAGTTGTTTGTTATATCTATACTGTTTGAGTAACTATGAGGTACACTATGAATAAACTAATGACAGCACTTGCAGGTCTATCAATGATTGCATCTGTTCCAGCAATGGCACAGCATTATGATCATGGTCGAAATGATTCTCGTGCTGGAGTAAGTATTCAGTTGAGTACAGGTGACAATGGCCGACGTTATTATGATCCATGGCGCTTTAACCAGCATCGTGAGTGGCGAAATGAAAGGTTGAGATATTCTCAACAGTATCGTTATGTACCAGACTGTCGAGGACGTGAGGTAGCAATCAGGTCACCGTACAATTATAATCGATACACATGCGTAAATCAGGAAGATTTGTACGGACGTGGTGGGTATCGAGGTTATAGGTAATTAAAGAAGCCGCTAAAAAGCGGCTTTCTTTTTATCAGTTGACCTTCGTAATGTTTTGTGTATAAGTAATATCGCTTGGAGCATACAGGCAGAAGGGCTTCTGTCATCGCTTGGAAAGCGAATGGTACCTTAATTGGTATTCGGTTCGAACCCGAGGTGCTCCGCCATTGGAGAGTTAAGCAGTCGAGTGGCTGTCACTGTTTGCTAAACAGATGGTACCAGAAATGGTATAGGTGGCGGTAACCTAGCTCTCCTCCATTTTCAAAGGAAACTACATGACAACTTATCAAGCAGACAGTAAATCTAGCGTATTAGATTTTGCTGACAAAGTTTGCGACCTAAACGAACAACAGTTACGTTGGTTTCTTGCATCAGTCCTTAATGCAGGACTTATTCAGCTTTCTGAACAAGAACAGAAAGAGCTCGATGAGCAAATGGAACAATCAAGAACAATGCTTGATGCAATTGGTGTTTCAGAAGAAGACATCATGATGATTGTGTTCCGCATGATACCTATGACTGATGTTCAGTATGGTGCTGACCAGTTTATTAACCATCTTGTTGGTGGTACGGATAAAACATCAGATAAGTCTGTTGGTGGATTCAATCAGAATGAGCTTACTCTAGCTACAGCGATTCTTGAATATGCTCAAACAGTTAGCTAACTTAGACGATGACGACTGGTTTCAGATCGGCGTCATCCTTTATGCAGTGTATATGCTGGGTATAACATCAGGAATTCTAACATTCTTTGTTGTCATTTCAGCATACATTCTTATATTAGGGTTCGGCATCTTGATTATCTCTGATGCCGTGTTAGTGAAATATTGGGACTATCAGTATGCAAGATTACGTCGAGCGCGCGGCGAAGATTATCCAGACTATCAAATTACACAACCTGTTGGACCTACCTGATCAGATCGACGTTGAGTTCGAAGATCGTGAATCAGATGAGAATGGTCACTTTGTTGCAAGCGCGTGTATTATTGATGCAATTATCTATGTAAATCCACGTTGGGCTCAATACCATTTTGAAGAAACGATTATCCATGAATTGATTCACATTGAACAAGCTCATGTTGGTCTTCTATCATACCCAGAAGGATCGAATGATTATCAATGGGGTGATCGTAGATATTCGTTGCCTAAGACTCGAAAAGAGTATTTAAACTTTCCATGGGAACGAGATGCAAGGTACCGAACACCTCGTATTGCTCGTCAGGTAAAGAAGATTCTCAAGAAGGAAGAGAATAGTGTCAAATTATCAGGAAATTGCTAACGCTGACATCAGTGCTGGTCTAAGCGAGCACAATGTTCATGATGCATACAAAAATTGGTCTCTTCCTTTTCGTAAAGAAAAGTGTGAAGAAGATTCATTTCCGTTTGATGTAGCAATCCTTAATGTTACTGGTGAGCTAAATGTCGGTAACATCATTCGTACTGCATCTTTGTGTGGTGCACAGGCAGTTCATGTCCTTGGACGGCGTAAGTATGATTCTCGTGGAGCAGTAGGTTCCGAGAATTACATTGATGTACGACGTGTTAACTTAATGGAAAATGATCTACAAATTGACATTGAGTCAGTTGTTGACTATCTTGATATCAAGAACCTTTATCCTGTGTTCATTGAACAGCCATCTGGCGAGTATGATTCGTATGCTCTAGGAACTGATACGGTTCAGCTTGCTGCTAAGTGGGGATCACGAAATGGCAAGAAGCCATGCTTCATCTTTGGTAACGAAGGTCGAGGGATTCCTGTTGAGTTAATCAAGAAGTACGATGATCATTCACGAATGGTCATTTACCTAAAGCAGCGTGGTGTGATTCGTTCTTACAATGTAGGATCAACTGCTGCAATCGTTCTTTACAAGGTGATGGAACATTATGGCTCGCGCAACTAAGATTTACATCGTATGGACAATCATTGGTGGTAACGATGTTGCTGCATTTACGGTCAAACATGAATGTGGTAAATGGTTGCGAAAGCAATCAGCAGATTATCTCGATGAGCTGCGAATCACCACATTAAATGATGGTGGTGCTCCAGGTGGAAGTGACACATCTTCACATGACTTTCTTAAAGAACGAAATACACAATAAAGGAATTATATATGGTTAGTTTTATTTGGATTCTATTAATTGCACTCAAGGCATTTGGTGTTGCATTTCTAGCAAGTATTAGCTGGTGGTTAATTATTCTATGGCCTCTGATCCCTATTGCAGTTATTGTTGCTCTAGCACTATGTGGCGTAACTGTTGGTGTAGGTATGCTAGGTCTTGGTTCACTTGTTTCACGTAAAAGGATTCGTTAAATGCCATCAGGTTATACATCAGACATCTATGAGGGTAAGGATGTAACATTCCGCCAATTTGCTGAAAAGACTGTTCGTGGTCTTGGAGCATTCTACTTCATGCGAGATGAACCTTGGGATGCTCCTCTACCACGTGAAGCACCAATCAGTGACTATCAAGAAAAGCGTGTTTGTGAACTTAATAAAGAGTTTCATGATTTACTTAACCTTAGTGAAGAACAAGCTGCTGAAAAGGCTAAGGAAATCTTTGCTGAGAATGCAGTAGAAGATGAAGAATACGTTCAGCGTAAGATTGATCTTCGTAAGCGCTATGAAGCAATGCTTGCTCAGGTTAATGCATGGAAGGGTGCCCCAGATGGTGCTCAGAAGTTCCTTGCTGATCAGCTTCAAGAAAGCATTGATTTTGACTGTAGTACGTCATATCAGCGAAACAAATCCAGAACACCAATGACTGGTGCTGAATACATTAAGGCTGAGCGTGAACGTATTTTGAGGTCTCTTCGTTACGCAGAAGAGGACCTTCGTAAGGAACGTGCTCGCCATGCCGAACGAAATGCATGGATCAAAAAGTTCCATGATTCGCTTGATGCTATGGATCCAATCACGGAATAACCTGTTGTCCTTTCGTTTGATCTCGTTGATATGATAGGGACAGACGAAAGGAACATCAAATGCAACGCAATGCTCGTACCGCCTTCAACGCTCTTCAAAAGAAGGGCGTTGTTGTGTATGATCGCAATGACTACCGTGCAGAATTCATCATGAGTGGTGAAGATGTTGATAAGAATGGCTATGTTGTAGCTGATTTTTATCAAGAATATATTCGTGAACATTGGAACGACGACAAGACGAAGATTCTTAATGTTGGTGGCATTCGTACCGACATTAACGATATTCTTGCTAAGAACGGCCTTATGGCTGAATGGATTGATGGTGGTACGATTGGTATCTACCAGCGCTGAAAGGATTTGTAATGTTTCCGATTATCCACACGTTAGATGATATCTTGATTGCAACTGAGGGTCGTGATGAGATCCTTGTTGCTGATCGAGGTACGCATACTGTTGTCAACTATCTGGTTGTCAAGCCAGATACGTTTCCACCTCTTGGTTCGCTTGGTGTTGATCCACGTAACGGTAACGACATTGCTGCTCTGCGTCGTGAGTGTCGTGGCATGATCTTCGATCGTGAAGGTAACATCGTTCGTCGTCCTCTTCACAAGTTCTTCAACATCAACGAGCGTGAAGAGACGCTTGCACAGAACATTGATCTGTCACAACCGCATGAAATCCTTGTTAAGGAAGATGGTTCGAGCATTTCACCGTTCTATCTTGAAGAGCAGAACCTCGTTTACTACGGTACACGTATGGGTCCAACCGAGATTGGTGATCAGGCTGGTAACTTTGCAGTTAATGGTCCACTTGCTGCCAACTACATGACGTTTGTTCATGATTGCATTGATTTTGGTTGGACACCAATCTTTGAATGGTGTTCACGATCACAGCGTATTGTGATCGATCATCCAGAAGATCGTCTTGTTCTTCTTGCAATTCGTCATATCAATACAGGCGTGTATCAATCGTATCGTCATTTGCAGATTTATGGTCGCAAATATGGTATTCCTGTTGTACAACCTCTACCTGTAGATGGTGATACCACTGCACAACTTGTTGAAAAGGTTCGTGCACTACCGATGGCTGAATTCGGTGAAGGTATTGTTCTTCGTATTGGTCAACAGTTCTTCAAGTCAAAGCTTGATGAATATTGCTTGATCCACAATGCAAAAGAGCGAATCCTTGAAGAGCGCTACGTTGTCGAAGACATCCTCAATGGTGATATCGATGATGTGATGGCAACTGTGCTAGAAGACGATCGAAAGAACGTGGAGCAGTACATTGGCAAGTTCTGGGATGCTGTATGTCGTTATGGTCGAGAGCTGTACAATCTTATCAAGCTACGTCATCAGCAGTATCCTAACCGTAAGGATTATGCTCTTTCACCTGAAAACAAGCAGGATTCAAAGTTTGCAACGCAAGCTATATTCTGGTTTTATGAAGTAGACCTTAATCTAACAGATCTACAAGCATACATTATTGCAAAGCGTATTCGTCCTGCGCTTGGTACACGTACTAAGTTTGGTGAGATGAAGAACGAGGTGTTACAGCATATTCGTTTCAAATATTAAGGAATTCTAAATGAATCTTAATCGTACTGCTCAAGAACTTAGCTGCTCCTATCAGAACGCAGCTAACTCAATCCTTGAGACTGCTAACCGGCGTTTCAAGGATCAAGATTGTCTAATTCTAAAAGGCAAGTACCGAGGTCGTAAAGCACGAGTACACTATGCATCGCTTGCTGATGGTACGTTGACTGTATACGCTCCTCCGTATAAGCTAACAACAGATGGTGAGATTGCACAGCCTGTTGAATTCCTCAACATCGATCGTGCAGCTCGTGAATACCGTCCATTGAAGGACATTACATTTGAGGTAATCTGATGAGATATAGTGGAAAGGTTGAAGCTGTAGATAACTGCTTACGCAGATATTATGATGGCGACTTGATGAAAGAAGACCTTGACACTTTGTTTTATCTGATTGAGCCTTATTTACGCCACAACGGTCCAAGGATTGGTTCATACCATTTCTGGGATTTCATTTATGCATGTGAAGACTTCATTAAAGACCAGTCATCATGGAATACTCAAGCTCTAAATCGAACTAGACACCAGGCATATGGTCGTAGATGGGAACAATTCACCTTGTATGTAAGGGATTAACAGATGACTCGTAAGGAAGCAGAAATACGAGCTAGTGAGTTAGCTAAAAAAGAACCTAAATCAACTGGATTAACATTTGTTGCTAAACTTTGTGTACCTATGCCAACTGAATGGTATGTTGCAGGGTTTTATAAAGGGCAGGAAGTGAACTATTCAAGGGATGATGATTAATGCGTTTAAACTCAGAAATGGATCCTGATACTACTAGCACATATGCTAGTAGTGTTAGCTGTGTGTTTCGTAAAGGAACAGACGAATGGGGTGCATTTGGCAATATGACTGGTGGGTATCCACTATACCATAATGGTGTATTGTGGAAATCGTCAGAAGCCTTATATCAAGCTTCACGCTTTCCTGATCATCCTGATATTCAAGAAGCAATTCGTCAAGCTACGAATGGGTTTACTGCAAAGCTAATTGCTAAAAGTAAAATCCACCATACTCGTTCTGATTGGCTTGATATTAACATTCCATGCATGGTTGCTGTTCTTTACTGTAAACTGAACAGCAACCCTCAGTTATGGACATTGCTTGAAAAGACAAACGATAGAGATGTCGTTGAACATTCAGGTAAAGGTGATACATTCTGGGGTACGAAACTCGTTGATGATTTGCCTGACAACGTCAAGCTTTACAGAGGACAAAATGTTCTTGGTAAGTGCTGGATGTATGTTCGACTAACAAGCTTACAATCACGTGTAACACCAACTGTTCCTGCTGGGCTCCTTCCTGGCAAGGACGCATTTAAGGACTTTATGTAATGGATATCTTTGGCGATCCTGAGATGAATTTGATGATGTACGGAGATGAACGTCCTCGCGCACGTCTTAAAGGTAAAATGACAGATCAATACGGTGAAGAAGCTGTAGTTGGTGTTAGTGTACCTGTTGATGCTACCGATGAAGAAAAGAAGAATATTCTAGAGAGCATTCAAAAGTCTCTAAACGAAGCTTCTGCATTTGAACGTCTTCCTCGTGAAGAAAAGCTAGAACATTACCTTAACATTGCTGTTCAAGCATTGTATAAGATCATGAACAGCTCACAAAGTCCTGTTACAGATATGACTGGTGATTTGTGGCAGCATGATGTATTCAAGGAAAGGGTGTTTCAGCTTTCTGGAATCTGCTGTGTTGCTGATATGGCGTTGATTCAGATTCCAAATTCAGTAAGAGGAGATATCGATACCAATGCTCGAATCAAAACCTGATTACGTTCCTGTTCATCGCAATCCTGTCTGGCTGTCATCAGTTGATGTTCTAGCAGCAATCGACAGGATTGCAGAAGAGGAGTTGGCGTTGTCTAACGCTAGTCCAGCTACTACATTATGGTATACAAGGTTTGAAATTCTCAAGCTGATTGAAAAGGAAAATGATGATGGCTAAACGTTTGCTGATCCTAATTGGTCTTCCTGGATGCGGAAAGTCGACTGTACGTCAGGAGATCATCGATAATGCTCCTGGTGTTCCTGTTACAGTAATCTCGTCTGACGATTTCGTTGACATGATTGCAAAAGACTGGAACGTAACATATAATGATGTGTTTCAGGATAAGGATGCACTCGATCAGATCATGTTCTTGACTGATCTGACGTTTTATACGGCAGTTAACAACGAACAGACGATCATTGTTGATCGTACAAATATGTATGCTAACAGCCGTGCAAAGTATGTGCAGTATGCATATGAACGTGGCTATACCGTTGATGCACTTGTTGTTGAGCGTCCTTATACCGATGCTGAGCATGATGAGTGGAACCGTCGTCTTGATCGTCCTGGTAAGACAATTCCGAATGATGTCCTGATTTCGATGTTTACTTCTTACGAAGAACCTACGAAGCAAGAAGGATTCTCTGACATCATGTATGAGAACACGTTTAAGGATTAACAATGTCATCTGACAATGTAACAACTATTGGTGTCTCGATTAATCACTCGTCATCGTTCTTTGACCGTTTGATTAATCGACTCCTTCCAGTAGCACCAGAAGAGCTTGCTATCGTTGAAGCTCAGCTTCTGACTCAGAAGAAGCTTCAAGAAGCTGCACAAGCCGATATCGATTACTTTCAGTCACTAAAAAATGCTGAGGAGATTCGTCAGCAAGGTGAAGCTACTGCAAAGAAGATTCAAGCAGAAGCTATTGCACGTGCAAAGCGTAATGAATCTGATGCAGATGTTCGTCTAAAGGACAAGCAAGCTAAGCTGATCGACATTCAGATTGCACGTGAGCAGGCAGCAGCAAAGGAAGAAGCAGATCTACGTGCAGAAGCTCGTAAGTCTGATGATGTTCTGAAAATCAAATACACAGTGAAGCACAAGTTCACTCGTGGAAAGGTTTCAGATTACATGTTGATCCTCACTGTTGGTGAATCTAAGTCAGGTAAGCGAGGAATCATGACATGGTCTGTCCTATCACCTGCTGGAGCAATTGAAACAGTTACAGACGCTACACGTGAATTCTTTCGTACACGTGAACTGTACCTAAATGCAGTCCTTCCTTGGATTCATGGTGAGATGACAACTGAGCAGTTGACTAAGGTGTACCGTGACCGTACAAAGAATGGATGGATTATGTTTCCAGGAGATGAATAATGGAATGTCCACTTTGCCATGGTTCAGGAATGAAGCATGGCACGATGTGTCAATGTTGTAATGGAACAGGATCTCTGTGGAATAATCCTCAAGTAGTCCTTAAGATCGTAGTGATTGTTCTATTCGTATTGCTGTTTATGATGGCAATGCTACCTGTTCCAATTTCTCTTCTACCAGGAGCACCAGTGCTGTGAAGAATGTAACTAAGGTGTTTGTTACATATATGCATGAATCGTGTCAGCGACATACATATTGGGCAACGATCGTTAATGATCAAGGTCAGCAAATTGAAGGTTATTCAAAGCAGACTGGCAGCTTATATAATAATTTTGAAGGATTGACACGAGAACAAGCTCGTGAACAGATTCTATATCATGCACAAGAGTGGGCTGATTTCTTTGGTATATCACTACAGCCATACGTTGAAGATGGTGTTGAATATAAGCCAAATATGTTTATTCGTAGGTTTAATCGAAAGGAAGAAGTATATGAAGACTGAAATGACTGTTGAAGAGCTTATCCAAGTGTTTGCTGATCGTCGAGGATTTGACGACTGGTGGGATAACATCGACGAAGATGATCAGGAAGAAATCAAGCAAGAGCTTGGTGAAATTGTTGAAAGTATTACGGAGTAAAATGATGAACTACGATTATAGTGATAAGCTTGAGCAGTTTCAGAATCAGTACAAGAATCGTACTGCACGCGTAATTGCACGACGTGATGGAAATGTTCTGTATGATGTTCTACAGAATGATCGTGTTATTGTTCAGAACCATATTGTTCCTGAGCATGTGTTTGATAATCGATACGTGTAATTGCGTATCGGTTTTTTGAGGAAGAAGTCCATGCAGAAGTTTAAAAGTATCGATCTAAACGATAAGCGTAAAGTGTATGTCGTAGGTGACATTCATGGAATGTTTAGCTTGCTTGAAGACGAGCTGCATGCTATTGGCTTTGATAAGACACAAGATATGCTAATCTCAGTTGGCGATCTTGTTGACCGTGGACCTGAATCACATCTAGCAGCTCGTTATGCAGTACAGCCTTGGTTTACACATATCATTGGTAACCATGAGCAAATGACTGCAGAAGCTGGTGGTACTAGCTGGCACATCAGCAATGGTGGTCGTTGGTTCACAGAAATTGATGATAAGCGTGAATTTAATCGCATCATCAATAATGCACCAGTCGTTCTAGAAGTTACTCGCAATGGTAAGAAGTACGGATTCGTTCATGCTGACTATCCTATGTCAAAGACATGGGCAGATGCATCTGATCTTGCTGAACTTAATAGCGAATACTTGATCTGGAATCGTGATCGTATTGAGCGTGCAAAGCACGATCTTATCTATCGCGTGAAGTTCAAACAAAAACCAGAAAACAATCAACACAAGCCTATTGAAGGTGTTGATCATGTGTTCTTTGGTCATACTCCTCAAGATGAGATCACAACAATTGACAATTGCACTTGGCTAGATACAGGTGCAGTATTTGGATGGATGTTCTCTAGCAAAGACACATCGACATCAATGAGTCACCGTGGTAAGCTATCAATCGTTGATCTTGATGATTATTAAATGATCTTGATCATAGGTTGGTAAATCAAAGTACGACCAGCTTGTGTCTCAATTGTTAAATTAATGACAGCGGTGGTGCCTGGTGTACCACCGCTGACCCATACTGTGGACGTTGTTGTAGTATGGCTTTCTTTTTCAATCTCAATGTCGCCTGATTCAACTTCAAAATGAGAAACAATAATTTCATCATTTTTATCTAAACGTTTTCTCCAATCAAATAGGTAATCAAGTACCTCATGAGAACGTTTTGGTGAGAGTGTTGAATAAGCCATTTGATTCCTTTATTTGTTCTTTGTAATTATCATTCAATAATTGTTACACGACTTACACTTTCAAGAACAATCGTATTTGTAAACGGTTCAATAATGTATCTACGAATAGCAGGTGTAATGACAGATTTTGCATTAAAGCTAACAGCATAACTGTTAACATTAAACATACCAACAGTAACATTAATCTTACGTTTTAATTTAGTACGAGTATGTGTTGGTGTAACATTATATGCACCAGTTGTAATGACCAGGTATCGATTTCGACTGAAATCAACTGGCTTGCCTGTTAAGGTTGATTGGCCGCCACCAACTATTAGTGTTTTATGAACAAGTCTATTAACAACAATAGTTGCATCATTTACCTGATAGTTAAAAGACGCAGGTGAAAAATACAAGAATTTAGATTCAAGTATATTTACATTTTGACCAGTTATACTAAATGATCCACTATTCGTATGAGTTAGTCTACCTTGACGTATATTTGCATTGATAGTATTAGATACAAATGAACCATATCCTGTATGGAGTTGAAATCCATGTGTAAATGATACGTCACTTGTTGATAGTACTACAGTCTGAGCACTAACTGATGATCGATATCCTTTAATAATGTTTGCAGTATTAAACGAAGCAACTGAACTACCAGTAGTCGTAGGTAATCTATAAGATCGAGCAAAATTTGTAGGTAATGCGTTAAGAGTAAACGAACCCTTTTGAGTGTCAAACGTGTATACACCAATGCGTGTAAACAAAATTGACTTTCCAGAAATAATAAGCTGACCTGTTGTAGCATACACAGAATATACGTTCTTCTTACGAAGATTTGCATTTACTCCAGTTGTCACAAAAGATCCTGTGTCTTCTTTAAACACAGTGGACTTTATTACGTTTGCTGACTTGCCGTTAGAAGTAAATGTACCTGTTTGGTCAGTATGGACATACGTCTTACGTGTAACGACTGGATTATATGATAAAGATAGATTACCAGTATTAGATGTAAGTGAATATACATTTAATTTAGTTACATTAGCATTCTTTCCATCAACGATAAATGGTCCTGGATTACTACGTACAATATATGTCTTTGTTTCATTAACAGAAGACACAGCAATAGTGTACGGACCTTTAGCTCCGCTTAAAGTAAATCCTTTACGCCATGATACATCTTTACCAGCGACGGCTAAAGATCCTTGTTGTCCGTTTACAATGTATGTTTTGGTAATGGATGTTGATGGTGTAGTAAGAGCATATGTTGATTTTTGAACAGGTAACATATGTCCAACTAAAATACCTACAAAACCACCATTAAGTGTTGTCGGTATTACTTGACTTACAAGTTGTTTACTTACAAGTAATGATGCGGAATTGTATTGTGACAACACATTTCCTTTAACAAGGGGTATAACTCTTGTACGAGTAAGTTTAGTTGTAGCAAACTGTTGGTTAAAACTACCAGTTGAATATTGGGTTTTATACCCATGTAATACTGATGCACTAACACCTGATGATGAGAATCCTTGTACAGATGCAGGAAGTATATGACCTGTTAGAAGGTTAACTTGTTTACCTGTGTTTGTAAATGTTTGTTTAGCTGCAATAATCACATAGCCATTAGGTGCAGTTGAACTACCTAGTAGAGGTGCTGCATTTTTATACGGATGAGAACTTGCAAGTGATGTACCGTTATCACCAGTATCCCATGATAACCAGCCTTGCAGACGCAAGATATCATCACTAGTTGGATTGCCATAACCCCAACCTAAACGTAATAAATGTTGATTTGCACCATTACCATATTCAGGCCAATGTCCTAAACGAGCAGGTCTAGTTGTAGTATTAGGATTACGACTACTAACTAATTGTGATGGTCCAGATTGACCATTGTACCATGCACTAGTTGTAGTATTAGCACTAACATATGTTTCAACAATTGTTGAAATACCAGTATTGGAAATATTAACACTACCAATATTGAGACCATTATTTCCTATATCAGAAAATGGTGCCGCACCTTGGCGCATCTTCCACGTTACACCTGTACCTTGACCGCTACCATACCCCCAAGGATAAAAGTCACCAGTACGTGTTTCTAAACTTTTAGAAGAAATAAACCAAAACTTATCACCTGTACCAACAGGAAGGTTAGCAGTATCTAAGTTTAACTGGTTTGAACCAGTACCAAATAAAACAGATTGTCTACCATTAACACTAGAAACAACAGGACGAAAATCGTCACGAAATGAGTTAGCAGTTGTTGCTGTGTTTCCATCAGGACGTACAGCAACCCATTTAGGTACAGGATTAGGTGATGTTGAACGATCATTAGTAACACCTTGTGAACTATCAAACCATTCAAGACCAGTAACTCCGGTCATATCTGAAGGTGACCAGAAGTTGGCATCATAATATGATGCACCAGAAGGTGCAGAATAAGTGCAATGAGACTTCTGCCAACTAGCTAATAGTTCAGCAGTTTCACTATTCATTGCGGCCATTAAGAAATAAGGGCCTGTTACATTTGAAAATGAAGCAGCAGAGGACCAAGCACCATTATTGCGACTTGCTCTAATAGTTTTAGCATCATAGTCGATATCGAATCCAACGATATCACCATTAGCTAATGTTCCTACATTCGATCCACCACCAGAACCACCAAGCCACTGACCATTATTATCCCAGAATCCTAAACCATTAGAATTAGCACCAGGATAATCATTTAAACTTGCTGTAGAATTTACAATGCCAAGAATAACACCATTTAAGCTACTAGTGTTTGAGATAAATTTTATTTCAAAGTAAAACCGGCCGGTCGTACGTGATTCGGCCGTACGAACATTATGCCATCCACCCGAACCAGGATGAACGACACCACGACTGCCGTTTAAATTTACACTAGTATTTTTATCGAGTGCATTCCAAATTGTTGCCATACTATATGTTTATTTAGACTCCCGTCTTTCCTCCAAGAGCACGACTAATAAGAGCAAGCTCTTGATCGACTTTAAATAGTGTTTCTTCTGCACTTGCAATTTGATCATCTAGAGATGCAATAGCATCAAGATTTTGACGAACTAGTTGATCACGCTGTGTACGAAGAGGTGCAGATACTTCTAAAATATCTGCACGATTAGCTGCAAGCTCAGCAAAACGAGCACGCATTGTTTCTGGACTATATTCCATTATTTAATTCCTTAGGTTAGTGTTAGAACGCCGTTGGTGTCATCAAAGTCGATTGTAAGTGTTTCACCAGTAGCAAGTGTAAAAGCTGCACCGTAATCCCACCAGCCAATAAGACCTAAACCTGTAGAATTGTAAAGAATTGCATATCGAGCAGGACCAACAGAACCACCAGATGCAGTAATAACAAGGTCAGCAAGCTTTAGAGTATATACGCCGCCAGTTTGGCTTGAAAGATTTACTGTTGCCTGAGGACCACCAGCAACGTATCCGTTACCTGCAGCGATTTCTGTGATATCAGCTTTAACTGAGTTCGTATTGACAGGTGCAGTGTTTGAAAGCATAACCTTTAGGGTGTCGGTACCAAGGTTATGGCCTTTTGCAGCAAGCGCTGCTACGAAGGCATTGAATTTGTTAAACGTAGCGATGGTACTTCTCCATGAGGTTATGTGTTGACTTTTTGTTTTACTTATAAGAAAAGTAATCTATGAAATATGTAAAATACCCTCGTACTTATCACCTTCCTGACAGTCCTGGATTGCAGAATGATGACCGACGTGCAGATGATTTATCTGTTCTACAGCAAGCTCATCGTCTGATTATCACAGAGAAGATGGATGGTGAGAATACAACTCTTTATCATGATCACCTTCATGCTCGATCATTAGACAGTCGTCATCATCCATCTCGTGACTGGATTAAGGCGTTTCATGGTCAGATCAAACATGACATTCCAGATTGGATGCGTATTTGTGGTGAAAACTTGTATGCAAAGCATTCAATTGCATATGATGATCTTGAATCATACTTCTATGGATTCTCTATTTGGACTGATCAAGGATGTATTTCATGGAATGAGACCGAATTTTGGTTTCGTGTATTAGGAATTACTCCTGTACCTGTTCTTTGGTCTGGTACATGGAATCATATTCCTTGGCAGCATTTAACTGATCTTGTGCAGGATGGCATGGAAGGCTATGTCATTCGTAACGCAGATGGGTTTGATCTCAATGAGTTTCAGAAAAATGTTGTCAAATACGTTCGAAAGGACCATATCCAGACAGATCAGCACTGGATGCAAGCAGCAGTCGTGCCAAACAAACTAAAGGAAGACTAATGGCTATTATTTGGGAAGGTCATGTAAAACGATCATGGGAAGAGATGCGTGCATATCTTGATGAACGAGATGCTTTGTATCAGCAGTCTCCTGAACGTCAAGCTACACTGCGTGCTTGGGAAGAACGACGAGCAGCACTACAAAAGCGTCGTAAAATTGCAAAGCAAACATTCTTAGATCTTCCAACAGATGTTCAAAATGCTCTTTCTGAGTTTGTACATATCTAATGGAACGCATTGTAGCAGTTGCTCATCGAGTACCAACTCCACAACATCTACGCAATGAAGTTTACCTCGGAAAGCGAGTGTACCCAGACTACATCTATGTTACATGTCCTGCTACACAGCCTGATTATCATGCTGGAAGGCATCATACCGTTATGCATGTTCTTCATGCTCGAGGAATTGATGTTAAGGATGTAACAAGTCAAGGATTCATTACATCCGAAGGTCGTTGGGTCGATCGATATGAAGGATGTAAGATTGCACGTGCTGCTAATCAGATCAAACAAAAGACTGGACCAGATGATATGTTGTTTTCAGAGGATATGTGGTAATGGCTGATTTTCATTCTTATATTACACTAAGCAAAGATAAGATTCGAGCAATTGGTGATAATACTGTTGCTAGGATTCGTATGAGCCAACCAATCGAACTTGAAAATATTCTTGAACGGTTGAAAGAACAAATGCATCGAAAGTCATTCTTTGGTATTTGTGGTCCATTTCTAAAAGAAGATCGCTATCCTACTGATGAAGAGATTAAGGAATTTCGAAAAGGAGATTTCTTTTATGGATGGCGGGTTACTCGTGAAGAACATGCACGTTACTATGACAAAGCTGTTGATCGTATCGAGCGTCTTGTTTACTTGTTAACTCAAGGTGATGATCTTGTATATGTTAGTACTGCTGACTATTCATCATTAGAATATACTGGCGTTAATGTAGGATACTAACATGATTATACAACCTGATTACAAGTCAATGTGGCTTGGCCTGTACCAACTAATGTCAGTAGATGAGAACGAGCATATTGTAGATCTTATGGATTCGATTCGTAAGCTTCATACACCTAAGCCTCTTGTCAAAGACGAAACAAAGAACTATCATGTGTATATTGATGGTCGACTAAAGGCATGTGTTGATACGCCTGAGGAAGCATGGACAGTAATTGGTCAGCAGCCTTTTGGAGCTGGTCATATGGTTTCAAGTCCTACAGGTAAAGATGTGTATGAGTTTGTACCACTTTAAGTGAAAAAAGGTTCGTAGTAGCGTTGTCAAACCTGGAACCTTGAAAGACCCGTAGCCGAAAGGCAGTGAAAGCAGTTAGGACAATATTTTATGAAGTGTGTGATTTTTGACATCGATGGTACACTTGCTGATGTCAATCATCGCTTGCACTATCTTGACGACTCTTCTTTAGATCGTAACCAGCAATGGAATGCGTTCTTTGGTGATCAGCATCTTGATACACCAATTGAGCCAATTGTATGGCTTAACCAACGCTTAATGAAAGCTAGCTGCTACGGGTCAGCAGATGATCATTTTAAAATTCTAGTTGTATCTGCTCGCCCTGATGACTATAAAAATGTAACTCGTACATGGTTATATGATAACGCTGTAGAGTATCATGATTTATACATGCGTAAGTCATCAGACACTCGTCCTGATGCAATCGTGAAGGCTGAAATCCTTCAACAAATTCTCGAAAATGGCTACGAGCCATTCCTTGTTATTGATGATCGTCAATCAGTCGTTGACATGTGGCGATCATTCGGTATCACGACTTTACAGTGTGCTTCTGACACACCAAGGTCAAAGTATGCTGGACAAGCCGTGTTGACTATGCTAATTGGCCCTTCTGGGGCTGGTAAATCAACCTATGTGGAGAAGAATTATGCACGACATTCCATCATTTCAACTGATCAGTTGCGAGAAGACAACGGATGGGGCCACAGTCCTGACGACCTTCGACGTACTTGGGAACTCGCGCACAACCTCGTCAACGCACGGATTCGATCCGGAGTTCCAACCGTTCTTGACGCAACGAACATCAAGCGGAAAGACCGCTTAACCGTTCTCAAACTTGTTCCTCAGGGTCAGCTTGTAAATTATGTTGTCATCGATCGAGATTTAGGTGACAAGATCAATAAGCGAGGTTGGCGTCCTGAGGAGCTTATTCTCAAGCATCATAGAACATTCCAAGCTCAGCTTAAAGACATTTTAAATGGTGACGATCAACCGAACGTCATTGTACACGATAAACGTGAAAGGTAATTTGTAATGTTGACTGCATTCCTAACTGGTCTTAGTTGGCCCCTAATGCTGATAGGTGTTATTCTAGCAATTCTATCAATTATTATGATTGTTACTTATGGTGATAGTCGTGGTAATTCTAGCATTGGTACTGAAAGTTGGGTAGTTGCTTCACTAGGATTCAAACGAGCATTAATTGGTCTTGTTGCATCACTTGGCTTGTTTGCGGTGGGGTTTGCAATTCCTTCACGAGATCCAGCAACAGCTCCCAAAGTAGAGACTGTTTATAAGGTTCCTAAAGCTAAAGAGCTTTACGATGATTGCTTTAGAGTGCTTAGTAATAGTGCTGAAAACATGGCAGCATGTACAATTCAAGCTGATCGAATGATGAAGATGATTGAGCAACATCCTGATCAGAGAGACGTCAAGGTAATTTACAAGATTCCAAAGCTACCTGACATGATTCAAGAGTGTCGTAGTCGAGTTAAAGGTGATCTAACATTGCCGCAGGCATCTGAGTGGACGCGTACTTGTACAGATACAAGTGTTCAAGCTTACAATGCAATGGCTAACAAATATAAGGAAGGTGCACGATAATGGAATTTCTATCAGTTCCACTTGCTATTTCAGCATTCATGTTAATTGCTATTAGCCTATTTGCACTTGTAAATGCTGCATATCAACGTAGTGAAAATCAAATTGGTACAGATAAACACACACTAGCATATCACCGAATGCCAAAGGCATTTGTAGGACTTGCAATTGGTGCATTGCTGATGACATCATCGGCATATATTGATGCACATGCTACACCAACATTTCGTTCAGCATATAGTGAATGCGTTGACCGTAACGGTGATAATGGTAGTAATGGAACGCCTACGTACTTTAAAGGTACCATTGCTCGTCAATCTAGCTGTCTTGTAATTGCCAAGAAGTATATCGAAGAAGTCAACGCTAATTAACTTAGAGGTATATTATGGCATTCTTTACTACTATTGGCATCATTGTATCAGCGTTAATCGTTGGCGTATTTCTTTGGCTCGTTGGTCGTCAGCTTGCTGCAATCCCTCGTGCATATCGTCAGACTGTTCTTGTTACGCGTGCAATGGGTCCTGCTGCAAAGGCTCGAGTACCTACATGGACATGGCGCTGGGGAATCGTAAAGTGGTTCTTTAAGGAATGGCTTGGTAGTTCATATACATCGTTGACTGTAAATGGTGTTGTATTAACTTATGACAACAAGATTGAACGTATCCCTGAGGAATAAGTAGTCTCATAGGAGATTACATATGGATTTAAGTTTGTTTAGCGAGGGAATCTTCTCTCGCAAGCCAAAGGCTGAGGATCATTCAGCAGATATCAAAGCGTTTCATGAAGCGCATGCTCACATGGAAGAGATTGCTAAGCGTCTCCATGCATCTGGTCATCATATTCACATTGATTACAAATCACCACATGCTCTAAGACATTCTAAAGAGTCAAGTACTCACTTTGTAAATGTAGGTCTTAATACTGAAAAGAAGATTCAAATTAGTAAGAAAGTTCCACTGCGTCCATGGAAATAAGCTTATTGCTTTTAGCACGATTATCTTTACGTGTAAGAAGTTGTAAGTTCCAAGGTACATTGAGACCACATACTGTCTTTCCTTGCAATGGTATAATGTGATCTACTTGCATGTTCAATTCATTTGCTTGTTTAAAGAATTGACGTATTTGATGTACATGCTCTGATGTTAACCATTTAGGTGTAGCTTGTTTTACACAAGCTCTTCTTTTAGATGCATGAAACGCATATAAATCTAAATTATCTTGAGTGTATTTCTTTCCATATTCTGAAACATATGTTGGATTAAGTTCACAAAATTTAAGAAAAGCTTCTCGGTATTGTTCTTTATTAGTGTGATAATGAGCACGCCCATATGCTCTCTTAGCTTCAATGTTCTTTTCTCGCTGTTGACTTGATATCAATTTACGTTTATCAGGATGTTTATGATAATTTCTGCGTTGAGTTTCTCGGCGGCGAAAGATTTTAGCTTCCTCGGGAGATAACCCTTCTGGAACAATTATTTTCATTGACATTCTCCTTATTTTACTTATAAGTAAGGAACACACTTTTTGGAAGGATTCGCTATGAATAAATATCAGACTCGAGCAATCAAAGTGATTGTTGCTGGTATGGAACGTGAAAATGAATTTCCAGCTACTGCAGAAGGTATCTGGGAAGCTGTGTTTATGGGATCAGATGATCTTCTTGAACCACATGAAGCAACAGCAGTTAAGGCTCTTGCAGCTATGTTCAAGCACATTGATGATATGATTGAAAGTCAGTAACATGTATCAAGAAGCAAAAGATCTAATTGCTTTATGGGACACAGGTGTGTTACCACAAGGTACTTTAGCCGCTCGACGAGATGAAATTGGACTACGTCGAGCTGAATCTGAGTTAGTAGAAAGGATTGTACGTCACTATGCAAGCAACTCCAATCGGACTTGATATGATCCGCAAAGTAGCTGTTGAAAGCGGTGCGGTCAAACCAGACTGCCGTTTGATTACTGAACGTGATGTTCCGGATCCAGCAGCAGTGATTTCAGTTCTTTGTGAGCTGATGCAAGATTATGAAAGGTATAGCAAATGATTAAGTTTCCATCTATTGAACAGTTTCGTACTGTCGTTCGAGCTGTAACTGAGCGTACACGCTACGTGTCAGGTGGTGGTGATACAGAACCTGTGTTCGATCACACTCGTCCTCTTCCAGCACTTACATTTGAAGGCACGGTGAAGCTTCATGGCACTAATGCTGGTATCGTAGAGACTAGAGAAGGAATTACATTTCAGTCTCGTGAACGTGTCCTTTCTGAAACAGCAGATAATGCTGGTTTCTATAAGTGGGGATATGAAAATTATCAGTTAATTCAACAATTAATTGCTAATATTTGTCATGTTCTTGATACATCAGAAGATCAAATCTATACACCAGATTATGTTGCTGTATATGGCGAATGGTGTGGTCAGGGAATTCAGTCTGGTGTAGCTATCTCACAACTACCTAAGATGTTTGTAATCTTTGGTGTAAAGATTGATGATAAGTGGATCGATCTTAGTATGATTCATCACATTGATACACTTATCGACAATGTATACTGGATTACTAAGTTCCAGAGATACTACATCACGATTCCATTCAATGATCCTGTTAAGCTTGCAGAAGCTGTTAACAGCATGGGTGAAACCACTCAGCTAGTTGAAGATCAATGTCCTGTAGGCGAACACTTTGGTGTTAAGGGTGTTGGTGAAGGGATTGTATGGAAGCCGCTTAATTCAGACTGGAACGAATCTCGTTTTTGGTTCAAGGTCAAAGGTGACAAGCATTCAGTATCAAAGGTCAAGAAGCTTGCTTCTGTTGACGTTGAAGCTGTAAAGGCTATTGGTGATTTCGTTGAAATGACTGTAACAGAGCCTCGTCTTGAGCAAGGTCTGAACAATCTTATTAATGAACAGCTAAAGCCTTTTGAGATGTCTTCACTTGGCGACTTTATTCGTTGGGTAATTACTGATATCAAGAAGGAAGAAAGTGATACAATCACTGCTAACAATCTTGACGAGAAGAAGATCAATCCAGCAATTTCAAAAGCTGCTCGCGATTGGTACATCCAACGATTTAACACAACAGGATAAATAATGGCCATTAGAGATAAGTTTAAACGAGAGCTAGACTATCTTACTCGCGTATGGATTCGATATTGCGAACCTAGTCTTAATACACCTGTCGTTTATGACGAACTTTCTGGTGGTCAACGTTTCTTGATGTGGGGATTTTATACTCTCTGCGCATCGACAGCAATCTTAGGTGGACTGTTGATTGTTGGTATGTTTACAGCTAGTATTTCATATATGGCTGTTCATGCTCCTGGTGTGTTGATATTTGTAGGTCTTTTGATCATGGCTGTAACTGTTTTAGTATGGAAGGTGTAATATGTTTAATCTATTGAAGTTGGCGTTTCTTATTATGCCTGTTATTGCTCAGATCAGTGAAATGCGATCAAAGCGTGAACGTCAGCGTAGCTTACCTACTCATATTGAGAGTAAGAAGTGAACATCACGTATGCTCAAATTATGGCTCGGTATCAAAAGGATCTAGAAGACCACGCTAAGATCCCTTTGTATCTGCAGAAGATGCTACAACGTCAAGTTGATGATATTCGTAAGCCAAGCTACATGAACTTCTCAGAACCTGAGGCTTTATAATGCGTATTCTTTATTTTAGTGACTTGCATATGGAGTTCCCACGAATGGGTTCTCATTTGCTGCCGCCTCTTCCTGACCCTAGCACATACGATGTTGTCGTTGCTGCTGGTGACATTAGTTATGAACTTCAAGGTGTTCGTTGGCTAGAGCGATTCTTTCCTCAAGACAAGCCAATCATCTTTGTTCCTGGCAATCATGAATATTACACAAATGATTTCGATGAAGTGAGTGCTGCGTTTGACAGCTATGAAGGTCGTGTACATCTTCTCAATCCAGGTCAGGTTGAGATTGACGGGTACACGTTTATCTGTGCTACAATGTGGTCTGATCTCAAGCTACAAGGATTTGTTGAACTTGAAGATTGGGAAGTAAGTCGTGCAATTGCAGACTTTAAATGGGGATTTACTCCTGAGCGAATGAAAAAGATTCATGAAGGTGAAACTCGATTCGTTGAACAAGCTCTTCAATGGCAGGCAGCTACAAAGGAATTAGATAAGACGATTGTAGTTACTCACTTTGTTCCCACTCAGCGTGCAATTCATCCTCGTTGGCTAGCAAATGATCAATGGCGTAGTGGCAAATCAATGAATCCATATTTTACAAACGATCAAGATTGGTTGATGGAAGCATATGGACCTGCTGCATGGATCTTTGGTCATACTCATGATCGATATGATTTTGTTCATCCTTCTGGTGTTCATGTTGTTGGTAATCCGTTTGGATACGTTGGTGAAACGCCTAACTTTGAATGGAAAATTCTCGAAGTCTAACCTTATTACATTGTAATCCTAAC